>Ga0222707_1000087_pt1 | contig 42114 bp, 41 predicted proteins | sample AntAcemetage1574_FD_179831 | JGI IMG/M metagenome (GOLD analysis project Ga0222707, IMG submission 179831) | Saline water microbial communities from Ace Lake, Antarctica - #1574 | ecosystem: Environmental > Aquatic > Non-marine Saline and Alkaline > Saline | place: Antarctica: Ace Lake...
CCATTAACAGTGCGTACAAATACTTGGGGCCGCCGTAGTGTTCAGATACAAAGGTGGCACTTAAAGCAAGCACCAGTGCCAGACCTATGCCGGGCATCACACGTAGAACACTCGCTAAGCTGGCGCCTAACCAAGGCGAGACTGAGGTGGATTGAGACATTAAGGAATTAATACGACCTTGGCAGATGAGACCTGACCTGCAGCTATCTCCTTAAACGCAGTTGCGCCATCTCTCAACGCTCGCGTTTCTACCCAAGCCAAATCACCAAATACGCCCTCTTCTATTTGCCGCACAGTGGCCCGCAAATCTGCCATGGTGTAGGTATAAGCGCCCAACAATGTAATTTCTGCAAGGGTTAGCTTGCGCATGTCGATCTCGCTGCCCCAATCTTGTAAACCAATGTGCATGATGACGCCACCAGGCTTAATCGCCTCGAATGCCGCATTGCGTGTGACCGTTGAGCCTACAGCGTCAATGACAAAGTCAAACGACGCGCTATCCATAGTCTCATGGCGTGGGTCATAGGTGCGTGCGCCGGTTTGTGACTGAATAAGTTGGCGACGACCATCGTTGACCTCCGCAACACACACACTACGCGCACCAGAATGCTTCAACAGCAACACAGCGAGCATACCGATGGCACCACCACCCAGAACCAACACACGGGTATCGGACAGCGGACGATTCAAATGCGGCAGTGAACGGTTGATGGCGTGTACGGCCGTAGCTGCGGGCTCAGTCAGTGCCGCTTTTACAGCCGAGATGTTTGCAGGCAACTTGATCAGCGAAGCGCTGGGAATAGACATGAACTGCGCATACGCGCCAGGTCGTGTCATGCCCACCATGGTGCGGTTGCTGCACAAGTTGTTGCGTCCATCAATACAAAAGTCACACACGCCACACGTGATCAGCGGGTTGCCGGTGACTCGGTCATTCGCCTTGTAAAGCGGTGACTTGCTCTCCAGCACGGTGCCTACAAACTCATGACCCAAAATCAAACCAGGCTGTCGCCTCGGGTCATGGCCATGATAGGCGTGCATATCAGAGCCACAAATGCCAACGGCATCTATCTTCAACAACACCTCGTTATCAAGACACTGCGGGTCCTCTTGATCAAGGAACTGCATCTCGTTGGGGTTGGTATAAACAAGCGCTTTCATATCGTTCCTTATTTGGCGGTAAAGCCACCGTCGACCATCAAGGTCTGACCTGTAATGTACGCACTGGCGTCACTGGCAAAAAAGACAGTCGCGCCGTGAATGTCGGACAACTCGCCATTACGCCCTATGCATGTTTGCCCGGCATGGCGACCAGATAACACTGGGTCGGCCATTACGGCCGCCGTTAGGGGTGTTGGAAAAAAACCAGGGCCAATCGCATTGCAAGTAACCCCATGCGCCGACCATTCTTGGGCAATGGCGCGTGTGAGTTGCACCACACCGCCTTTAGCCGCACCATAGGGTGAACTGTTGGCGAATGCGCGGTAACTTTGCAACGATGCGATGTTGATAATGCGTCCCCAGCCACGCTTTGCCATATGGGGTGCCAATCCTTGTACAAGAAAGAACGGTGCACCAACGTGCAAGTTCAACTGCGTTGTCCAAGTTGCAGGCGTGACTTTGGCAAACGGTTCGCGTAAATTTACACCAGCAGCGTTGACAAGAATATCGACGTCACCCACCTCAGCCAACAGCTTGACCACAGTGGCAGGAATGCTGTCTAAATCAGACAAATCTGCAGTCACGCCTAAAGCATCAATACCCAGCGAAGACATGAGCGTCAAGGAAGGTGCCATAGAGCCAGCCGAACCACGGGACATGAGTACCACCCGTGCACCAGCCTGCCCAAGCGCAATCGCCATGGCTTGGCCCAAACCCGAGGTGCCACCTGTTACCAAGGCGCACCTACCGACTAAAGAGAACAAAGCTTGACTTGGCGCCCCAGCGTTCGTGGCAGTCATACCTGCAGTCGCCGCCATCACACTTCTACTTGCTTGCCAAGGTCGAAAGTTTGATCGGGGAAGTACTTTGCCAAGCGGTCGTCAGCTGTTCGTGCGTGTGCTTCCATACCCTCTAAGCGTGAAATACGCGCGGTCACCACACCAATATCGCGTGCCGCCTCGCGTGTCATACGCTGCCATGTAAAGGTCTTAAGAAACTTGTGAACAGACAGGCCGCCAGAGTAACGCGCAGCGCCTTTGGTTGGCAACACATGGTTAGGGCCACTAGCCTTGTCGCCATATGCAACAGTTGTTTCTTCGCCTAAAAACAAGGAACCGTAGCAAGTAAGATTGTCAAGCCACCAATCGAGGTCAGCGGCATGAACCTCCAAGTGCTCAGATGCATATTTGTCTTGAACAGCAACGATTTCTTCGCGGGTGTCACACACAATGACCTCGCCGTAATCACGCCAAGCAGCACCAGCTGCATCGCGCGCTGTGGGCGGTAATGCGTCAATCAAGACAGACATACGTGCCATGACATCGCGCGCTAACGCCTCGCTGTCGGTGAACAGCCAAGCTGGTGACTCGTGACCGTGCTCGGCCTGGCCAACCAAGTCGCTGGCAACAATTGCAGGGTCAGCTGTTTTATCAGCAATGATGCCAATTTCAGACGGCCCAGCGAAAACGTCAATACCCACTTTGCCAAACAAAGAGCGCTTGGCCTCCGCCACAAACTTGTTACCTGGACCAACAATGACGTCAGCAGGCATGCCTGTAAACAACCCATTGGCCATGGTAGAAATAGCTTGCACACCACCCAACGTCATAATGACCGTCGCCCCAGCCTTGTTAAAGGCGTACATGAGATAGGGATGCATAGGACCGCCACGAAACGGGCCTGAGCATGCAATGATTGTCTTCACACCAGCTGCTTTGGCTGTAGCAACGCCCATATACGCAGAAGCAATGTGTGCATAACGACCCGCTGGCGCATAGCATCCAGCAACATTGACCGGCACCACGCGCTGACCGGCAGTTACACCAGCATGCAGTGTGGTTGAGAACTCTTTTAAAGAGTTGCGCTGTGCAGTAGCAAAAGCACTGACCTGCGCTATCGCAAAGTCAATGTCTTGTCGAACCTGCTCTGGAACAGATGCAGCGTTTTCAGCAAGCTCAGCAGGAGTGGCAATAAAATTTCCCTCCCATTTGTCTAAAGTCTTGGCATAAGTGCGAACAGCTTCTTCGCCATTTTTTTCAATTTCGGCCAACATTTCAGAAACGACTTTTTGAGCAGTTGCAGTTTCTGTATCAGGGGTCTTAGTAGCTTTTTTCAAATAATTGATCATGATTCCTCAGATTTTCAAAGGTGTGGGCTCAAACGGCCGTTATAAAAAATTTAGGGTTTAAGTCCTACTTGTAAGCTTCTGGCAGCAACACAGTGGTGAGCTCTGGCACAAAAGCAATAAACAAAGCAATTACCAGCATAGACAGCACAAAGGGGACGGCTTGGCGTGCAATTCTTAAAATGGACTCCCCTGTTATGCCTGCCACCACAAATAAATTAAGTCCCAGTGGAGGCGTAATAAAGCCAACGCCCAAAGTTGTGATCATGAGCACACAAAACTGAATCTCATTCATACCAATTTGGTCTGCAAGGGGCTTCAAAATAGGGGCCAGAATCACAATGTTTGGTGTGGTCTCCATGACACAGCCAGCGGCAATAAGAATGCCAATCATCATAAGAATGATGACAGTCGGGTTGTCAGACAAGCTGGTCACCGCAGCTACAAAACCCTGCGGAACATTCATAGTGGCAAGTACTTGTGCCAAAGGCAACGACAAGGCAATGATGGGAATGATGACGCCGTTGACTTTGGCCGAACTAACCAACATGGCGGGAAAGTCACTCAAGCGCAAAGTGCCTATGAGAAAACCAATAATGATGGTGACCACTACGGCCGTTGCACCGGCCTCTGTAGGCGTTAGGCTGCCTGAGAAAATGCCAGTAAAAATTAATGCTGGAACAATAAATGCATACCATCCGCGCTTTAAAGCACCCAGTAAATTCTTGAGCCAATTTGAGAAACTAATAATCTGGCTGGTCTCGTAGGCGTACTTGCGGTTGATGAGCGTATTGGTGATAAAAATACCACCCAAGATCAACAGCCCTGGAATCAATGCAGCTTGAAACAAGGTGGAAGCAGATATACCCAACACCAAACCAATGATGATGTAAGAAATAGATGGCGGTATCAAAATACCAGTGCAAGCACCTGCGGCAACCAATGCGCATGCGTAAGGCCTTGGGTAACCTGTGGCCACCAAACGGTCAATAGTCATGCGACCCACAGCGGCAGCGCCAGCAGCATCTGAACCAGAAATAGCACTGAACATGCCACACACAACTACTGTGGCAGAGCCAAAGCCGCTCTTAGTCCAGCACGTCAAGGCCTCGGCCACATCCAAAAACTTTTGACTCAAGCCGGTTCTCACCAGCACATCTCCAGTCAAAATAAACAAAGGCACTGCCGTTAATGCGAAGTGGTCGATGCCTTCAAACAAAGAACCGCCAAACAATGACAATGGCAAAGCACCTGACCACATCAGCAAGGCTATGGACGTTGCACCGATACCTGCCCATATAGGCGTGCCAATTGCGGTCAGAAAGATAAAGATGAGCATAGGGCCATAAAAGCTCCAACCCAATACCAACGACTCCGCCTCTAATCCTGGATACAGTGACTGCATAGTTGTTTTACGACGATTTATAAATTAAGAACAAAGCCCTAATCAAACAACCGTCCCCCTTCGTAGGCTTGTTCGCCATTTATAAAATTTGATACATCGCGGCTAATCGACTGAGCCAGTCTGTACAAAAGCAACGTGAAACCAATAGGTACAGCGGCTAAAAACAATGACATCGGCAAACGAAGACCATGGGAGACAGAGCCGAATTTCAAACTAATCATTAAGCTCTCCATCGACAAATACAGCGCGAACACGCTAACAACTACCATCACCAAATCACCAAACAAATACAGAAAAGCTTTTACCCGTGGCGAGCAAAACTCAAACAACACATCAATTCGAATGTGGGCTCTCTCTCGCACAGCGGATGCTGCGCCTATCCACACCAAATAAATAAAAGCGTAACGGACAATTTCTTCTCCCCAAATAGATGAATAAGAAAACACCTCACGGCGAATCACCTCAATCGCCATGGTGACCACGAGCATGCTGTAAAACCACAACAATGCCCACTTTTCCAGATCGCGGTCTATGCGCTGTAAAGTGCTTAACTTATTCATCAAATTTCCTCTAACGAGTACTTGCTTATGCGTCGTGGACGTACAAGCGGCTTTGCGTATTGGCAGCAGTTTCCATCTTGCTGAACAAGTCAGCAGACCCGGCTAACTCCATACGGAATGCATCCCACTCTTTGCGCTTGTAGCCGCCTGCTGCCTCCCACTCGCCCAGTTGGCTGTCGCTGAGTGAGTGAAACTGCACACCGGACTTGACCAACTCTGCAATAGCAAAGTTGCGCGCTGATGGCACCTTGGCCAAGTTTTGCTGAGCGGTAATCTCGGATGCAAACTCAATACCTGCTTGAACGTCTTTTGGTAAAGAGTTAAACCAAGCCAAGTTACATGAATACACTTGGCTGTCAGGCACAGCACGGGTAAACGTCACATGGCTCAGGATGTCCTTAAAGCCAAACACGTTCAAAGCGCCAACTGATGGATCCAAGGCATCGGCCACACCTTGCTTGATCGCAGAAGGTGTCTCGCCCCACGCCACTGGTGTTGGGTTTGCACCCACCAGTCGGTAATACTGCTGCAGCATCTTAGAGCCGGGCACACGAAACTTAACGCCAGCCAAATCAGAGGGAGTGATGACCGCCTTGCCTCCTTTTCGAACCGCCACAACACGGGGGTCGATCACAACGTAAAACAATGGCTTGAAGCCCTTAGCTTCAACTTGTGTATGAACGGTTTGCTTCCAAACATCAGAGTTCACCAAGTTCACAAAGCGTTGGTTTGAACCACAAAAGTAAGGTAAGTTGATCAAGTCAACAACTGGTGCAAACGGCGCAAAGTTAGAAATAGAGTGCTGTGCGGCTTGAATCGTGCCTTCTTGCACTTTCTTTGGCAGCTCACCACCAGAGCCCAGCTGGCCGCCGGGTGCTAAGCGAACGTACACTTTTCCGTTGGTTGCGTTTTGAATATTTTCTTTCAACTCGCGCTGCAAAATTGGGTAGCTGCGTGATGAACCCAAAGCGTATGCCGTCGCAATTGTCATGACATGCTTCGCAGCGTTCTTGCGCTCATCTTCCTCTCGTGCAATCTGGGCGACGGCTGCGGGTGAAAATAAAGTGCCGGCAGTTCCCGCCATAGCGGCAACCGTAAAGCCGCTGGTACTCGCTACTTTTAAAAATCGACGGCGGTCTACTGGTACATGCCCTTGCGGTGCTGCTTCGTTATCGTACTTGTTACTCATGCTTTGTCTCCTGCTATGTTGTGATTGCTCCAATGTATTTCTTATAAAAGTTAAGAAATAACAATAAAGCTCTGTTTATTTAGAAGGGAAATCCTTCTGTCTTCACACCTGAGGTTTCTATGCCCTCTAAGTTAGCGCAACGCAAGCTGTTAAGACATGTCTGTCTCGGCTTCAGCCTCGTTTTGCACTATTCCCAATACGAAAAAACCAACCGAAAAGAAAAGAGTGAGCATGTCTTGCACATCGCTCAAAAAAGCTGGCAGCTTCAAAATGCCAGCAATAAAAAGGTTGGCAATAAACACAGAAAACAGCACGAATCCAAGAACGAATGCCAAACGCCCATTAGTTGAAGTTTTTTGTTGCACTGCTAGCCCTTTTTCTTACGGTTAATTTAAGTCCTGAAATCAGGCACTTTCGTAAAGCCTAGTCAACACGAACTCGCGATGACCCAACGCCTCAGCCGCTGTTAATCTGCCGTTTGCAGTACGCAGCAACATCTCTAGCAATGCATCACCTGCATCGTCCATATTCATCTCACGCTGCAACAATCCAGATGTATCAACGTCCACATGCTCACCCATGGTGCGAACCGTGCGTGGATTTGCGCAAATTTTGATGACAGGAATAATTGGATTGCCCACTACGTTGCCTTGTCCTGTGGGAAAGAAGTGAACAGCGAAGCCTGATGCAGCGCACAGCGTGACCATCTCAGCAGCTGCTGAAGACGAATCCATAAACCACAAGCCAGAGCCAGTTGGTTTTTCGGCCTTGTCTATCACCCCATCGACCATGCATTTCTTGCCTATTTTTTGGATGTTGCCCAAAGCCTTCTCTTCAATTGTCGTCAAGCCTCCAGCAATATTGCCTTTGGTTGGCTGCGAGTCCGACAAATCAGATGTCTTGTGCTTATTAACTACATCTTGATACCTGTTGAACATCGCCATAAATTCATCACGAATTTCTGGCGTTCTACAGCGTGCGGCAACAATTTGCTCGCCACCGGTCAACTCTGTTGTTTCACCAAAGCACAGTGTGTTGCCCATTTCGTAGAGCTTGTCAAACGCGTTACCAACGGTTGGATTTGCACCGCAACCTGACGTTGTGTCTGATTCGCCGCACTTGGTTGAGACCCATAGATCTGACAGCTTGCATGGCTGACGTTGAATTTCGGACGCATGTTGAACCAATTCACGTGCACCACGAGATGCTCGCATGATGGTGTCGTGATCGCCGTGCATTTCTATGGAGTAGCCCAGAACTGGCTTTCCAGTAGCAGCAATACCGTCAACAATTTTCTTGGTCCAACCCTCTTCAATACCAATAACAATTACAGCCGCAACGTTTGGATTTGAGCCTGTGCCGATGAGGGTTCGAAAGTGCAAGTCAAGGTCAGCACCGAACTGCAAACGTCCATAAGGATGTGGCAATGCCATCGTGCCTTTGATGTTGTTAGCTACTGCTTCACACGCTGCGTTAGATATGTCATCGACTGGCAGGATGATGACGTGGTTACGCACACCAACAGCGCCATTTTCACGGCGGTAACCCATAAAGCTTGTTTTTTTATCAATCATGATTATTCTTTCTAGATTCTGAAATGTGCTCGACTCACCAGCGCTTGGTTTTAACGTTATGGACGTGCAAGTGCTCGCCAGCTTTAATTGGTGCCACGACGCGGCCAATATCCACACCGTACTTGATGATGGTGTCGCCCGTTTCCAAGTCCTTCAAGGCAACCTTGTGACCAATAGGAATATCGCTAATGGTTGTTAGGTTGAGTGTTTTGTCCTCTTCCATGATCCAACCCACCATTTGGGTGTTGCTAGACATGCCCTCCACCACGATAGTTCCGACTGAGTCGCCCTCCTCGTGCACTACAAAATGAATCATTTTTTTCTTTCCTTTAAACACTTGATCAGGTTAATCTTGATACATGAAAATAACAAATTCAACTAAGTCATATATATGTATGTTGGGCTCATTATCACTACTGGGTTTCTTATGATCTACTAGTGTTTTCCCTATAGTTTTTAAAATAAGCCATTTTTTGGCTTATAAAACCATCGTGGCAACCAGCCTAAATTAAGCAAGCTGCAGCAGCAGCTCACAGTAGAAAATTGAACAGGCACTATGGCAACAAGAACACTTATCGGTGGCGGCTTTAAAAGTGGCTTACCTCTCTACAAAGAGGTTAGAAATCAAATAGCTCAGGCCATAGGCGGTGGTGAATGGCGCGCAGGCGATGCGCTGCCAACCGAAAAATTGCTGTGCATGCGCTTTGGTGTGAGCATGGGGACACTGCGCAAAGCCGTTGACGATTTAACAGCCAGCGGCGTGCTGATTCGACAGCAGGGACGCGGCACTTTCGTTGCTAGGCACTCGGAAGACCGTTATATCTTTTCTTTCTTTCACTTAATTCCGAACACAGGAGAGAAGAAGTACCCCAACGTTGAATTCCTCAACTACAAATTGACGCAAGCAGATGAATACGCTGCTGGGCAATTGAAAGTGCGGGTCGATTCATCTTTGATCAACATCACTAACCGCTTAAGTTTGGAAGGTGCCGTTGCATCAATGGACGAGATATACCTGCCAACCGCAATGTATAAACATATGACTCGCGACACGATTAAAGCGCGGTCAACGACTCTTTACCAGTTGTACCAGGACCACTTTGATGTGGGTGTCATTCGAATCACAGAACGCTTACGCGTTGGCAATGCCAGTGCCAAGTGCGCCAAAGTGCTAGGACTGGCAACCGGCGCTCCCATTCTTCAAATAGCCCGTGTAGCTTATTCTTTCAATGACCACCCTGTTGAGCTGCGCATGTCGTATGTGAACACCAGCAGATGCGAGTATGTTCCTGACAACTTTGCAACTGATGTCTTTTAAGTTGTTGAACCTAGCTATAGGTAGCCGATAATCAAGTTATGAAATTTGCAACTTGGAACGTCAACTCACTCAATATTCGCCTGCAACAGGTGCTTGATTGGTTAGAAGCAAACCCAGTTGATGTGCTGGCGCTGCAAGAGCTGAAACTGGCACAGGACAAGTTTCCAGTGGATGCACTGAATGAGGCTGGTTGGCAAGCGAGTTGGCTGGGGCAAAAAACCTACAACGGTGTGGCGCTCATCAGCAAACAAATACCCACCAATGTGGTGCAGAACAACCCGCACTTTACCGATGAGCAGTCGCGTCTTATTGCGGGCACTTTTAGAAGCGAGTCTGACAAGAAAGTGCGCGTCATTGGTGGCTATTTTCCCAACGGACAGGCACCTGACAGCGACAAGTTTGTCTACAAAATGGCATGGCTAGATGGCTTGCGCAAATGGTTGAGCTTGGAGCTGGCAGTGCACGAGCGCCTGGTGGTCATGGGTGATTACAACATCACGTTTGATGCGGTCGATGTGTGGGACCCCGCCACACTAGAAGGCACCATTCACTGCACAGACCAAGAGCGCACGCAGTTGCAAGCGCTGATAGATTTAGGGCTGCACGATGGCTTGCGTTTGTGCGCCCAACCAGACAAAAGCTTCAGTTGGTGGGACTACCGAGACTTTGGTTTCAAGCGCAACCGTGGCATGCGCATTGACCATATCTTGGTAACCAAGGCAGTTAAAGACGCCACAACGGCAGCCTTTATTGACAAAACGCCTCGCGCCAACGAACGTCCCAGCGACCACGCACCTGTGGTACTCGAAGCGGCGCTATAACTGCACACTGCGCGCCATATCGCGCAGCCAATGACCTACTTCGTGACTCAGCACGCAGGCGTCGCGCACCAGTTGGTCAAAGTGGCGCGTGAGCGCTTCTACATGCTCGCGGGTGTTGAACACAAAATAGGCGCTGCCTATGTAAATAACCGCCCTGCGCTGACCAAACACCACAATGGGCGCGCTGTAGTGTGTGGCTGAATCAAACAAATGCAGGCGGGTGCTCGGGTATAGCTCTTCGCACAAGTCGGCCATTTGCACCAACTGGTCTTGTACCTGCCCCACGCTCAACGCAGCCCACAAGCCGGAGCGATTGGTCAAGCCTTGCAAGGTTTGCATGGGCATGGCAATTTCGTAGTCCATACCCACTGTGCGGTTCAGCCGCAAACGTTCTTCTTGATGCGCGCTGGCTTGCTGCGGCGTTTTACCGGCATAAGAAGTGAACTCCAACTCCAACACGGCCTGCGTTTTCATAAATTCAGGCAGCGACGTGGGCGCACCACGAATTTTGGCCCCAGCCGACTCACGCAACCAGCGCTCTATGTGCTCATCTGCGTGCCCTGGTGATGTCTGCGCCACCTCTAGCGACTCTTTCAAAATCTCACCCGTTGAGCGCTCGGAATTGGTCAAACCCAGCAACCAGTCCGTACTCACGCCTAAGGCTTGTGCCACATCGGCCACCACATGGCCTGATGGCAGTCGCACCAAGTGCTCATTGAGCAAGGCAGATATGGTGGAACGGTCAACCCTGGCCAGCTCACCCAAGCTGGTGCGGTTGAGTTGGCGTGTCAACATGGCGCCGCCCAAGCGCTCGCGAAATAGACTGCAGCGTTCAGTTTTGGTTAGCATGTGCGTATTGTTGCACAACGTGATAGTTGTCTACAAATTCTGATTATTACTACGCGGCGCACGTTGAATCACGTCCTGAGCTTCAAGAGAATGATGGTGTTAGGTAAGTTTACTAACTTTGTGAAACACATCAGGAACGAACACCATGGAACTCAAAAAACGCACGTGGACCAAGGCTTTCACTTGGCAACTCATTGGCTTTGTCGTTATGACAACCATCAACTACTGGTACATGGGCAGCTTTCAAAGCGGCGTGGGTTTGTCGGCCATGCTCACTGGCGTGGGCTTGGTCACTTACTACATGCACGAACGGGCATGGTCGAAGCTGAAGTGGGGCCTGCGCAGCAACGCCCAACAACTTTAGTTCACAATATGCACCATCGATTGACACATCACATCACCGCATGAACCACCAACCACCAGCCAACGCAGTTAACGCGTCTTTGAAAGTCGAACCTGCGTACCCGCGCTTGCGCAGGAGTTTAAAGATAGGACTGCTGGCATCCTTGTTGGTCATTGGCGCTTGCTCATCCACGACAGGTGGCGGGCTGGTGGGTGCCGACAGACGCCAGCTGATGCTGATTTCCGAGCCTGAAGTCAACGCAATGGCGCAACAAGCCTACAGCGACGTTCTCAGCGACGCACGCAAACAAGGCACGCTCAATGCCAACAAAGCGCAGCGGCAACGCGTGCAAGCCATCACCAACAAGCTCATTCCACAAACCTCTATTTTTCGGGCGGATGCAGGCACTTGGAAGTGGGAGGTGAATGTCATTGAGTCCAAAGAACTCAACGCATGGTGCATGCACGGCGGGAAAATTGCGGTTTACAGCGGCATCATCAACCAGCTCAAGCTCACAGATGACGAATTGGCCGCTATCTTGGGCCACGAGATGGCGCACGCGCTGCGCGAACACTCCCGCGAGCAAATTTCGCAGTCTATGGCCACAGACTTCACACTCAACATTGGCGCCGCTTTGCTGGGCCTGGGAGCAGGTACGGCCAACCTGGCCGGCGTGGGTGCAGACTTGATGTTGAGATTACCTAACAGCCGGGCACACGAAACCGAAGCCGACCGCATTGGCGTGGAACTGGCCGCGCGCGCCGGCTTTGACCCACGCGCCGCCCTGAGTTTGTGGCGGAAAATGGGGGCAGCCACAGGCGCCAGCGGAGGTGCAGCATGGTTGTCCACCCACCCGTCTAACAAACAACGCACCCAAGACTTGGGCGTTTACAGCGAACGCGTTATGGGCTTGTACCAGCAAGCCAAGCGATAGCAACAACGCCGACACACATTCGCCATACCCAGCGGCACTTTTTTGGCCCAAGCCTGGGCTCGCCACCACAGGCCTCGCACCAGTAGGCCCTGGGGTCAGCGCACAGGGCTTCCAACTGAACCCATTACCAGCTGACGGTGACCTGCGCGGCGTAAGCCAACAGGCGTAGTATGTTGGTTAATGACCGACACCTCTACCCGTGGTGATGGCGATGCAGACGGCGAGGGCCGCAACCTCAACGACCACCCAGACAACACCATACCCAACAGCGCAAGTGAGGCTGCACGCCAACATGCATATGGCCAGCAGCCCTTTGTAGGTGAGCAATACGCATGGTCTCATTGGCGGCTACCGCGCTGGTCGTTTCGACCGCGTTTGTTGCAACACCTGCCCACTTACACGCGCTCACATGCACTGAAAGACATTGGCGCAGGCATCACCGTTGGCGTGGTGGCGCTCCCGCTGGCCATGGCATTTGCCATTGCCAGCGGCTTAAGCCCAGAAGCGGGCTTATGGACGGCCATTATTGGCGGCTTGTTGGTTGCAGCCTTGGGCGGCTCGTCGGTTCAAGTGGGCGGGCCAGCTGGTGCGTTCATTGTGATTGTGTACGGCATTGTGGAGCAACACGGCTTGGGCGCGTTGCTGGTGAGCACGTCGTGCGCCGGTGTGCTGCTGTTTGTGATGGGGTGGTTGCGCTTGGGCAGCTTGGTGCGCTATGTGCCCATCAGCGTGGTGATTGGCTTTACCAACGGCATTGCGGTGCTCATTGCCGTGTCGCAGCTGCGCGACTGGCTTGGTCTAGACATTGACAACATGCCCGGCGACTTCTTTGCTCAAATGCTGGTGCTCGCTAACAGCTGGCACAGCTTCAACCCATATGCATTTGGCTTGGCCACGCTGTGCACAACAGGCTTGTTGCTGTGGCCAACATGGTGGGCCACTTGGGGCATAAGGCTGACACAGTTGCAACGCGTCAAACACATACCTGGTGCAACGCGCGGCTTGTACATCAGCTCTCGCTTGCCTGGTCCCATTGTGGCGTTGGTCAGCCTGACTGTGTTGGCTTATGTCTTTAAGCTGCCAGTTGAAACCATTGGTCAGCGCTTTGGCAGCATATCGGCGCAACTGCCAACGTTTGAGCTGCCAGCGTTTTCTTGGAGCAGCGTCAAGCAGTTGGTGCTCCCCACAATCACCATCGCGTTGTTGGGCGCAGTGGAGTCTTTGCTCTGCGCGCGCGTGGCAGACCAACTGATAGAGTTGCCCAAACACGACCCCAATCAAGAACTCATGGCGCAGGGTATGGCCAACTTCACCGTGCCATTTTTTGGTGGTATGCCTGTCACTGGCACGATTGCCAGAACCGTTACCAACATACGAGCAGGCGCGGTCTCACCGGTCTCAGGCATTGTTCATTCGCTGACGCTGTGCGCCATTGTGTTGGTCGCGGCGCCGCTGGCGCAGCACATACCGCTGGCAGTGCTGGCCGGTATTTTGTTGTACGTGGCGTGGAACATGGGTGAGTGGCGTGAGTTTGCGCGGCTCAAGCACTACAGTGCACATTACAGACTGATGCTTCTGTCCACGTTCTTTGTGACCATTGTGTTTGACCTCACGCTGGCGGTGCAGCTTGGTTTGGTCTTGGCGTTTGTGCTGTTTATCAAGCGGCAAAGCGACATCTTTCAAGTGCGTATAACGCCCGCTTCTGACAAGCGACTTGATGTGCATGTGTACGGAAGTTTGTTTTTTGGCGCAGTGGGCAAGCTAGACGCGTTGGGCGACTGGGCTAGGCAGTGCCCGCCTGGCAGCGAGGTACACATCAACACGCAACGCATGATTGCGCTAGACACCACAGGTCTAGACAACCTCAAAGACATTGCCAACACACTGCATAAAAATTCGGCGACATTGCACCTGCATTTGCTGCAAGCACAGCCCTTGTCGCTGCTGCAACGCAGTGGCTTTTTAAAGCTGTTGGCGAGCTTCGACGCAGAACCTTAACGCATCAATGCGTAGGCCGATGTGTGCGTTATTGGTTGCGCATATGGTCTGCCGTTTGAAAAAAAGACTGTTCCAAGCGCTTGCGAAGCACTTGCGGCACATCGGTATCCACCATGGCCTGCGTCATACAAGCCACCCATTGGTCGCGCTCTTGTATGCCAATAGAAAATGGCAAATGGCGCGCACGCAACATGGGGTGGCCAAACTTTTCAGCGTAGTAATTGGGCCCACCCAACCAGCCACACAAAAAGTAAAACAAACGCTCGCGCGCGTTGTCTAGGCTGTCGCCGTGTGATGAGCGCAAGGCCGTGTAGCCAGGCTCCAGATCCATGAGGTCATAAAACCGATTGACCATGTCTTTCACCTTGGTCTCACCGCCCATCCACTCAAACGGCGTGACGGGTTGACCTTGGACATTCTTAGGGGGCTGCTCTTGTATATTCATAGTGTTTTATTGTGCTTGGGCTTGACAGCAGGCGACGATCAAGCATTCAGACTTAACAAGGTGGGTTACTCCAAGCGCTGACGCAAGGTTTGCCACGCCGGGGTGTTGAGCACTTCACGCAACCCCCACCAACCTGCCAACAATGCCAAACCAGCACCGCACAGGGCGCCCACCACAGGCACCCACAACGGTGGGTACCAATTGAACTCAAACACCTGCTTGGCCAATACCCAGCCCAACACCATGGCAGCGCTACTGGCCATGGCACCCGCCAACAAGCCCACACCGGCCAACTCGGCACGCTGCACTTGGCGCAGCAATGCAGAGCGTGCACCCACAGCCCTAAGGATGGCGTACTCGCGGGCACGCTCTGCACGGGTGTGGGTGATGGCCGCAAACAACACCACCAAGCCTGCCACAACGCTGAAGCCAAACAAAAACTCAATGGCGCGAATAACTTGGTCCAAAATGCGCTGCACCTGTGCCAATGTGGTGGCCGTGTTGATATTGGTCACGTTGGGAAAGTTGCGCACCAACTGGTTGTCAAACGAGCGCACTATGCCATCAGGCCCGACCGCGCTGGTCTCAGGCGCTCTGAATGCGCTGATGTAGGTGATGGGCATATCGGGCATCTCAGCTACAGGGAACAGGGCGAAGAAATTCACCCGCATACTGGCCCAGTCCACGCGGCGCAAGTCGCTAATGCGGGCACTCACCACGTCACCAGCCACATCAAAACCCATGGTGTCACCCACCTTCAGGCCTAGGTCATTGGCCAAGCCTTCTTCCACACTGATGGTGCCGGCCTCGCCGGCTGTCCAGTCACCGTCAACAATGACGTTTTTCAAAGGCAACTCGGCGCTGTGCGACAAATTGAACTCGCGCTGCACCAAACGCTGCGCGCGTGGGTCTTCGTAAGCATCGCTGCGCACGGCCTCACCATTGATGTTCACCAAACGCCCCCTAAACATGGGGTACCAGTCGTAATCCGTCACACCAGCTTGGCGCAATTGATCTTGAAAAGCTTGCGCTTGGTCAGGCTGAATGTTGATAACAAACCGCGTGGGCGCATCAGCTGGCGTGGCATCGCGCCAGCTGGCTATCAGGTCTGTACGCAACAAGACCAACAGTGCCAGCGCCAACAAGCCCACGGCCAACGAGCTGACCTGCACCACGGCCAAACCAGGGCGTGCCACCAACTGGCGCGTCGCCAAAATAAGCCACCTTGGGGCGGTGTCTTCACGCACGCTGAAGCGCAGCGCTCTGAGCGCCAGCCAACTCACACCAGCAAACAACACAATAGAAATGGCAAAGCCACCCACCGCAGCGGCGCCCATCACAAGGTCACGGCTCACCACCAGCAGCAAGGCACAAAAGCCCAACAAACCTGCAGCCCACACCCACACCGAGGCAGGGCGCAAATCGCCAGTCTCGCGGCGCATCACACGCAGAGGCGGCACTTTTGAAAGCTGCAATATGGGCGCCACACCAAAGGCTGTCATCAAACTCAAACCCACGCCAAGGCCGGTCACCACTGGCCACAACGAGGCGGCGGGCAGCTCGGTTTTAACCAGCTCAGCCAGCAACCAAACAAACACCCAGTGCACGCCCCAACCCAAGACCACACCAAGCAACGCGGCCAACAGCCCCACGGCGTAAAACTCCACCATAAAACTGCGTGCGATGGTGCGCTGCGACAAACCCAACACGCGCAACATGGCGCAGGTGTCCAGCTGGCTGGCCGCAAAGCCGCGCGCCCCAATGGCCACAGCCACGGCACACAGCAAGGCCGTCAGCATGGCCACCAAGTTCAAAAACTTTTCTGCCCGAGCCAAGGTTTGGGTGGTCTCTGGACGGCCCTCTTCCAAACTGTCTAGCCGCAAACCTCTGGCAGCCATATCGGCGGGTGCTTCGCCATCACTAGATTTGTCAATCAAAGCTTGCACGCTGTCGGTAAATTGGCGCACCGCGTCAGCTTCACCTGCTACAGAAAAACTGTAATTCACGCGGCTTGCTGGCTGCACCAAGCCGGTGGCTTCAATGTCTTGCGCATTGATCATCAAGCGCGGCGAAAAACTCATAAAGCCACCGCCCCTGTCTGACTCCAGCGTGATGACTTGCGTCATTTTCAGCTCAGTGGTGCCCAACAAGATGGAGTCGCCGACTGTGATATTTAAAGACTCCAGCAGCGAAGCATCCGCCCACGCTTGACCAACAGGTGGACCGCCTGAAACAGCCCTGTCTGTGCTTAACAACGCTTCAGTTGTGCCGTCGGCCACTCGCAAATTGCCGCGCAGTGGGTAGCGTTGGTCGGTGGTTTTGAGTGACACCAGCCTGGCCTCACCGCCAAAAGCATCCGGCGCACGCGCCATGGTGGGAAACCGAATAGACGTGCTGGTGGCTAGCCCACTGGCCACAGCCAAATCCAATATGGCTTGTGGCGGCTGTTCATCGCTGCGCACCACCGCATCGCCGCCCAACAAGGCACCCGCATCACGCGCCAAGCCACCTTGCAAACGGTCGGCAAAAAAACCCACTGCTGTCAGCGCAGCCACCGCCAAAGCCACCGCCACCACCATCAACCGCCACCGCCCCGCACGCCAGTTGCGCGAGCCGTTGTGCCACGCCATGGTCCATATAGACACAGGTGATGTTGTGGGCTGAGGTTGTGGCGTCGTAACTGTCATAGCTTTAAGCGTATCTCAAATGGCAAGCCCTCAGACTGTCTGTGGGTGCACGTTCGGCGCAACGGTACCTCAATACAGACTGTGGACGCTGGTGTGATGCTGGGTTTCCCTGTTGCGAATCCATCGATTTAGCGGCCTACAATGCGTGCAAACCTCCTTGTTTAATGCTCCACCACGGTGTTTATGAACCCAAGCTTCAAGCTCACGCTGCCAGACACTGTTGAACGTGTGGAATGCGTATTGGCTGACTTCACATCAATTGCCAGAGGTAAAACTGTGGGCGTCGCGGATTTTCTGTCTATGCAGGGCTGCCGCATGTCTAGTGCGGTGCTGGGCGTGACGCTCACCACAGGGGTACCCAGCGATGTGATGGGCCCAATAGTGCCTACCAACTTCACAGACTTGCACATGGTGGCCGACATGAGCACGTGCACGCTGCGCCCAGGCCGCCCGCAAGAGGCCACGGTTATTTGCGACAGCATGGGCGTCCTGCATACGGCAGCCAACGGTGAGCACATTGCGGCAACCGACCTGTCACCCCGCAGCGCTTTAAAACAGGTGCTGACCAGGCTTGATACCATGGGGCTGCAAGCCACGGTAGCGCCAGAGTTGGAGTTTTTTTTACTCAGCCGCAATACAGGCGACAACAGCATCCACAGCGCAACCACCCATCCAGTCGTAGCCGCTAGCCCTTGGCCTGGCGCGCCTGTTGGCGAGGTCTTTACCGAGTGCAACAGCGTGGAGCGCTGCGCTGGGTTTGATGCGTTTTTTGACGATTTGTACGCTGGGTGCAACACGCTTGGCATACCCGCCACAGGCCATGCACACGAGGCGTCGTTTAGCCAGTTTGAACTGAATTTTGCACCCGGCCCCGTGTTGGCACAGGCCGATGCGGTGTTCCGCTGCAAGCGCCTGGTGCGCGAGGTGGCAGCCCAACACGGCTTTATAGGTAGCTTTGCGCCCAAACCCATTGACGACGATCCCGGCTGCGGCATGCATTGGCACATCAGCTTGCAACACACCGATGGCCGAGCTTGGCCACATGTGTTTGCCAATGAGCTAGGTGACAGCGCACCTGAGCTGCAACACTTCATAGCTGGCATGCAACGGCAAACGCACAGTGCCATGGCTATTTTTGCGCCTTACGACATGTCGTATGAGCGCATCAACCACAGCGATGCCAACCCCACGCATGCCACTGTCGGCGAAGAAGACCGAGGTGTGGCCTTGCGCGTGCCACTGAGCAGCGCGGCGGCTAGGCGCGTAGAAAACCGCTTACCTGGTGGCGACAGCAACCCCTACCTCACGCTGGCGGCCATGTTGGGCTCTGGCATAGACGGCCTAGAAGAAGGCCAGCAACACAACCTGCACGTCATACCCAACGACCACACAGAAGCGCTGCGCCTACCCAGCAACTTGCCGCAAGCGCTGGATGCGCTGCGTGCCAGCGCCGACATGCGCCGCCACTTGGGCTCGCACTTGGTAGATGCGTATGTGGGCATCAAGCGCCACGAACATGCGGAGCGCGCCGCTCTGGCCAACCCGCGCCTAGAGTGGGACTTTAGGCACTTGTTGCATTTGGCTTAAAGCAAGCCTGAACAAGGCTTACAAAGTCTTATTTGGTACCAAAAATACGGTCGCCCGCATCGCCCAATCCCGGCAAAATGTAGCCGTGCTCATTCAAGCACCGGTCAATTGCGGGCGTGAACACTGGCACATCGGGGTGCTGGTCGTGAAAGGTTGTGAGGCCCTCTGGGCAACACACCAAACACACAAACACTATAGAGCGTGGTTTGCATTGTTTGATACGCGCCACCGCAGCGGCCGCTGAGTTGCCAGTGGCCAACATGGGGTCCAGCACAATCACATCGCGCTCGGCCATGTCGTGCGGCATTTTGAAGTAATACTCTACGGGCTCTAGCGTGGCGGGGTCGCGGTACAAGCCCACGTGGCCCACGCGCGCACCAGGTATGACGCTCAACATGCCGTCCAAAAAACCATTACCGGCTCGCAAAATAGACGCCAGCACAATTTTTTTGCCATCAATCACTTGCGCTTGCATGGTTTCCAGCGGCGTTTCAATTTCGATGGTGTGCGTGGGCATATCTCGCGTCACCTCGTAGGCCAGCAAGGCACTTAGCTCTTGCACCAACTCCCTGAAACTCTTGGTCGACGTGTCCTTACGGCGCATCAAGGTGAGTTTGTGCTGAACCAGCGGGTGGGTGATGACGTGTACTGTGCGGCTCATACGCTTAACCTTCCAAAAACAAATAGTGAGACGTAGTTTAAGTGGCGCTAGACACTTTGATACTTGGAAACTTGCCGCTGTAATCACGCGACTTGAGCGCCACTTGCGCCGCCACTCTCAACGCCACACCACGGTACAGGTGAGATATTTCGCTGTTGGGGTCTAAGGCCACTGTGGGGGTGCCAGAGTCGGCTTGCTCTCGGATGCCACGGTTCAGTGGCAGCGCGCCCAAATAGTTCAAACCCATGTCTGCGGCCATCACTTGCCCACCATCTTCGCCAAATATGTGCTCCATATGGCCGCAGTTGGGGCAGCAGTAAACCGCCATGTTTTCAACCAAGCCCAAAATAGGCACGCTGACCTTCTCGAACATGCGAACGCCTTTGCGCGCATCAATCAGGGCAATGTCTTGCGGCGTGGTAACCACCACAGCGCCGGTTAACGGCACGCGCTGGCTCAGCGACAGCTGAATGTCGCCAGTGCCGGGTGGCATGTCGATGATCAAATAATCCAAATCATCCCATTTGGTTTGGCGCAGCAGTTGGTCCAGCGCTTGGGTGGCCATGGGGCCACGCCAAATGACGGCGTCGTCTGGGCGTACCAAAAAACCCATTGAAATCACTTGCAAGCCGTGGTTCACCATGGGCTTCATAAATTTGCCGTCCACCACCTCTGGCTTTCCTTTTAATCCCATCATGGTGGGCACACTGGGACCGTAAATATCGGCGTCCAACACGCCTACACGCGCACCTTCGGCGCTCAGCGCCAATGCCATGTTCACCGCGGTGGTGGACTTGCCCACGCCGCCCTTGCCAGACGCCACAGCAATGATGTTTTTTACACCCTCAATGCGTTGCGTGCCACCCTGAACGCTGTGTGTGGCAATGTCGGTTTTGATGGTGGTGTGCACCTCAAGGCCAGCAGCGTCGTTGGCCAATGCCGCCTTGATGCGTTCACGCCACAGGTCGTGGGTACTGGCTGCTGGGTAGCTCAATACCAAGTCAAGCACCAGGGTAGCGCCGTCCATTCTGAGATTTTTAATGGCCTTGGACTGGCCTAACGTTTGGCCGGTGTAGTCGTCAATGAGCGCGTTTAGGGCCGCGGTGGCCGCATCTGTGGAAAAAGTCATAGGTAGATTATCGACCTTGCAGCGAGACGCAGTTTGAGGCAGGGGCATCGCCCAGCCGCTTCCCTCTTAAAATAGACAGTTAGCTGTTGATTCAGCCCTTTGCCCACTCATGCTACGAAAACCTATTTATGTCTAAGCGCCGATTGTTTGTGACCACCGCCCTGCCCTATGCCAATGGCAATTTCCATATTGGGCACATCATGGAGTACATACAGGCTGATATTTGGGTTAGGTTTCAGCGCATGCAGGGCAACGAGGTCCATTTTGTATGCGCCGACGATGCCCACGGCGCCCCCATCATGATCGCAGCTGAAAAAGCGGGCAAAACGCCGCAGCAGTTTGTGGCCGACATTGCCTCTGGGCGCAAGCCTTACTTAGACGGCTTTCACATCGCGTTTGACAACTGGCACAACACAGACGCCCCAGAAAACCACGAGTTGGCGCAAGACATCTACCGAGACTTGCGCGACGCTGGCTTTATAGCCACCAAGACCATTGAGCAGTTCTTCGACCCTGAAAAGAACATGTTTTTACCCGACCGGTTTATCAAAGGCGAGTGCCCTAAGTGCGGCGCCAAAGACCAGTACGGCGACAGCTGTGAGGTCTGCGGCTCTGTGTACGCGCCCACCGAGGTTAAAAACCCGTACTCAGCCTTGTCGGGTGCCACGCCGGTCATGAAGTCGTCTGAGCATTACTTCTTCAAACTGTCTGACCCACGCGCGATTGCATTTCTAGAACAATGGACCGCTGACGCCGGCCGCTTGCAACCAGAGGTGCTGAACAAAATCAAAGAATGGTTTGCCATTGACGAAGACGGCAACGGCGGCCTCAGCGACTGGGACATCAGCCGCGATGCGCCTTACTTTGGCATTGAAATTCCAGACGCACCTGGCAAGTACTTTTATGTATGGCTTGACGCACCCATAGGCTACTTGGCCTCACTCAAGAACCACTTCAGCAAAACTGGCGGCGACTTTGACGCTTTTATGGCCGACCCAGCCACCGAGCAATACCACTTTATTGGCAAAGACATCACGTACTTCCACACGCTGTTTTGGCCAGCCATGTTGCACTTCAGCGGACGAAAAACACCCAACGCGGTGTTTGTCCACGGCTTCCTCACCGTCAGCGGTGAAAAAATGAGCAAGAGCCGAGGCACAGGCCTTGACCCCTTGAAATACTTGAACCTGGGCATGAACCCACAGTGGCTGCGCTATTACATTGCCGCCAAGCTCAATGGGCGCAACGAGGACGTCGACTTCAACCCAGACGACTTCATGGCGCGCGTCAACAGCGACTTGGTGGGCAAGTACATCAACATTGCAAGCCGCAGCGCAGGCTTTTTAGCCAAACGCTTTGACGGCAAACTCAGCGCCTCTAGCGAGGACGGCGCAGCGCTTTTGGCCGCCATGCAAGCCGCGTTGAAGCCCGTGACGCAGCTGTACGAAGACCGCGACTATGCACGTGCCCTGCGCGACATCATGGCGCTGACTGACAACGTCAACGCCTACGTAGAAGCCAACAAGCCTTGGGAGTTGGTCAAGCAAGTAGGCCAAGAAGACCGCTTGCAAGATGTGTGCAGCACGTGTATTCAAGCCTTCCGTTTGCTGACCTTGGCGCTCAAACCGGTGCTACCACAGCTGGCAGAGCAGGTAGAGGCCTTCCTCAACTGCCCGCCCATGGTGTTTGCTGACCTCCATACCCTGCTGCCAGACGGCCACGCTATCGGTAGCTACCAACACTTGGTGCAGCGGGTGGACGTGAAGCAGCTAGACGCTTTGTTTGAAGTGCCTGAAATGGCCCAAGAAGTTGCACAAGCGCTGCCAGCGCCAGGTGGCGAAGACATGGCAGACACCATAACCATCGACGATTTTGCCAAAGTTGACTTGCGCGTTGCGTTGATTCAACACTGCGAAGCCGTTGAAGGCTCAACCAAACTGCTGCGCTTAACGCTAGATGTGGGCGAGGCCCAAACGCGCAATGTCTTCTCGGGCATTGCCAGCGCTTACAAGCCAGAAGAATTGATTGGCCAATACACCTTGATGGTGGCCAACTTGGCGCCACGCAAAATGAAGTTTGGCATCAGCGAGGGCATGGTGCTGGCTGGCAGCCACGCTGATGAAAAAGCCAATCCAGGCATTTACATCATGACGGCGTGGCCTGGAGCGACACCCGGCATGCGGGTGCGTTGATGTCAAACGCTGGGCACTACAGCTGAAATAAATTTATGTCAGCTGCGGCGCAATGTGGCTTAGCAACCAATGCGCCAAACTGAGTTTGTCGGCGCGTTCGGTGGCCACTGGCGCTTGCTCGGTGATCAACACCAAGGCATTGTCGTCCTGTCCAAAGGTATCTGGACCTATGTTGCCCACCAACATGGGCACGCCTTTGCGCACACGCTTGGCCTGCGCATGGGCCAGCAAGTCGTGGCTCTCGGCGGCAAAGCCCACGCAATACAAGCGTCCAGCCAACGCCGCTGGACTGCTGGCAACTGAGGCCAAAATGTCTGGGTTTTCTACAAACGACAGCGTGGGCACCGCACCAGAGCCATCTTTTTTTAGCTTTTGTGTGGCTGCATTGGCAGGTGCCCAGTCGGCCACAGCGGCACAAGCAATAAACACATCGCAATTTTGCGACGCCATATTGACAGCCGACAACATGTCTTGGGCACTGCGCACGTCCACCCGCGACACACCTCTAGGCGTGTCCAGTGCCACAGGGCCAGCCACCAAACACACCTCGGCACCGGCATTGGCGCAGGCCTGCGCCAAGGCAAAACCCATCTTGCCGCTGGAGCGGTTGGTCATGCCACGTACTGGGTCAATCGCTTCGTAAGTGGGGCCTGCGGTGATGCACACCCGCTTGCCCGCCAACACTTTAGGCGTGAAAAACGCCTGCAATTCGGCCAACAACTCGTGCGGCTCCAACATGCGGCCATCACCGACCTCGCCGCAAGCTTGTTCACCAGCGCCCACGTCCAGTACATAGGTGCCGTCGGCTTTAAGCTGAGCCATGTTGCGCTGCGTGGCGGGGTGCTGCCACATTTCGCGGTTCATGGCAGGCGCCACAATCAGCGGCACACTGGCAATGGGTCTGGCCAAACACATGAGGCTCAACAGCTCATCGGCCCGACCGTGCAACAACTTGGCCATAAAGTCTGCGCTGGCGGGCGCAACAACAACGGCGTGCGCCTCACGGCTTAAATTGATGTGCGCCATGTTGTTGTCTTGGCCGCCAGCGGCGCGGCTGTCCCACTGGCTGGTAAAGACGGGGCGCCCGCTCAGGGCTTGCATGGTCACCGCGGTCATGAACTCCGTAGCCGCCTCAGTCATCACCACTTGTACAGAGGCTCCCGCTTTAACCAAAGCGCGGCACAACTCTGCGCCTTTGTAACATGCAATGCCACCGCTCATGCCCAGCACAATGTGCTTACCAGATAAAAAATTTGCGCTGGGTACCGGCTCTGTAGCAGGGGCGCTGAAGGGGAATTGTGTGCTGCTCATGACGCTAATTTAGCTTATATGACGCAGCGACCTAGCAGACAGTGCAAAAGCCGCCTTTATAATTGGAATTTCCAACAGCCGCGAGATTTCAAAACTCGCTCCTGACATGACCAAATTTGTTTTCGTAACTGGCGGCGTGGTGTCCTCACTGGGCAAGGGCATCGCCTCCGCATCATTGGCTGCACTTTTAGAGTCTCGCGGCCTCAAAGTCACCCTGATAAAGCTGGATCCGTACCTCAACGTTGACCCCGGCACGATGTCACCCTTCCAGCACGGCGAGGTGTATGTCACCGACGATGGTGCCGAAACCGACCTCGATTTGGGCCACTACGAGCGTTACATAGAAACGCGCATGAAGAAGGCCAACAACTTCACCACTGGTCAGATCTACAAAAGCGTGCTCGAAAAAGAACGCCGCGGTGACTATTTGGGCAAGACTGTGCAGGTTATTCCCCACGTGACCAACGAAATACAAGATTTTGTGAAGCGCGGCGCGGGTGTGGGCACGAAAGACGCCGTCGATGTCGCCATTGTTGAAATAGGTGGCACCGTTGGCGACATTGAGTCGCTGCCCTTTTTGGAGGCGGTGCGCCAACTCAGCTTGCGCATGGGCCCCAATATGGCCGCCTTTGTGCACCTGACCTACCTGCCTTGGATTCCAACAGCCGGTGAACTCAAAACCAAACCCACGCAACACACCGTGCAAAAGCTGCGTGAAATTGGCATACAGCCTGATGCGCTGCTGTGCCGCGCCGACCGCACCATTCCAGAGGAAGAGCGCGAAAAAATTTCTCTGTTCACCAACGTGGCGCAGTGGGGCGTGATTTCCATGCCAGACGTGGATACGATTTACAAAGTACCCCGCCTGCTGCATGAGCAAGGGCTAGACGGCCTCATTTGCGACAAGCTGCGCCTGAACACCCCACCTGCTAAATTGGCGCGTTGGGACAACTTGGTGCGCGAAGTAGCCAACCCGCAAGGCGAGGTTAACGTGGCCATGGTGGGCAAATATGTAGACTTGTCTGACAGCTACAAATCGGTCAATGAGGCCCTGCGCCACGCTGGCCTGAAAAACCACCACAAGGTCAATATTTCTTACATTGACTCAGAGACCATCAGCGCAGGCAACGTTCAGCAATTAGAAGCGTTTGATGCGATTTTGGTACCCGGTGGTTTTGGTGTACGAGGCGTAGAAGGTAAGATTTCCACCGCTCAATTTGCCCGCGAAAACAAAGTGCCTTATTTGGGTATTTGTTTGGGCATGCAAGTGGCCACCATCGAATTTGCGAGACACGTGGCGGGTTTGGCCGACGCCAACTCCACAGAGTTTGACCCGCAAACCACCACGCCAGTGATTGCGCTCATAGACGAATGGCAAGATGCCGACGGCTCTATACAAAAGCGCAGCGCCAAGTCAGATCTGGGCGGCACCATGCGCTTGGGCGCGCAAAGCTCTGACGTGTCCAAAAACACCGTAGCGCACAGCATTTACGGCGACGTGGTGACTGAGCGCCACCGCCACCGCTACGAAGCCAACGTGAACTACCTGGACACCCTGCGCAGCGCCGGCTTGGTGATTTCAGCACTGACTCAGCGCGAACAACTGACTGAGATTGTCGAGCTGCCAACAGCCGTGCACCCTTGGTATGTGGGCGTGCAATTTCACCCAGAGTTCAAATCAACACCGTGGGATGGCCACCCGTTGTTTAATGCATTCATCAAAGCGGCTATCCACCATAAAACTGCCAAGGTTCCAACATGAAACTGTGCCATTTTGAAGCGGGCTTAGACAAGCCGTTTTTCCTCATTGCAGGCCCTTGTGTCATCGAGTCTGAGCAACTGCAAATGGACACAGCTGGAACGCTGAAAGACATAGCAGATGAACTGGGTATTCCGTTCATTTTTAAAAGCAGCTTTGACAAGGCCAACCGTTCCAGTGGCGTCACTTTTCGTGGTCCTGGCATGGATGCTGGCCTGGCTATTTTGGCCAAGGTCAAGGCGGAGCTGGGCGTTCCAGTGCTGACAGACGTTCACGATATTGGTCAAATTGCAGAAGTTGCCAGCGTGGTTGATGTGTTGCAAACACCAGCTTTCTTGTGCCGCCAAACCGACTTTATTCGGGCAGTGGCGCAATGCGGCAAGCCTGTGAACATCAAAAAGGGCCAGTTTTTAGCCCCACACGACATGAAAAATGTCATTGACAAAGCGCGTGCTGCAGCCATAGAAGCCGGCTTAAACCCAGATAACTTCATGGCCTGCGAGCGTGGCGCAAGCTTTGGCTACAACAACTTGGTGTCTGACATGCGCAGCCTGTCCATCATGCGCGAGACGGGTGCACCCGTGGTGTTTGATGCCACCCACAGTGTGCAGTTGCCAGGCGGTCAAGGCACCAGCAGTGGGGGCATGCGCGAGATGGTGCCGGTGTTGGCCCGCGCCGCAGTGGCTGTGGGTGTGGCTGGTTTGTTTATGGAAACACACCCTGACCCATCAGTGGCCATGAGCGACGGCCCCAATGCCGTGCCGCTCAAGCACATGCGTGCCTTGCTGCAAACCTTGGTCAACTTAGACCGCGTAACCAAGGCCTCACCATTTTTAGAAAACGACTTCAACTAAAAGTCGTCACACCCTCCTGTATTTGTATTTGTTACTGCACTTTCAACCCACTTTTTAGGAATTTTTATGAGCGCCATTGTTGACATCGTTGCCCGCGAAATATTAGACAGCCGAGGCAACCCCACCGTTGAATGTGATGTATTGCTTGAGTCCGGCGTGATGGGGCGCGCCTCTGTTCCGTCTGGCGCGTCTACCGGCGTGCGCGAAGCCATTGAGCTGCGCGATGGCGACAACAACCGCTACCTAGGCAAAGGCGTTCTCAAAGCTGTAGAAAATATCAACACCGAAATTTCAGAAGCTGTCATTGGCTTAGACGCTTCAGAGCAAGCCTTCCTCGATAAAACACTTATCGACTTAGACGGCACAGACAACAAGGCCCGCTTGGGTGCCAACGCCACGCTGGCAGTGTCTATGGCCGTGGCACGTGCCGCAGCAGAAGAGGCTGGCCTGCCTTTGTACCGTTACTTTGGCGGCATGAGCGCCTTGCAAATGCCAGTGCCCATGATGAACGTGGTCAACGGCGGCGCACATGCCAACAACAACCTTGACTTGCAAGAGCTGATGATTATTCCGGTTGGTGCACCCACCTTCCGCGACGCATTGCGCTGGGGCGCTGAGACTTTTCACGCACTCAAGAAAATTTTGCACGACAAAGGCATGAGCGTTGCAGTTGGCGACGAGGGTGGCTTTGCACCCAATGTGCCCAGCCACGAAGCCGCCATTCAAATGATTTTGGATGCCATCCACGCGGCTGGCTACACACCTGGAGAACAAATTGCATTGGGTCTGGACTGCGCCGCAAGCGAGTTCTACAAAGACGGCCTCTACTGCTTAGACGGCGAAGGCTTGAAGCTCAGCGCTGGCGAGTGGACCGACGTGCTGGCCACTTGGGTTGAAAAGTACCCCATCATCAGCATTGAGGACGGTATGGCCGAAGGCGACTGGGACGGCTGGAAAATTCTGAGCGACCGCCTGAAATCCAAGGTGCAATTGGTAGGTGACGACTTGTTTGTCACCAACACCAAGATTTTGAAAGAAGGCATCGACAAGGGTATAGCCAACTCCATCCTCATCAAAATCAACCAAATTGGCACACTCACCGAGACCTTCGCGGCCATTGAAATGGCCAAGCGCGCCGGTTACACCGCCGTCATCAGCCACCGCTCTGGTGAGACTGAAGACGCAACCATTGCAGACATTGCAGTGGGTACCAACGCAGGTCAAATTAAAACAGGCTCACTCAGCCGCAGCGACCGTATGGCCAAGTACAACCAACTGCTGCGCATAGAAGAAGACTTGGGCGATGTCGCTCACTACCCTGGTCGCGCTGCTTTTTACAATTTGCGTTAACGGCTTATTGCGTTAACCTTCAAACGTTACCAACTACCCATCCAAACACCATGGTTGTACGTCCTTACATTGTTACGGCAGTCTTATTGGCGCTGCTGCTGGCATTGCAAGCACAGCTGTGGTTTGGACGGGGCAGTATGCCAGCCGTTGATCAACTCAAAGCCCGTTTAGAACAACTGGAACATGACAACGCAGCCGCGAGGTTGGCCAACGAGCAGCTCGCCAGCGAAGTGAGTGATTTGCAAGAAGGCCTGGAGGTGATAGAGGCCTACGCTCGCCAAGAGCTTGGCATGGTCAAGGCCAACGAGATATTTGTGCAATATGCCCAGCCTTCAGCAGATGCCGAGCTGTCACCTGCACCCACACCAGTTGCGTCTCCTGCTAAGCCCTAGCGCCTGAACCCTGATTGTCGACCGCTCAACCTCCGCTTGTACGCCCACCCACCCGCCCCCATACTCACCGTTGCTGTTGTAGGCGCGGAAAGCACTGGCAAAACCTCTTTGGTTGAGCAGCTGCACATCTTGGCACAGCAACACAGTGTGGTGTGTGACAGCGTACACGAGCACCTGCGCGACTGGGTGGTCCAACACAAACGAACACCGCAGACGCACGAACAACAAGGCATCGCCCAGGCCCAACAACAGGCGACACAGCTGGCTTACAACAACCTGCAACACCGCGAACCTATTGAGACACTTGCACCCACAGCGGCGACTGCAAAACCGTCGCACGCGTCAGGCATCCGGCTGCTATTGCTAGACACCACCGCCATTTTGACCGCCGCTTACAGCGCACACTACTTCAACGACCACAGCCTGTGGGCACAAGCCTTTTCCAGCGAGCCACAAGTGGATCTGTACCTGCTGATGGGCTTGGATGTGGCCTGGCAAGCAGACGGTTTGCAACGTGATGGCGAAGCTGCCAGACACAGCGTTGACCAACAGCTTCGCCTTGCTTTGCGCACACAAGGCCTTGACTACCAAGTGGTCTACGGCCAAGGCGACAACCGCACGCAAGCTGCGTGGATGGCCATACAGTCGGCCCTATTGGCTTGCAAGGATCCACCAAACAAGTCCCCAAAAGGCTTGGCCAAAACCAGCCCCAACTTCCATGCTTGGGGCTGTGAAGGCTGCAGCGACGCCGACTGCGAACGAACTTTATTTAAAGGTTTGTTGTAGCGGTTTTTTAGACTGTTGACCGTGCCTGCCTTATGTCAGCTCCAGCTCTAAGGCCGCGCTGCACTGGGCTGCATCTTGAAACACGATGCCACGCCAACCCAAGCTTGTTGCAACCGCAATGTTTTCAGACAAATCATCGATGAACACCAATTGCTCGGGCTTCATGCCAGTACAGGCAAGGGCTAAGCCGTAGATGTGGGTGCCGGGTTTGCTGCAGCCTGCGTGCGCAGAAAAAACACCGGCCTTGAAATGCGACAAGAAAGCGTACTGGGCTTGCAAATAGAGCGCGTATGGCCCGGGCATATTAGACAAAAAGAACAGCGGCACACCACGGGCCGACAACGACTCTATGAGCGCCACAGTGTCTGGCTTGGGCGCCAAGTGCTTGGGTACAGCGGCAATGACTGTGGCCACGTCGCTGATCGCCAAACCACTGCGTGTGGCTATAAGTTCAGCCAAGGCGTCTGGCTCAATACGGCCTTGGTCAAACAAAGCCCAGTCGCTGTTCAGCGTCAAGCCCTGAAAAATAAGCTCTTTCAGCGCCAGCGCTGTCGCCTCGTTCGTGGCCAAGTGTGGCACGACTTGCTGCAATAACTCGGCAGGTTTCCAATTAAAAACCACACCGCCAAAATCAAACACAACACCGTGTGCATCAGACATAAACAATCCTTGATGTAGCTTCGTTGTGATGGCGTGCGTTGTTACTGCAATACATCCGGGGGGGAGGCGCTGCTTGGCGCGAACAATTGGGCGCTGTCAACTGGGTCAAACCGGTACATGGCACCGCAGAACTCACAGCCCACCTCCACGTCACCACGCTCAGCAATGATGCTGTCAACCTCGTCTGCACCCAATGAGTGCAGCATGCCGCTGACGCGCTCTCTAGAGCAGCTGCACTGAAACCGCGGCTTATCGACCCCTTGTGGCGGGATAAAGCGGGCAATAGGCTCTTCCCAGAACAACCTGTGCAACAGGTCTTCGACGCCCAGGGTTAGCAGTTCTTCGCTTGTGAGGCTGGACGCCAAAGTAGCAATGCGGTTGTAGTCATCACTTTTACCAATGCCATCTTCGTTGGATTCTGACGGCACGCCCAGATTTCCTTCTCCCGCCAAAGGCAGACGCTGTATCAGCAGGCCTGCTGCGCGGGTGTCATTGGCCGCCAATACCAAACACGTGTCCAGTTGCTCACTTTGCAACATGTAATGCTGCAACACCTCACTGAGTTGGTTTATTTTTTCACCGCTGTCGTCATACAAAGGCACCACACCTTGGTAGGGCTGCTGGCCTGGTAAACGGTCTTTGGGGTCTAACGTGATGGCACAGCGGCCTGCATTGTTCACGTTGACCATGTCACTGAATTGATCTTGCTCAGAGACCTCGCCATGCAAACTGGCTGTGGCACGCACCGCAAAGTCTGGCTGCACTTCGGCCACGGCTATTTTAAGTGGGCCGTCTCCCTGAATTTGCAACACCACAGCACCGTTAAACTTGATGTTGGCTTGCATCAACATGGCAGCGGCGGCCATCTCACCCAGTAAGTTTTGCACAGGTTGCGGGAACTTGCCCGCCTCTGATCGCTTAGCAATCATGTCCTGCCACGCATCGTCTAGCACCACAAGGGCACCTCGGACCGGCAAACCCTCAAAAATAAATTTATGTAACTCTGACACGGCTCATTCCCTGCGCATAAAAAATAAAACGCCCCGATGAGGGGGCTGATTCGTCATGAGGTGCATTTTCTCATGACTACACCGACAAGTTTCAGACCTAAGGTTTTAGAATTTGACGCAAGACACACGCTCTAACCGCCCGACACATCAACCAGTCGGTCCAAGACCTCTAAAACCTCTTCGGGCTGGACGACTTCCTTTAGCTGCAACAACATGCCCACACCACACACCGACCCCATGCACGCTACCACTCCGGTTGCGGCACGCACCGAGCAAACAGCCAGTCCGGCATGGCAACAGGCACTCAGCGCGTTTCCCGAAGCGCTACAGCCCACCATTGACCACATCAGGCTGAGCCGTGGTGTGCTGGCCCACAGCGTGGTGACCCATCTCATGGCGACGCTGCGCTGCGACTTGGGCGCTCTGATGATGCGCCTGCTGCCAATAGCGCAGCAATATGCGGTCGTGCCGGTATCTCACTACCCAGTAGGGGCCGTAGCCGCGGGCACAGACTTGCAAGCCAGCGGCGCTAGAAGTCTGTACATGGGTGCCAATTTCGAGTTTTCTAGTGCTGCACTCAGCAGCTCTATTCATGCTGAGCAATGCGCCATCAACAACGCCTGGCTCAATGGCCAAACGGGTGTGGCCGTGCTGGCCATTAGTGCGGCACCGTGCGGCTATTGCCGGCAATTCATCAACGAGCTGGCCAGCTCACAGGACTTAACAGTCTTGTTGCCCATGCCCGACAGCACCGTGGCTTATGCCTACAACGAAAGGCCGTTCAAAGCCTTGCTACCTGAGGCTTTTGGCCCCAAAGATTTAGGGATCGATGGCGGCTTGATGAATCCCGCGTTGGGGCAACACCACATCGGTTTTAGCGATGGCGTAGACCAACACAACCCACCTGCATTGGCAGCCGCTGCGCTAGCCGCCGCCGCCGCCAGCTATGCCCCCTACCCCACAGACACGGGGCATGCCTATGCAGGTGTGGCCATTCAGCTGGACGACGCGACCATCTTTGCAGGCCGCCATGGCGAAAATGCCGCACACAACCCCAGCTTGTCGCCGTTGCAGTCAGCACTGGCCTTCATGCATTTGAACAAGCCACTGGGCCTTACCAGAACTGTGGTGAGAGCCGCCTTGGCAGAGGTGCCCACCAAGGCCTCGCAGGTGGGCGTCACCACCGCCACCTTGAGCGCCTATGCACCTCTTGCCACGTTGGCCTACTACGCCCTCAAACAGCTATAAATGGCAACTAGGGCTTGTTATGGCTGGTCTATGCGCTTGAGCCCATGTTTAAAGCGCAAGGCATTGTCCACATAATGCTGCGCGCTGGCTTCTAAGCCTGCCATTTGTTCTGGGGTCAGCTGCTTCACCACCTTGGCGGGGCTGCCCAAAATCATGCTGCCGTCTGGGAAGACCTTACCCTCGGTCACCAAAGCACCCGCTCCAACCAAACAGTGCTTGCCAATGACCGCGCCGTTGAGCACCACAGCGCCAATGCCAATCAGTGAGCCGTCTCCAATGGTGCAACCATGCAACATGACCTGGTGACCCACAGTCACGTTGTCACCAATATGGAGTGGCATACCCACGTCTGCGTGCAACACGCTGGCATCTTGAATGTTGCTGTTGGTGCCAATGTGTATGGTGGACGTGTCGCCGCGCACCACAGCGCCAAACCACACACTGGCGTTGTCCATAAGGGTCACAACACCTATGACTTGCGCCGTGTCTGCCACCCAAGCAGAGGGGGCAATTGTCGGTATGTCTTGACCCAGTTGATAAATAGCCATCGTTTGTCCTTTCATTCGTCTTGGGCGGGTACACCTCATACAATTTACAAATGAGCACAGTGTCCACCCCCATTAATCCGCGTGCATTGGCTTTACAAGCCTTGCAAGTCAAACAGCCCACCGAAAAAGTGGATGCCCTGCGCGCATTATGGCAACACGCACAAACATTTGAATGGACGCAAGCGACAAACAACGCTGCGCTAGAGGCTAAAGAAACGCTGCCAGGACGACCTGACAAGCCCCTCTTGGTGCACCCAGGCAGCGTGCCCACACGCTCGGTGCACACGCTGGCTGGACGTGCCGCATTGGTGCACGCCATATGCCATATTGAATTCAACGCCATCAACTTGGCACTAGACGCGGTGTGGCGGTATGCAGGCATGCCCACTGCTTTTTATATGGATTGGCTGCGCGTGGCCTATGAAGAATCCACACACTTTGACATGCTGTCCAAGCACTTGAACAGCTTGCAGCCCAACGAACCTTGGTCTTACGGCGACTTCACCGCGCACGACGGCTTGTGGTTGATGTGCGAAAAAACAGCGGTCGACATCACCGCGCGTATGGCGTTGGTTCCCAGAACGCTTGAGGCGCGCGGGTTAGATGCCACGCCGCTGATACAAGCCAAACTGCGCACCGTCAACACACCAGACGCGTTGCAAACGGTGGCGATATTGGACTTTATCTTGAGCGAAGAGGTAGGCCATGTAGCCATTGGCAACCATTGGTACAAGCACCTGTGCGTGCAACAGGGCCTTGGGCCAGTGGCGCATTACGCTGAGCTGGTAGCCACCTACGATGCACCCAAACTCAAACCACCGTTTAACAACGAAGCCAGACGCGCTGCTGGCTTTAGCGAAGAAGAACTGGCCTACTTACTGACCTGATACACCGCCGCCACGCGGATGGTGCGCTGCATGCAACTGCTGCAGCCGTTCACGTGCCACATGCGTGTAAATGGTGGTGGTGGAAATATCGGCATGCCCCAGTAACAACTGCACAGCGCGCAAATCTGCACCGTGGTTGATCAAATGCGTGGCAAATGCGTGGCGCAGTGTGTGCGGTGACAAAGCGCTGTGAATACCCGCGATGGTTGCGTATTTTTTAACCACATTCCAAAACATCACACGGCTCATGCCTGAGCCTCTGCGGGTCACAAACAAGTCATCGGTGCGCTGACCAGCCAGCAAGTCCGGCCTGGCCGATGCGCCATAGCGGTCTAGCCAATGCTGGGCAGCCCTGCCAAATGGCACCAAGCGCTCTTTGCTGCCTTTGCCCATGACCTTCAGCACTTGCTCGGATGGGCTGACTTGAAACACTTTGAGCCCAACCAACTCGCTCACCCGCAGGCCACTGGCATACATCAACTCCAACATGGCACGGTCACGCAAGCCCAGCGGCGTCTCCACATTGGGGGCTGACAACAAGTCATCAACTTGCGCTTCGGACAAGGTTTTAGGCAAGCGTGGACCCTGCTTGGCGGGCAACAGCTGCATGCTGGGGTCTAGCGCAACCAAGTGCTCTCTAAGCGCCCACCTAAAAAACCGCTTAAACACGCTTAGCCTGCGGTTGGCCGTGCTGGCTTTACTGGTGCTGTACCGCACCCCCATATAGGCACTCAGGTGGTGCCACTCGGTGGCCAGCAGGCTGACACCTTGCCCCTTCAACCACGCCACCAACGAGGTCAAATCAGCGCGGTAACTGGACAAGGTATTGGTGGCCAAGCCGTGCTCGAGCCACATAGCGTCTATAAAAACGTCAATGTGGGCATGCTCAGCAAGTGGTGCGCTTGCAGCAGCAGCGCTAGGTTTGTTCATGGGCTACACCATAGCAAAAAAGCGAACGCTGGAGGGTTTGTACATGTACTGTTCAAAAAACAGCTATGCTGGCGCCCGTGTACTACGTCCAACTCTTACTCCCCGATTTTGCCCTGATTGCCTGCGGCTACCTGATTTGCAGGTTCACCAAGCTCAACACAACGGTGTGGGCCCAAGTCAATGCATTGGTCTATTTTTTCTTGTTTCCGGTGCTGCTGTTTCACAGCATTACGCGCTACCCACTGGATGTCAACAGCACCTCACAGTTCATTTTGGCTGGCCTGTGCTTGGCAGCAGCTGGTATTGCGCTGGCCTACTCGGTGGCCAAATGGCCCATTGCCAATCGCTATTTCAATGTGCGAGACCATGCGGCCAGTGCGCAAATTGGCTTCAGGTTCAACTCCTTTGTTGCCTTGGCCATCACCCAAAAAGTAGTGGGCGACCCAGGGCTGCTGCTGGTTGCGGTACTGATTGGCATTTGCGTGCCCTTGTACAACATTGGTGCGGTGTGGCCTATGGCCAGACACGGTCAAAAAGGCTTGGGCCGAGAACTGGTGGAGAACCCGCTGATATGGGCCACAGTCTTGGGTTTACTGGCCAACCTCATGGGCTTTCACATGCCAGAGTGGCTGGCGCCTACGTTCTCCAGACTGGGACAAACTGGCTTGGTATTGGGACTGATGGCCGCTGGTGCAGGCATGCAACTGTCTGCACTGCCCCGCGCCAAAGTGCTTGGGGTTGCTGTGCTGGGCATCAAGCACCTCGTGTTGCCCATAGTGGCTTGGCTGTTGGCCAAATCCTTCCAACTTGATGCCACGCAAACAACCGTGCTGCTTATTTTTGCGGCCATGCCAACAGCTTCAAGCGCCTATGTGTTGGCCGCACGCATGGGATTTAACGGCCCCTACGTGGCCAGTTTGGTGACCTTGTCAACCTTGCTGGCCATGCTGAGTTTGCCGTTTGCGCTGGGTGTGCTGGGCGGCTTGGATATGCCCAGCCCTTAGATCCCCATGGATGGGCGCGCAGCCATACCAACCAACGGTTAGCGGGCAGCGGCCGTAAGAACCAATAAATCAATGCGCTGCTGAGCCTCAGCCGACAAGCTGGTGTTGCCTTGCTCTAAAGCCAAGTTGCGTTGTACAGACAACCAAGCCAGCAATGGCTTGCGCCAGCCCTGCGCAGAGGCAATGTCGACTGCCTGACCCACCACAGCGAGTGGGGCGGCTTGGTGCTGGTTGGCTATGGCGCATGCCAGCAGGGTACTGAGGGGTTGATCGTTGCTGGTTTGCATGTCACGCACCACGGCCTCCATGCTGACACCGTTCCTGAGCGCCAGCACAACCTTGCGTTGTGCAGCCGGCAACAACGCAGCCTTCGCCTCAACAGGCAGCATGGCGTTGAGGTAGTTGAGGTAGACCAATTGGGCTTGGCTCATGTAGGCCGCATCAACCGAGGGGGTGCAGACAAGTGGCTCCAAACTGGCGATACGCGCCGCGCATTGCAGCAACTCTATATGGGCAACCGCCTCTAAGTTGGCCGTGCTGCCCACAGCGCGCCTGGCATTTTCAAACTCTATGTCTGCCACCTGGCCCATGCCAACCAGGTAAGCTTGCACGCCGCGGTGCGACGCCTGAACCGACGCGCCTTGCCACTGTGCTACGGGTGCTTGTGCACAACCCAATAGCGCAGCCACAGCAACGCCAGCCCCAAGGCGAATCAGCAATGTGAAGTTGAACAACATGGGGCGGATTGTCTCGTTGTTGGAAGCGGCGGCGGATGTGCTTATGCTGGTGGACATATTAAGGCAACTGTAGTGGCTTGGGCGCGTTACCCAATGGCCAAGTGGTTTGAAGCGTAGCCATAAGGTTATTGACTTGACGCAAACTGCTGTCGAGCTCGGTGCGCAAGCTTACCAAATCGACGCTGGCTACTTTGGCCGAGGCACTGATTGACTGTGCGTCTTGCAGCACACCATCAACGCGCTGTAGGCTGGCTTGCACATCAACCAACACGTTGGCAGCTCGGTTGAGCACCTGATTGGCTTGCGACAAGGACTGCTTGACTTGAACCAGCGTTTGGGTGCCTTGGGGGACCAAGCCGCCGCGTCCAAACACCTGCTTGTCAGCGCGGCTTACCACACCGTCTAGATTGCCCAGCAAGGTGTGGGTTTGTGTGAGCAGCTGTACGACGTTGGCACGGTCTGCGTCGTTGCCCATCATCACGCCCAAAGCGCCTTGGTCGCTGTTGGTTTTTGCCACCAACGCTCTGAGTTCTTCAATTAAGCTTGCAGCCGCCGATGTAATGAACGGTATCTGCGCGGTAGCGTCACCTCGCAGCAATGTGCGCTGGGCGTTATTGGGCAACAACGCATCTTCCATCAGACCTGTATAGGCCTTGATCTTGCTACCGCCTACCAATCCCCGCTCAAGGGTGAACACGCTAGAGGTGCGCAGCCACTTGGCATCGGCCTGTGGAATGTCAACATCTAGTCGCGCATTGCCGTCGTCGCCCAAGCTGATGCGGGTGATTCGCCCCAGTGGAAAGCCAGCAAATGTCATGTTCATACCAACCAACACCCCTTCGGCGTCGTCAGTGAACAGCACCAAACGCTGGGTTTTTTCAAACACGCCGCGGGCATACAAAATATAAGTGGTGCTGCCAATGAGAAGCACGCCCAGCACCACCAACAGCACGAACGTCTTGACACGCAGCCAAGGCGTGGCCTCGGTGCTTGAACTTGGCGGCAAGTATGGTGATGTCATGGCAAATAAATAAGAGACTGGTTAATGACTAGCTGGTGGTGGGGACAGTGATGGCATACCACCACATGCACACAAGCATCAATAGTAGTTGCTCACCAGCGACAACAACTCTATGAGCAACAAAATCGCCATCAAGCGTGCAAACACGACCAAATCAGAGCGTGGCACAAGGCCATCGGCAACGGCGCTAAACGGAACCACCGCCACGGCAAGAGCGGACAACAACGTTTTGCAGCCCAACACCACCATGACAGTGGGCGTAAATATCTGGGCCATCAAGGTATTGAATGACGCCAGCCCCCAAACAGACAACCCATACACAGACACATAGGCAATAACGCTGGCCAGCAGCGCTCCAGACACCGCCAACAGCAGCACAGCAAAGACGCAGGCGCTACAGAACGGCACCACGTCTAGCGGCGTATAAGACCGCTCATGGCCCAGTGCATTGGCAGCAACCAGGCTGTAGCGCAGGGCTACAAAGCTGGCCGCAATGAGAGGTAACAACTCCAAAACCAAGGTGCGAATCAACAGGTTGAGCGCAAACTGCGACACGCCCAGCTCGCTGGCCGCGGCCAACACAATGCGCACCAACACCACGCTGATGAGGGCGCTGAGCACCAAAAACCCTGGCAGCAGTGGCAAGCTGGCCTGCACCAACTGCTGCATGGCTGACTGCGCACGCGTACCACCGTAACTGGCAGGCGTCAGCATCAACACAATGAGTTGCGCAGCCAGTACCCACAGACGGATACTTGCTCTGGCCATGGCCTGCATGCCTTGTAACCACGTTTGACCACGTGCAAGCCGCGGACTCAGCGGCGGCGAAGATGGGTAAGGGACAGCAGGCTTAGATGAAGACATGGTTAGCGTTGATGATACTGCTGCAAGGCCCATTCGACATGCTCGCGTACCGCAGCGTTGGGGTGATCGCTGTGCTGTGCCAAGGCGCGCATCAAGTCAACCGCCAGATCAGGTGAACCAGAGACTTCGGACAGCGCAGGTAACGAAGACAACTCGGCAAGGGCATTGCCCATCGCTGTCGCCACATTACGAAGCCACCGCGCATGACCAATGCGGCGAATGGCAGAGCCTTCGGTGAGTCGTAAAAATGTGGCCTCATCCCAAGCCCACAGTTGCAGCAACGTGGGGGCATCTAATGCCTGGCGCACAGCGAAATCAGGCACTGGCGCTACTTGGGCAAACTTGTTCCATGGACAAGTCAGTTGGCAATCGTCGCAGCCATAAATGCGGTTACCCATGGCACTGCGCAAACGCTCATCTATGGCGCCCTCATGCTCAATGGTGAGATACGAAATACAGCGGCGTGCATCCACCTTGTAAGGCGCCACAATCGCTTGCGTTGGGCACACATCCATACACGATGTGCATTGGCCGCAGTGGTCTGTTGTGGGCTCGGTTATTGGCAGCGCCACATCCACAAATATTTCGCCCAAAAAGAACATCGAGCCAGCTTCTCGGTTGAGTACCAAGCTGTGTTTGCCGCGCCACCCCTGGCCGCTCATGGTCGCCAGCTCAGCCTCCAACACAGGCGCAGAGTCCGTGAATACGCGGTAGCCATAAGGCCCAATCAACGTTTGCAACTGTGTTGCCAACTGCTGCAAACGCCCACGCATCACCTTGTGATAGTCACGCCCTCTGGCATACACCGACACATAGGCGCTGCCCAGCTTGTTCAAATCTGCCCACGCGATGGCTCGCCAGTCGTCGCTGAGCGCACCAACGTCAACGCCGACGCCACCCTGTTCAAGCGGCGCGGCAGTGGCCGTCCCAGCCCCCATCTGTAAGTCGGGTAGGTAATTCATCCTAGCCGTAATCACACGCACCGTTGCGGGAACCAGTTCATGTGGCCTTGCCCGCGCAGTGCCGTGCTTGGCCATGTAGGCCATGCCGCCATGACAACCTTCTTCCAGCCAAGCCAATAGGCCGGGTTCAGCGTGGCTCAAGTCAACTCCGGCAACACCGATCTGTGAAAACCCCAAGGCGTGACCCCACTGGTTCAGTTGTTCAACAATATTTTCTGGCCAATGTGGCGAAGGCGTTTGCATGGTCAAATTGTAGGCATGTCAGCCAACACCTTTTCCAATGAGCCACCACGCCGTGGCAATGCGCATCACAGCAGCTCGCAGCCGGCAGGCCGCACCACCCGTCAAGTGCTGTGGTCCAACGAGGATGCCACCGCACAGTTCGCACAAGCGCTGGCGCGCAGCCCCGCCTTGGTCAACGCCACCATCACGATTGAGGGTGACTTGGGAGCGGGAAAAACCACTTTTGTTCGCCATCTATTGGGCGCGCTAGGCGTTGCTGGGCGAATCAAAAGTCCCACTTATGCCATTGTGGAGCCCCACGAGGGCCACCTCGGGGGCCAAGCGCTGGGCATCGCGCATTTTGACTTTTACCGTTTTGAAGACGAGCGAGAGTGGGAGGATGCTGGCTTTAGAGAGCAATTTGCCGCACCGGGCCTCAAGCTCGTGGAGTGGCCCACGCGTGTGCGACACTTGATGCCCATGGCAGACCTGCATATGCATATAACTTGGCAAGTACTTTCTATGGTCGATAACGCACCCGATGACCAACGCATGGTCGCGCTAGAAGCGCTCACCACAGTTGGCTTAGCGCTGTTACATGCAGCCGGTGACTCATGAAGCGTCGCCAACTGTTGCGCGCTGGACTGGGTGCCAGCACGCTGCTATTCACTCTGACCAAAGCAGACATCGCTTGGGGCGCCAACATCGTGGCAGTACGCATGTGGCCCTCTCCCGACTACAGCCGGGTCACCATCGAGTCTGACCAAGCACTGAGCTACAGCCAGACCTTTGTGGCGGATCCGCCACGGTTGGCCGTTGACATCAAAGGCATGGCCTTGATGCCTGAACTGCGGGAGTTGGTCAGCAAAGTGCTTCCCAGTGACCCCAATATCGCGGGGGTTCGGGTGGGGCAGTTTGCGCCTGATGTGGTGCGTTTGGTCTTAGACCTCAAGCAACCCGTGTTGCCGCAAGTGTTCACGCTTAAGCCTATTGCGCCTTACCAATTTCGATTGGTATTTGACCTATACCCCACGCAAGCACCGGACCCTTTGGAGCAGCTGTTGTCGCAGCGTCTGGCCGACATCGAAGATGTGATTGCCAGCGTGAGCGCACCGCCAGACCCACTGGGCGACATGCTGGCAGAAAGAGGCGTTATTCAGCCTGTAGCACCTGCGGTAGTCGGTCAACCACAGGTGGCCCAAGCGCCAGCTACGCCGGCTCAATCGAACAAGCCAGCCAGCCAAGTGGCACAAAAAACAGACCGCATCATAGTGGTGACCTTGGACCCTGGCCACGGCGGTGAAGACCCAGGCGCAATTGGGCCAAACGGCACATACGAAAAAGATGTGGTTTTGAAAATCGCACTCAAGCTGCAAGAACGCATCAACAAATCTACGGTCAACGGCAACCCGTTGCGCGCATTTATGACACGCGACAAAGACTACTTTGTCCCGCTGCACAAACGGGTCGAAAAAGCCAGACGTGTGCAATCAGACCTACTGATCAGTTTGCATGCAGATGCCTTTTATACTGCACGCCCCCAAGGCGCCAGTGTGTTTGCGCTCAGCACCCGGGGCGCGACCAGCGCGGCGGCGCGTTGGATGGCCAAAAAAGAAAACGCTGCCGATTTGGTAGGCGGCATCAACATGGACAGTGCAGACGCCACCGTGAGCCGTGCCATGCTGGACATGAGCACCAGTGCCCAAATTAAAGACAGTATGAAACTAGGCGAAGCTATGCTGGGTCAACTTGGCAAGGTGGGTAAACTGCACAAACCCCGCGTAGAGCAAGCAGGCTTTGCCGTGCTCAAGGCGCCAGATATTCCAAGCGTATTGGTAGAAACCGCTTTCATCAGCAATCCCGATGAAGAACGCCGACTCAACAGCCAAGACTACCAAAACAAACTAGCCGACGCCCTCATGCGCGGCATAGAGCGCTACTTTGAAAGCAACCCACCGCTGGCACGTAGTCGACAAATTTAAGAGGTGTAGCCGCTGGTTGCCCGTCAGATGCAACAACCCGTTTCGGGCTATCGGCAGAACTAGTTGAGGCATTGATGAGCGCTGTCGCACGCACGTCCATAACAACAAAGCCAGACGCACGGGCCCGCTAGTCGGTCACAGTTATGTGAATGTTGATGAATGCCCCATGCTGGCCTTGAAGCCTGCCTGGCGCCACGTCTACTTGGGTGGTTTGTATCTCAACACTGTCGGTACCAACATAGCCTTTACTTGGCTGATAACGGTACACTGGCGACCAGTTTGTAGTGCTGTCTCTGACGATTTCGCTGACTGTAAAGTGACTGGCCTGGCGCTTAATAGATGCGCCCTCTTCATCGCCAGACATACCGAGGTCATGCTCATACATGTCTGAGTTTTTAATGGAAACTGTTATGTCTTTGTCGCTATCCAAGCCAGGGTATGGTGAACAGCCGACCAGCGCAACGAGACCCACAACAAACACAACTTTAGCAACTGGTGTCATACCTCCTCCATCTACAGCCTTTGACACAAAGCTTGATGAAACTTTACATCAATGGCCCCGCAAAGCCTACTGTGAATGTATACCGCTGTAGACCAGCACTTGTCTGA
>Ga0222707_1000091_pt1 | contig 39588 bp, 42 predicted proteins | sample AntAcemetage1574_FD_179831 | JGI IMG/M metagenome (GOLD analysis project Ga0222707, IMG submission 179831) | Saline water microbial communities from Ace Lake, Antarctica - #1574 | ecosystem: Environmental > Aquatic > Non-marine Saline and Alkaline > Saline | place: Antarctica: Ace Lake...
TGAGCAACCGTGGTTCCGGAAGACCGCTCAGCCGGTTTGAGGCCGTCACGATCGAGAAGGCGTACGCCGCGATAGAGCGAGCGAGGGCTCCGGGCAAGGCGCCGGGTGCGCCACTCGCCAGGGCGGCGGCGGACAGGGCGGTGGCGGGCTTAGCGTCTGCAGCGAGCCGCAACGCGATGCGGTCTCGTAACAACGTCGCAGTGCGCCGAGACGGAGTGAGTACGAGCACCCGCGCGGGGTCGACCCCGTCGTTGAGCACGGCGGCTGCAACCAGTTCAACGACCGCTGTGGTTTTGCCAGACCCGGGTGCGCCCAAGACGACGGCGCCGCGCGTGCGTCGGGCATCCACCACACGCTGTTGGCCCTCATCAAGCGTGACACTCGCGCCAAGACCAATGCCTCCTGGCGGCAGTGCGGAGGCGAAGGTAGTCACGAGATCACGGTAGCGCTGACCGGTGACACGGGCGCCCTGATGCGCCCACAGTGAACACGCCAAATGTGGTCGCGCTCGCCGGGTACGCTGGCAAATGTGGACATTCGCATCGGTATTCTCAACAGCCCCCGTGAGCTCGCCTTCGAGACCTCAGAATCAGCAGCCGACGTCACCTCGGCCATCACCTCGGCGATAGAAAAAGGCTCACCCGTTGTCAGCTTGACTGACAACAAGGGCAAGCAGTACCTGATTCCAACGGCAGCGATCGGCTACGTCGAAGTGGGTTCTGACTCAGCTCGACGCGTCGGCTTCGTCGGCTAACACCTCTCACCACAGCCGGTACGCTCGCAGGCATGGAACTGCTCTTCGTTGTCGTCATCGGCGCCTCCCTGTCACTGGGCATCAGATACCTGGTGCCCGGGCGCCACACCCACGGAGTGTTGCTCGTGCCATCGATTGGTGCTGCCGCGACGGCTGTCGTGTGGGTCGGCTGCGTCTGGCTCGGCCTGCCCTTTGACGGCGGCTGGATTTGGCTCATCGCACTGGTGCTGGGCCCCCTGACATCGCTCGCGCTCGCGCTGGCTTTGCCCAAGCGCCGCGAGGCCGCCGACGCCGCTCTGCTCAGCCAACTCATGAAACCCCGCGTCGCTGCGTAGCTGAGGCTTGACTGCCGCTAAGCATCCAGAGCGTTGCGTGCACTGCGAGCGCTAGCCCGCGAGACCCCTCGCTGCCGCCCCGCCCAAGCTGACAAGTGTCACCAGAGCGAGCGCGATCATCATGATCGAGTAGTCGCGACGCAGCACGACAGCGACCGTCGAGAGCGCAACTCCGCCCACCATGACGGCAACAAACACGACGACCGGAATCCGCACCGCAGCATCCCACGCCCACTCACTGGTTGCCCACACGAGCGCGCTTTGCACCAGCTGCAGGGCCGCTCCACCACCGAGCAGGCCGAATCCCCACCAGCCCAGACGCGTGTGCGGCAGTGTTCGAAAAGCGCCCGTGGGCGAAGCGGTAACCATCAGTGATGACTAGGCCGTGAGGCCGAGTCGATCCATACGGCGGGTGTGCTCGGCAATGAGCTCTGTGAAGGCCGGCTCAAGCTGTGCCTCACTCCGCGAGTGCGCGTTGTGCACTATGAGGCCTGATCGAGCCTGCAGAATCGTGTCACCGACGAGCCGGCGAGACCACAACGCCAAACGGGATGACAGGGCTGGGTTGGCTGCGATCGCCCGCTCCAGGATGCGATGCAGGGGCGTGTGCACGTCGCCAGTAGTGAGGGCGGCAGTCACTCGCGCGCGCAGATCTGAGGGCAACCCCGTGGCGAGGCCGAGCCAGAACTCCGTAAGAAAACCGACCGTCACGTGGGCGCTTGCCACCTGTTCGTGCCAGGCGAAGCCCTGAGTGCGGCGTTCGAATTCTTCAACGCCCTGCAGGTGCGGTTGCATGATGTCGGTTTTGTCGAGCGCTAGACGTTCGATTTCGGCCGTGAGCGCTTGGTAGCGGGTGAGCACGACTCCGGCCACGCGTGCCAGCTCATCTTTATCGGCCACACGCGGGGCGTTTGACATGGCCGAGGTGAGCTGCTCGATAAATGTCAGATGCAGCGCGGCACAGTGCCCCAGAAACACCTCTGAGGCCGGAACCAGTTCTCCGAGGTCGACTCGCAGCGCGGCAGTGGCCGTATCGCGCGAGGTCAACGTTGGCGCCTCGACCCGCGGGCGCGACCGTTTCATCCACGAAGCCACCGGGCCAGCCTAGGCGATGGCCCCGCGTGGCCGGCTCCGGCGGCTAAACTGGTCTTTACTTCTCCGCATGACTCTTCTCCACCGCACCTCACCATCAACGACAGGCGACACACCACAGTGACTTTCACAGACTTGGGCATTGAGCCCGACATGGTCGAAGCTCTCGCAGCACAAGGCATCATTGAGCCTTTCCCGATCCAAGAGCAGACCATTCCCCTCGCCCTTGGGCGTCAAGACATCATCGGCCAAGCCAAAACTGGCACGGGCAAAACGTTCGGCTTTGGCCTTCCACTGATTCAAAGCCTCGGCTTGCATCCTGAACCGGGCGTGAAAGCTCTCGTTGTGGTGCCCACCCGCGAACTGTGCGTGCAGGTTACTGAAGACCTCGACACGGCCGCATCGAACCGCGACGTCAAGATCGTGTCGATCTACGGCGGCAAGTCGTATGAGGGGCAGATCGAACAGCTCAAGGCCGGCGCGCAGATCGTGGTCGGAACACCGGGCCGTCTGCTCGACCTGGCCAGCCAACGTCTGTTGAGCCTTGCAAACGTCGAAGTGATGGTGCTCGATGAGGCCGACAAAATGCTCGACCTCGGATTTTTGAGCGACATCGAAAAGCTGTTTTCACAAACGAAGCCGACTCGCCACACCATGTTGTTCTCGGCCACCATGCCAGGCCCGATCGTCGCCCTTGCGCGACGGTTTATGACCAAGCCCATTCACATTCGTGCCACCGACCCCAATGAGGGGCTCACACAGGCCAACATCAAGCACGTTGTCTACCGGGCTCACGCACTCGATAAAGATGAGGTCATCGGCCGCATCCTGCAGGCTGAGGGTCGTGGCAAAACGGTCGTCTTCACGCGAACCAAGCGCGCCGCAGCCAAGCTGGTCGAAGAGCTCAACGATCGTGGTTACAACGCTGCCGCCGTGCACGGCGACCTGAATCAAGAACAGCGCGAGCGGGCCATGGCCGCGTTCAAGGCGGGCAAAAAAGACATCTTGATTGCCACGGATGTCGCGGCTCGAGGCATCGACGTCAACGACGTCACCCACGTCATCAATCACACTGTGCCCGATGATCATGACACCTACCTGCACCGTGCCGGCCGAACCGGCCGCGCCGGAAAAACTGGCATCGCTGTCACATTCGTCGACTGGGCTGACATGCACAAGTGGGCGCTCATCAACCGGGCTCTGGAGATGGAACAGCCAGAACCCGTCGAAACCTACTCGTCATCTCCGCACCTCTATGAAGACCTCGACATCCCGGTCGGCTCAAAGGGCCGTTTGAAGTCGACACCGATTCCTCGAATCGAACGCGAAGCTTCACGCCCACCCCGCGAGCGCTCCGGCGCCCGCTCGTCGGGCTCATCAGGCTCGTCGGCACAGACTGAACCTCGCGCCGAAGGCTCGGGCACTCCGCGTCGTCGTCGTCGTCGCACGGGCGGGTCGAGCGGCGCTGGGGCGACCACCTCCCCCAGCTGACACAAAGCCTACGTGCGCTCGGGGGCCACGCCGCTGGTGGCATCGATCAGGCGCTGCAGGGCCTCCGGGCTGGTGGTGTTTTCCGCCAGCCGGTTGGGTTTACCGTCACCGTGATAATCGCTGGACCCGGTCTGTACGAGTCCGAAGCGCTCCGCGAGTTCAATGAGACGCGTGCGGCCCTCCACTGTGTTCTCGCGGTGACCGACTTCGAGACCCACGAGTCCAACGTCAACCAGGCTGGCGAGCGCCTCGCCATCGACGACTGCTTCGCGCCCTTGTGTGGCCGGATGCGCTAGCACGGGCGCTCCGCCGGCTTCGGCGATCATCCTTACGCCATCGAGCGCTGTCGGCGCCTCATGTGGCAGGTAATAGCCGCCCGAAAAATGCAGGATCGACTCGAATGCGGCACTGCGGTTGGGCACGATTCCGCGGGCGACAAGCGCGTCAGCAATGTGTGGGCGGCCTATCGACACGCCCCCATTCTGGGCCAGCACGTCTTCCCAACTCACGTCGTAATCTTCGGCCAAACGGGCCACCATGCGCTCAGCACGGTTGAGTCGGTCGTCGCGTAAGCGTGCTGTCTCGCGCACAATTGCCGCATCATTGGGGTCGAACAGGTAGCCGAGCACGTGCACGCTACGCCACTCGTGTCGCGTACTGAGCTCCATGCCGCGGATCACCTGCAATCCGGTTCCCGCCGCCGCAGCCACCGCTTCATCCCACCCGGCAGTGGAGTCATGGTCGGTGATGGCAATGGTGTCGAGGCCTGCGGCGAGCGCTGCCCGGATCAACTGAGTGGGGGTCTCGGTTCCGTCGCTGACACTGCTGTGCGTGTGCAGGTCAATGGGTCCTCGAGACATAGGCCCCATGTTAAGTGAGGGCGGCTGTGCGGCGTGCCTTGCCACCTACGAGAGGATGCTTTTGGTCGCGAATCTGCTGTACGCCAGGCTGCCGAACACGACGATGTACCCCAGTTGCAGCAGGGCATTGCTGGTGAATGACGACCACTCGATGGGGTTGCGCAGTAGGTCGGCAAATCCGAGCCAATAGTGCGTCAGCAGGTACGGATGCACTGCTGACAGCTGCGGCAATGCGTCAAGAATTTGGCTCACGATGGGCACAATGACGGTCGCCGCCATGGCGCCCACGGGCACGTCGGTGAGGGTAGAAATGAATAGCCCCACGGCAGACAAGCCCACAAGCGAAATACTCGCGTAAAGCGCCACGAGCATGACGCGGCTAAGTGACTCCCCCAGCCCCACGACATCACCCGACAGCAGCGTGACTGGCCCCACCGGAAAAAGGATGCTGCCGATAATCAACCCCGACACCATCAGCGTCAGAGTTGCGGCCAGTGCCCAGGCCACCGTGCCGATGAACTTCACCACCAGTAAACGCAGGCGCCCAGCCGGAGCCACCAGCAGATATCGCAGGGTTCCTTGCGAGGCTTCACCGGCAATCGTGTCACCGGCCACCACTCCCACGGTGAGTGGCAAAAACAGTGGAATCGCGATGATCATGGCCGCGAATCCGACAAATAAGCCGTTTTGGGTCACCCGGTCAAGAAATGGTGGGCCCTCACCGGGCGCCAGCTCTTGCGCGGTGAGCGCTACGGCCACCGCGAGCAGCACGGGGATAAGCGCTACGGCGACAAGCATTGCGATGGAGCGGCGTCGGCGAAACAGCACCGTCAACTCAGAAAAAACCAGGTCGACACCCAGAAGTCGGTGTCGCTCCCCACGCGGTTGTTCTGACGGAACGCTCTGCGGGTCATGCGCGATCTCAGGCGACGACATCGAAACCCTCCCCCGTGAGTGCCACGAAACGGTCTTCGAGCGTGGGTTCGTCAAGCGCGAAGCCACGCACACGCACTCCGGCTGTTACGAGGGCGGCGACCAGGGCGTCAGCGTCAGTGGCCGAAAGGCGGAGGGCAGCCGATATCAGCCGATCAGCGGCGGCGGCTGGTGCAACGGTCGGTTCGAGGCCCGCCGACTGCAACACTCTGACAGCCTGCTCAACGTCGGGAGTACGCACGGTAACCGTGGTGGCGTCAGGGCCGCGTAATTCATCGAGGGTGCCCTGGGCAACGATAGCTCCTGCGCTCATCACCGCTGCGTGGCTGCACAACTGTTCGATCTCTGCCAGCAGATGACTGGAAACAAACACCGTCGTGCCGTCGGCGGCAAAAGATCGGATCAGGCTGCGAACCTCGCGGGTACCCTGCGGGTCGAGCCCGTTAGTCGGTTCATCAAGAATGAGGAGTTCACGCGGACGCAACATCGCGTTCGCAAGCCCCAAACGTTGCTTCATACCCAGCGAGTACGCCTTCACTGGCTTTCCGGCGGCGTGCGTCAAGCCCACTCGGCGCAGCGCCGTCTCGACGCGCGTGCGCCGGCTGCGCCGATCACCGTCGCGATCAGCCGCGTCAAGGCGCATCAAATTCGCCGCGCCCGACAGGTATGGAGCGAAGGCGGGCCCCTCAACCAGTGCGCCGACCCGCGGTAGCACTGAGCGCCACGCGCGGGGCATGTGCTCGCCCAATACCAGCGACTCACCTGCCGTCGGCTGTACTAGGCCCAGCAGCATGCGAATGGTCGTGGTTTTACCGCTGCCGTTGGGGCCGAGAAAACCGAACACTGAACCACGCGGCACGGCCAGATCGATACTCGACACTGCGGCGTGGGCGCCGAACCGTCGGGTGAGCGCCCGCGTTTCTATTGCCAGGTCGAGCATCGAAGCGTCGTCGCCGGTCAGCGGATCGCGGCAGATTGCAGGGCGCTCAGCGGCACGGTTCCGACGAAAATGCGTCCGTCGTTGGCCAAGAACACCGTCGCGAGCGCTGTGCGCACCACTGAACCGCCGTCGACGCCCGTCGCGAACTGCTCAAGAAGCGGGTTCGAGGCGAACTCGTCCGGAAGCGAACCAGCCGGCAGCTCGAGGATTGTCGCCCAACCGCTCTGCACCACGATCGGCATGAGCGCCGCATCGTTCGCGCCAACGTCGAGGCCAAAGCCATCAGCGTCCGTCTGCGTCGCGGGCTTCTCACCCGGGGCGGCCCATTCGGGCGCTTCCGTCACGATCGCACCCGGAGGAGGACTAAAAGTAAACAGTGTGGGGTCAGGGGTACCGAGATCGAGCGCACTCACGGCGATCGAGAAGGCGGGGGCGTCTTGACCAACCGCATTCACCACAACGCGCAGGGGCAACCCCGATTCAGCATCGATGGCCACAGAAATCGACTCGACCAGAGTGTCACTGGCGTCGGGGGTGACCCGCAGCTCGTACGCGGCACGATCGGCAACGCGAACGTTCTCAGCCATCGAGATTGTCGACTGAGCATCCAATTCATCGATCACATACTGAGCGATGCCAGCGGGCGTCGAAAACTCAGCCGGAGCAGTTGCCGCGAACTCCTCTAGCTTGAGTTGAAGCTCTGCGTACTGCTGCAACTCTGACTCGTCAGCTGTCGCGATCCGCTCGGCATACGCTGCCTCGAGAGCTTGCCCGTCAGGGAGGGCAAGACGGGTTGCCGAGTTCGTACTCGAGTCATAAAGCCACGCCTCGGTCTCGTTGACGACAATGTTTCGCTCAGCAAGCCGGTCGTAAACCTGCACGCGCACGCCCACCTGAGGGTCGAGGCTGACGCGAGCAGTGTGCTCACCACTGACGAACTCCAGGGCGGTGGCGAGGACAGCGCCGGCCATACCTACATCGCCGCTCCCGCCTGAACTGCCTGGCATCGGGCTGTCGGATGCTGCGCCGCTGGGCGCAGAACCGCTGGGCGCAGAACCGCTGGGCATGAAGCTTGCGCCCATTTCAATGTCAGGCAACCCGAGGTTTGCGACCTTGGAGACGGTTGCCGTGTAGGCCACATCTCGGCTGCTCTCCATCATGGCGATGACTTCGGCCGGCGTCTTCTCGGGAAGTGACACGGCACCGGCAGCCATCGGAGCCACAATCACGCCGGCCACAACGAGAGCGGGTACGACCAAGGCCGGAGTCCACGAGAGGAGGGTGCGGCGGCGAGGGGGCGCAAAACTTTCCATGCGTAAACGGTACGCGCCCAACCTTGACGTGGCCCGCGCATGTCAGAGCGCGCTGGCGTTCTTGAGGCCCGGCAGCGTTCGACTCCGCCCAGGACTCTGCGCCAGGCCCAGGCGATAGGCTCGGACCACCATGATCCGCCGCTTTCTCGCAGCCGCCGTCGTGGTGTGCGTGGCGCTAATACTGCTCGTCATCGCCTGGCCCAACCTCTTCGGACTAGCCGAAGCCCCCCTCGTTGCCCAGCTGGTGTCGCTGCGCGCACTCACATCGACACTCGCCATTGGCGCCGCACTCACCCTTGTTTTACTCGCCGTGTTGTGGGCAGGGGCTCGAAAGTTTCTGGCCACGCTGGCTGTGTTCGCCTTCGTGTTCGCCGCAGTGAATGTGGCCGTCTTATCGACTCGGGGTTTCGGCGGTACCGCGCCCCCGAGTGCCCAGTCAGGCGACGATGCCGTCCCCGGCGATGCGACCGAACTTATCGTGTTGACGTGGAACACTCGCGGTGATGCTCCGGGCGTCGAGCGCATCGCTGAACTCGTCATCACCGAACAAGCCGACATCGTGGTGTTGCCCGAAACCAGCCAAGAAACCGCCGTCGCCATTGCAGAACGCACCCGCGACGCTGACCGGCCAATGTGGGTTTACACGGTCGCTTTCGACCAGGTGGCGAAAGCCCGCTCAACGAGTGTGCTTGTGTCGGCCGAATTGGGCGAATACCGCATCGATGACACCGTCGGCAACACCACCGTGCTGCCGAGCATCGTGTTGAGGCCGCTGGACGGAGTCGGACCGAGCATCATTGGCGTGCATCCGGTCGCACCAAGGCTTGGCGATTTGGCCAACTGGCGGACCGATCTTCGCTGGGTCGAATCGGTGTGCCGCGGCGAGCAGATGATTCTCGCCGGCGACCTCAACGCCACAGCCGATCACTTCAGCGTGGTCGACCCCGAACTGGGAGCTGCCGGGTTAGGAATGGGCGAATGCCTGAACGCCGGTCTGCTCACCGGCAACGGAGCAGTGGGCACCTGGCCCACCGTGCTACCCCCGCTGTTAGGGGCGCCTATCGATCACATTTTCGTGACCCCGGACATCACCGTCACAGAATTTCGCGTCATCAGCACCCCCGATGAAGATGCCGGGCAGGGCACCGAACAGGGCAGCAGCGACCACCGACCCGTCGTCGCGCGCGTTGTCGTCGGCTAGCTACGCATCCGGTTCGGTTGTTCGGCTGCGTCCACCGTCACTGTCACCGTCGCTGCCTCTGTCGCTGACACCGTCACTGTCACTGTCTCTGTCTCTGTCACCGGTGCGAGAATGGGCAGTATGACCGACACCACTGACGCTCCTCGTGCGACCGAAAATCGCTCCACAACTCCGGCGAGTGACACCTTTCGGCAGTACATCTCCGGCGGATGGGCTAGCCGGCCCGCCAGCCATCCATCAGAACGGCCGGTTGCTGCCCGCGCCGCTGACCGTAGACGGCGCATCTCGGCTCTTTACCCGGGAGTGCGGGTCATTGTGCCCGCCGGCCCGTCAAAACAACGCTCAAACGACACCGACTACGCCTACCGTGCTCACTCCGCCTTCGCACACCTCACTGGTTGGGGTGCTGACACAGTCGCTGGCAGCGTGCTGGTTCTCGAGCCCGAAGCGCAGGGAACCGGCCACAGTGCCACCGTGTTTTTTCGCGAAGGAGCCGGCCGAGATTCAGACGAGTTTTACGCCAATCCTGAAATAGGCGAGTTCTGGACGGGCCAACGCCCAGCCCTCACCGACGTCGCCATCCAGCTGGGGATGCTCACTGCTGGCATCGACGCCCTCGAGTCAGTTTTCGCCGACCTCGAGGCCAATCCTGACCGCGAAACGCTCATCGTTCGCGAAGCCGACCCCGTGCTGACCGAACGGCTTGCGGCGCACGCGGTGGCCGCCGGTCACGACGTTGCTGCTGGTCACGACGTTGCTCACCAGGACGTTGCTCGCCACGATCCTGCTCGCCACGACGAGCTTGCTCGAGACCTCAGCGAGCTGCGCCTGGTGAAAGACGACTTCGAGATCGCCGAGTTGCGGCGGGCCGTCGATGCGACGGCGCAGGGTTTCGATGACGTCATCAGCGACCTGCCGGCGATCATCGAGCACCCGCGCGGCGAGCGACTCGTCGAAGGCACCTTCAACCGACGCGCACGCGCCGAAGGCAACACTGTCGGCTACGACACCATTGCAGCGAGCGGCCCCCACGCCTGCATTTTGCATTGGACGCGAAACGACGGGCCCGTCGTGCCCGGCGACCTGATCCTCATCGACGCCGGAGTCGAACTCAACAGCTACTACACCGCTGACATCACCCGCACCCTGCCCATCTCCGGCGCTTTCACCGACGTTCAACGGCGAGTTTACGAAGCCGTTCGCGAGGCCGCTGATGCGGCGTTTGCGGTTGTTAAGCCGGGCATCCGGTTCACTGAGGTGCACGCCGCAGCGATGCGGGTGATCGCCGTCAAAACCGCCGAATGGGGGCTGTTGCCCGTCACCGCCGATGAGTCACTGGCGCCCGACGCGGGCTACCACCGCCGCTACATGGTGCACGGTACGTCGCACCACCTCGGCCTCGACGTGCACGACTGCGGTCAGGCACGCCGGGAGTTTTACGCCAATGGCATCGTCGAGGTGGGCATGGTCTTCACGATCGAACCCGGACTCTACTTTCAACCCGATGATCTCACCGTGCCGGCTGAATTTCGAGGGATCGGCGTGCGCATCGAAGACAACATTTTGGTCACTGCTACGGGCGCCGAGAACCTGTCAGCCAGCATTCCGCGCACCGCCGATGAAGTTGAAGCCTGGATGCTCCGCCTCCGGTAAATCGCTGTCAGGCCCGTTGCTTCGCGCGGGTTGTGGGTTGCGGGTTGCGGCGCGCCACTCCTCCACAAACCTCGCAGCCGACGAGTTTTCCCAAGATTTCCCATCCCCTCTTGTTCGAACATACGTTCGATGAAATCCTTGCTCTATGTCCCCATCCGGCCCACTCGAGCATCTTGCCAGCGTCGTGGCTGCGCTTGAGTGCGCGCCGCTGGATGCTGACGCACTGAGTCAACTCGTCGACGATGAGCTGCTGGCGCTCACCACTCTGGGCGCCAGCGCTCGACGCCTTCTTGATGCTCGCACAGCGCTCGTGGCCGGTGAACTAGCTCGCCGCTCACACCCAGAACTAGGCCACACGGGGCTTGCCCAACGGCTCGGGCACCGCACCGTCGAAGAATTGATGCGCGTGACCACCGGAGAATCCCGACGAGATGTGGTCACCGCGGTCAACGCCGGGCGTTTGCTCGTGGCGCCTGAGGTCGTCGCGCCTGAGCTCGTCTCGCCTGGGCAGGGCGGCGCTCTCCAACCTGCACCGTCCCACCTCGGGCCCGCAATTAGCGCCGTCCGTGACGGTATCCACAGCACCGCAGCCCTCGAGGCCATCCGCGCCGGGCTGGGCGAACCGACCGAGAGCATCACAGCTGATGCGTTGCTTGCGGCGTGTGAGCGCCTTGTTGAAGCCGCCGGCGTGCTCGACGTCGATCGGCTCCACCGGCTCGCACGGCACCTCCGTGAAGACCTTGACTCTGATGCAATCGCCGATCGCGAGCGAGCACAGAGGCATGCTCGATCCTTCCGCCTGGTCGCCCTGCCTGACGGCATGACGCGAGCCACGTGGCTGCTTGATCCAGAATCTGCAGTGCAGGTGCGCGAGCTCGTTGATCGAGCGGTCTCCCCCAAGCGCCGCACGGTGCACTTCAGCAACCCCGACGACGCCGAAAAGGCCGCCCGCATCGCCGACGACGAACGCACGCCCGAGCAGTACGCATCAGACGCGATGCTGCACCTTCTCGTCAGCGGAGCCGACGTCGACTCGAGCATGATGCTCGGCACGGGCGCTCCCAGCGTGCGCGTACTTGTCACAGCGCGCGACCTGGCCCGCGCCTCCGGCTCCGGCTCCGGCTCTCTCGAAGCAGCAGTAGGCCAGCCAGACGGCGTAGCGCTCTCCCTCCCAACCGTGCACCGGTTGCTCTGCGAGGGCACACACACGCCGATCCTCATCGGGTCGACGGGGCAGCCCCTCGATGTTGGCCGAACCCAACGACTATTCACAGCGCGCCAGAGAATCGCACTCTCCGCGCGCGACGGCGGATGCCGATGGCCTGGCTGCGAGCGCCCGCCCAGCTGGTGCGAAGCGCACCATGTTGACCACTGGAAACGCGACGGCGGCAACACCGATGTTGACGCAGGCATCTTGCTATGCCGACACCATCACCTGCTGCTACATGATCAAAGTTGGAGCATTGTCAAAGCCGGCCCGTCCGCCGACTTTCACCTGCTACCGCCCACGAGTGTTGATCCGCTTCAGCATCCGCGCCCTATGCCCAGCAGAAGCCGAGAATGGCGCCGCGCCCTCGCGAGCTGAACACCGCGACGCGGTCGGGGCTGCGCAGCGCTACGCAGGGCAGGGCATTACAGAGAGGGCAGGGCAGGCTGGGCAGGCTGGGCAGGCTGGGCAGGCTGGGCAGGCTGGGCAGGATGGGATGGGATGGGCGGGCTGGGATGGGATTGGATGGGCGTGTCGCCCAGGCTGTCAGCGGGCCGACGGCTCCTCAGGAGCAGTATCCACTGGTTTTTCAGACACCTGATCGGCTCGCTCTGCAGGCGACTCTTCGCGGCCCAGCTCGACCGGTTGCTCGACTGGTTGCTCAGGGGCCTGCTCGACTGTTTGCTCCAGCGGCGGCGGCCACACGGTCCCCCCGGCGAGCGCCTGACGAGCACGAGCAGTCTGAGTTGGATCAATAATCACTCGATAACTACCCGCAAGCACCTGGCTACTCGAACGAAAATCACGCCGCCGCCGGCTAACTGCATACGACACGATGCCGAAAATCATGCCAAACCCTGCACCGATAAATCCTGCAGCAAAGAGAAACGAAAACTCAGGCGTGGGTGAAAACAGCACCAGCAATAGCCCCACAAAGAGGCCCAACCACGCACCGCTCGCCGCCCCAGTCAGCGCGGCGCGCCCATAACTCAGCCGGCCGGTGACGAGCTCTACCGACGTCAGCTCTGTTCCCACAATGGCGAGACCCTTCACTGCGAAGTCGGCCTTCGCCAAAGCGTCAACGACCTTTTGCGCTTCCAGATAGGTGGCGTACTCACCCAACACATCGCCGATAGGAACAGCCAACGACGAGCCAGCTCGGCGCGCAAACGAACTCGAGTTACTCACCGGCTTATTCTGACAGCCCGGCGATAAGGTTTAGCAGTGAGCATCGCCCGAGTCTTCGTCGCACGCCTGTCAGGCTGCGCCGTCTTTGACCCCGCCGGTGACCGCGTGGGCCGCGTTCGCGACGTGCTGGTGGTCTACCGCAGCACTGACCCACCCCGCGTAGTCGGCCTCATCGTGGAGGTGCCCGGACGCCGCCGCGTCTTCCTCTCTATCGGCCGAGTGACCAGCATGAGTGGTGGCCAAGTCATCACGACCGGGCTCATCAACCTTCGACGGTTCGCTCAGCGCGGGGGCGAGGTGCGCATCTTGGCTGAACTTGTCGGTCGCCGCGTGACACTGCGTGACCATGACGGCCTTGCCACCATCGAAGACGTCGCCATCACTGAATCGGTCCCTGGCGAGTGGGCCGTCGAACAACTTTTCGTTCGCAAACCCCGCACCACACCGACTCCGTTCACCAAGGGCGCGACGATGTTTGCTCGGTGGAGCGATGTCGTCGAAGATTCCAGTGGCAGCCAACCGCAAAGTGCCGAGCAACTGGTCGCGGCATACAACGAGTTGCTTCCGGCTGACCTGGCAACCTCACTGCTCGAGCTACCGGAGTCTCGCCGAATGGAAGTCGCCGAAGAGCTGTCAGATGACCGCCTCGCTGACGCCCTCGAAGAGATGCCCGAAGCCGACCAAGTGCGAATTTTGTCCCAGCTCGACGATGAGCGCGCCGCTGACGTGCTCGACCAAATGGAGCCTGACGACGCTGCCGACTTGATCGCCCAACTGCCGACTTTGCGCGGTGAAACCCTGCTCGACCTGATGGATCCGGAAGAAGCTGAAGACGTCCGCTTCCTTCTTTCGTACGACGCCGACACCGCGGGCGGCCTGATGACGACCGAACCGATCATCGTGTCGGCGGACGCCACAGTGGCGGAGGGTCTGGCCCTCATCCGGCGGCACGAACTGGCTCCCGCCATCGGCGCTGCTATCTGTGTGACTTTGCCTCCCTACGAGTCGCCAACCGGCCGGTTTTTGGGGATGGTGCATTTTCAGCGGATGCTGCGCTACCCCCCACACGAAAGGCTCGGCACACTGCTTGATCTCAGTGTGGAGCCGGTCCGCCCCGAAACATCCGCCGCTGAAGTGTCGCGTCGCCTCGCGAGCTACGACCTCGTCTCACTACCCGTCGTTGACGAGAATCGTCGTCTAGTGGGCGTCGTCACCATTGATGACGTGCTCGACTACCTGCTGCCTGACGACTGGCGCAGCGCTGACGGCGGTGACGGCGCTGGTGGCAGTGGCAGTGGCAACGACGGTGGCAACGGCAGCCGCAGCGGCAGCGGCGACGCCACCGATGGTGCCACCGCAAACGCCAGTGACCGTGGCAACAGTCGCGCGCCATCTCCACCCCGCCAACGCAGTTCGTCCGGAACTCGGAGGCCAACTCGTGGCACGTCGTGACGTAGGCGCTCGCTCGAAGCTTCGACGCGCCACTGGACGGGCCACTGAGATTGCCACTCCGCGTGGAACTGGGCGTTCCACTCCTCGTCGCACCGGCGTACGCTTTGATTCTCCGAAGGGCATGCGTACTCCTTTCGTCCCCCGCCTGTGGAGCAGAAATGACCGTATGGGTCGACTGTCTGAAGCATTCGCACGCGGCATGGGCACACCGTGGTTTTTGGTCGGAATGTCGGCGTTCGTCATTGTCTGGCTCGTGTACAACTCGACTGCTCCGGTGGGGGCGCAATTCGACCCACGCGCCCTCAACTTCACACTACTTACGCTCATTTTGTCGCTGCAGGCCTCGTACGCAGCGCCCATGATTTTGCTCGCCCAGAACCGCCAGGATGACCGCGACCGCGTGCAGATCGAACAGGATCGCCAGCGTGCCGAACGCAATCTCGCCGACACTGAATACCTCGCACGCGAAGTGGTTGCGCTTCGCTTGGCGATGAAAGACGTCGCCACAAAAGACTTTTTGCGTGCCGAATTGCGTGCCCTTCTGGAAGAGCTCGAGCGTCGCGACGAAGATAATGATGCCGAAGCAGAGGCAGCCGCCACGGACGACCTCGCGCGCAACCAACGCGAGTAGCGATGACTGACTCTTCAGCGAACCCGACCCCACCGCCCGTCACATCGCCGACATCGCCCGCATCGACTACCAGCCGGACGTCCAGCTCCGCGGCCGGCCCGGCATCTAACCCCCTCACCAGCTCGGCATCCAGCCCCGCATCCGGCCCCACATCCGGCCCCGCAGCCGACAGTGAAACGCACCCCCTGGCGCAGGCAGTGCGTCGTGCACTGGAGCGGGTGATTGACCCAGAGATTCGCAAGCCCATCACCGAGCTCGACATGGTGCCGCGCGTGAGTGTGCAGGGCGACCGCGTTGAGATTGATCTTCGGCTGACGATTGTCGGCTGCCCCGCGGCCAGTGCGATTGAACGTGATGTGCAAGCTGCAGCATCCGGTGTCGAAGGCGTATCTGAAGTGTCAGTGCTGGTGGGGGTGATGGATGCTGCGACTCGCGACCGCCTGATCACTCGACTGCGCGGCAATCGACCTTCGGGGCATCCGTTTACCGCTGACAGCCTGACGCGGGTGATCGCCGTCACCAGCGGCAAGGGTGGTGTCGGCAAGTCGACGATTACGGCGAACCTCGCCGTCGCCCTCGCCGCTCAGGGCCTGCGAGTTGGGCTGGTAGATGCCGATGTTTTCGGGTTCTCGATTCCGGGCCTGCTCGGCATCGCCGACGCGAAGCCCACCCGTGTCGGCGAAGCAATCATGCCGCCGACCGCGCACGGCGTTTCGGTGATTTCCATTGGCATGTTTGTGGATGCCCGCACAGCCGTCTCTTGGCGCGGACCCATGTTGCACCGCACCGTGCTGCAGTTTCTCACCGACGTGTATTTCGGCGACCTCGACATTCTGCTGCTCGACCTGCCGCCGGGCACCGGAGATGTGGCCATTTCGATTGGGCAACTTCTGCCGCACGCTGAAGTACTCGTGGTAACCACTCCCCAAAAAGCGGCGGCCGACGTCGCCGAGCGTTCCGCAATTGTGGCGCGGCAAACCGGTCAGACCGTGATCGGCGTCGTCGAAAACATGGCCGGACTTGTGCAAGCCGATGGGTCGGTGCTTGAGCTGTTTGGCTCTGGCGGGGGTGCCGAAGCAGCCGAGCGCCTCAACGTTCCCGTGCTGGCGCGGGTGCCGCTCAGTGTCGCCCTTCGTGAGGGCGGAGACGCGGGAACCCCGATCGTGCTGCAACCCGGCGATGCCGCAGGCGACGCCATCACCGAACTGGCGACAACTATTGCCCGCCGTGGGCGGGGACTAGCGGGCCGCAAGCTAGGGCTCGCGCCGCGCTAAGAGCGACCAGGATCAGCGCGAGAGGTTAGCGCGCCTGGTCAGCGCGAGAGGGTTGCTGACCGACGGTATCCGTCACGCCCGGCAACAACAACGGTCGACGCCATAGCGGCGAGGGCAAAAACAACAATGGTTACGAGTGCGACAGTCACGTTCAGGTCTCCTTGATTGGTTGTACTCCCCTATTTCATCGCGGGCAAGTATTTAGCACAATCGATACTTTCTCTACCTTTTATGTAGCTGTGCTTTAGTATTGCGGCATGGATGTCCGACGACTCGAACTGCTGCGCGAACTCGCCGACCGGGGCAGCATTACCGCCGTTGCAAGGGCGACTCACCGCACCGCATCCGCTGTATCGCAACAGCTCAAAGTGCTCGAAGCCGAAGCAGGCGTTCCACTGACCGAACGGGTCGGACGCGGCGTCGTTCTCACCGGGGCGGGTGTTGCGCTGGCAAACACTGCGCGCCGAATCGCTGTCGCCATCGAATCTGCTGAGGCTGTCTGGCACGAGTTCACTCAGAGCACGAGCGGCAGCGTCTCCGTCAGCGCTTTTCCGACCGCTGGCCAAATGCTGTTGCCCGGAGTCCTAAAAGCACTGCTCGCCGAACCAGGACTCGACATTGTCGTCACCGATCACGACATTCCCTTACCCGATTTTGCCCAGCTCACTCCTGATTACGACATCGTTATCGCTGACTCGCAGGGAGTCCCCGCCCACTGGCATGACTCCGGGCTCCGCGTGGTGCCCCTGATGACGGAGCCGCTCGATGTGGCACTGCCCGTTGGCCATCCCCTCGTCGAAAAATCGATCGTGCGCGCTATCGACCTCGTTGACGAACCCTGGATCGGCGCCCCCGTGGGCTACCCCTACGACCGGGTGCACGAACGCCTGGCCGCCTCGGTCGGGCGCGAACCACGCATTGTGCAGCGGATCATGGACAACATCATTGTCGAACGACTCGTCGCCGCGGGCGTGGGCATCGCCATCTTGCCGCGGTACACCACCCGCAGTCACGGCAATGGCATCGTCATGCGCCCCATCAGCGGCCTGCCGGCTGAACGTCAAATTTCAGCACTCATGCGCGCCGACCGGGCTGAGCGCCCCAGCGTTCGCCGCGTCGTCGAACTCTTGCAGGTCGAGGCGGGGCGTGTCATGGAGGGTTACCGCACTGTCGGCGAACGCTGACTAGAGACACGGCGCCACGTGTGACGGGTTGTTGGGGTGACGGGGTGTTGGCGTGACGTGGTGACGGGGTGATGGCGTAACGAGGTGATGGCGTGACGGCGTATTGGCGGACTGAACTGACGGCGACTAGGTCGCTTCAGGGTCGAACGGTGCGGGCCTACCCTCGCGAATCAGCCGCTGACGCTGCGCATACGCCGATTCACGGGCGGGCGCGCCACCCGGGCCAGAGGCACCAGACGCACCAGACGCACCAGCGGCACCGGACGCACCAGACACACCAGCGGCAGCGCGGGCTCCTGCCCCAGGTCCTGCCCCCGCCCCTGCCCCTGCCCCTGGCTCATCAATGAGAGCCTCTCGAATGATGCGCCGCGGGTCGTACTGGCGAGGATCTAACTTCTTCCAGTCGACGTCGTCGTAATCGGGGCCCATTTCTTCCCGCATACGAGTCTTTGCACCGTTTGCCATGTCGCGCAAAGTGCGAATAAAGCGCCCGAACTGCGCCGCGTACCCGGGCAGGCGATCTGGGCCGATCAGTATGACCGCGATCAGCCCGATCAGCAGCAGCTTCTCGAAAGTTAGGCCGAAGGACACTCCCTCAGAATAGCCGGGCCGAGCACACTGTGCGCCCTAGGCTGAGATCACGAAGGAGCACCGTGCCCACTAAAGATTTGTCATGGAAGTACGTCGAAGACCACACGATCGAACCCGAGGCTATTGCCGCTGCCCGCGCGCAATCAGCCGAGCTGGGAATCGAGGCGGTGAGCGTCGCGACTGGCGCTCAACTTGCCGTGATCGCGGCGGCGCTGGGAGCCGAATCGATCATTGAGATCGGCACCGGAATCGGCGTATCAGGGCTGTGGATGCTGCGCGGCGCTCCGAATGCTCACCTAACCTCCATCGATGTCGAAGCCGACCACCACGACGTCGCTCGGCGACACTTCGCCGACGCCGGCCATGCCGCGGCCCGCGTGCGCCTGATCACAGGCAAAGCGACCGACGTTCTGCCCCGCATGAACGAGCGCAGCTACGACCTCGTACTCGTCGATGCCGACGCGTCAACTCTCGCCGAATACTTAGAGCACGCCCTGCGGCTTGTTCGCCCAGGCGGCGCGGTTCTGGTGCCGCACGCACTGTGGCGCGACACGGTGGCAGACCCGGCCCGGCGCGATGACATGACGGCACAGTTTCGTGAACTGATCGCCGATCTCAGCACGTCACCCGCCGTGCAGGTGGCTCTATCGCCTGTTGGCGACGGACTACTACAGGTAATTACCGCCCGCTGAGACTGCGGGGAACGCAGATCACCGCCCGCTGAGAAGCAGGCAGTGCATTCGCGAGGGTGGCGAGAGAGCGGTACTTCTAGGAGATGGCCGCGGCGAGCGCGTCGTGAAGCTCTTGCGCTTCGGCATCATTTACTGAAACGACCAGACGCCCGCCCCCTTCGAGGGGAACGCGAACAATGATGAGACGTCCTTCTTTGACAGCCTCCATGGGTCCGTCACCGGTCCTGGGCTTCATGGCTGCCATGGGGTCTCCTTTTCGCTGAACAATGCGTTTCATTATCTCTCACAAATGCTCATCAGCTAAATCGAGCACGCCTTCGACCACGCGGTGGCTTGTGTGCGCTCACGCGCCGGTCAACCACGCCCGCAACCCCTGCTCACACGCGAGAATCTGCTCGACTGGCACTCGCTCGTCGTCAGTGTGTGCCAGCGACGGATCTCCGGGCCCGTAATTGACCGCCGGGATGCCCAGCTCAGCGAAGCGGGCGACATCGGTCCAGCCATATTTGGGCGCTGGAGTACCGCCCACTGCGGCGATGAAGTGTTGCGCGAGTGGCGCATCCAGACCCGGGCGTGCACCACCAGCCGCATCAGTAACTACCAGTTCGAGCTCAGGCGCGGCGGCGCCAAACAGGGTGCGCAGATAGTGCTCGGCTTGAGCGACCGTCTTATCGGGGGCGAAGCGATAGTTGACGGTGAGTACTGCCGCGTCGGGGATGACGTTGCCCGCCACACCCCCCGAGATGGCTACCGCACTGAGCCCCTCGCGGTACGCCAAACCGTCGACCTCGACCGTCTGGGGCTCGAACGTCGCAAGTGTGTGCAATGCCGGAGCGAGGGCGTGGATCGCGTTGATGCCCATCCACGCTCGAGCGGAGTGCGCGCGCTGCCCGGTCGCACGCAGTTCAATGCGCAGCGTGCCGTTGCATCCGCCTTCGACAACAGCGTTGCTCGGTTCACCTAAAACCGCGAAATCGGCGGCAAGAAGTTCAGGATGCGTGCGGGCCAGGCGCCCTAACCCGTTCAGCTCGCTGGACACCTCTTCGTGGTCGTACCAGACCCATGTCACGTCAAACACGGGATCAACGACCTGCACGGCGAGCGCGAGCATGACCGCGCAGCCGCCCTTCATGTCGACAGAACCACGGCCCCAGAGGCTCGGTTCAGGCCGGTCCGGCTCAAACCGCGACGGCAGGTTGGCGTTGATCGGCACCGTATCGAGGTGGCCCGCAATGATGACCCGCTGCGCTCGACCCAGCTGAGTGCGCGCGACGATGGCATCACCGTCACGCATCAGGTGCAGGTGGGGTGCGTGGATGCTCAACGCTCGTTCGACCGCATCAGCGATCGCCCGCTCGTCTCCGGAAACACTGGGCACGTCGCAGAGGGCTCGAGTCAACTCGGCAACCGACCCGAGAACCGGAAGGTGAACAACTCCGAGAGCAGACACAGACAACCCTTCACTTTCAGGCACAGTGCCCGTCGTAGTCACCCCTCCAGCGTAATCGGCTTGCGCCGCCGGTAACCTTGAGGCATGTCGAGCCCCGCTACTGATTCACCCATCGTCGCTTCACCCACCGCCGGTTCCGCTACCACCGGTGTCGCCGTCGAATCCCGCCAGGCGTGGGGCTACGGCCTCGCCACCGTACGGCTCACCGACAACCAGGTACTCGACACCTGGTTTCGCTCCCCCGCAATCGGAACCCTTCCATCGGGCCGCGACCCCCACCTGGTGCCCGCCGACATTGATCACTTGCAGGGTGACGACGTGCGCCGCGGGGTGCGCCGCGAAGCCCGCACGGTCACCATTGATCTGGATACGCCGCCCGCATCGACCCCCGATGCATACCTGCGCCTGCACCTGCTCAGCCATCGCCTGGTCATGCCAAACTCCCTCTCACTCGACGGCATTTTCGCGCACCTTCCGATCGTCATGTGGACGACGGCGGGCCCCATTCACCCCGACGACTTCGACGCCCGCCGCCCCGCCCTGCAACAGGCCGGCATCTCGGCTCTTGGAATCGATAAGTTTCCGCGACTGCTCGACTATGTGACCCCACCACGCGTGCGCATTGCCGACGCTTCACGCGTGCGCCTGGGCGCATACCTGTCACCCGGCACCACGGTGATGCACGAGGGGTTCATCAACTTCAATGCGGGCACCCTCGGAGCGTCAATGGTCGAGGGGCGCATCAGCCAGGGGGTTGTGGTGGGCGACGGCAGCGATATTGGTGGCGGTGCGTCGATCATGGGCACCCTCTCGGGCGGCGGCACCCGTCGCATCGTGGTCGGCGAACGCGCGCTGCTGGGGGCCAACAGCGGTGTGGGAATCTCGATCGGTGATGACTCGGTGGTCGAGGCGGGACTTTACGTGACGGCGGGCCACAAAGTGGCACTGCTGGATGACGCCGGCGTCCCCCTGCTCGACGCCGAAGGTGCGTCGCGAACCGTGAAAGCTGCTGCGCTCTCAGGGCTCGCCGGGTTGCTGTTTCGGCGCAACTCACTCACCGGAACGATTGAGGTGCTACCTCGCGCAGGCGGCACCGTGCATCTCAACGAGGCACTGCACGCCTAATCGACCCGCCTGCGTCGGTCTACCCGCGTTTAACGCTGCGGCCAGTCACGCTGCGGAGAGCCAACGTACAACTGCTGCGGGCGGCCGATTTTGGTCTGCGGGTCCACATTCATTTCGCGCCAGTGAGCAATCCACCCCGGCAAGCGACCGATGGCGAACAGCACGGTGAACATGCGAGTCGGAAACCCCATCGCCTTGTAGATAACACCGGTGTAGAAGTCGACGTTCGGGTATAGCTTGCGCTCAATGAAGTAGTCATCGGCGAGGGCGATCGCTTCAAGCTCACGGGCGATCTGCAAGAGCGGATCACTGACGCCAAGATCAGCCAGCACGGCGTCGACACTCTCTTTCACGAGCGCGGCGCGCGGGTCGTAGCTTTTGTAAACCCGGTGCCCGAATCCCATCAGTTTGATGCCATCTTCTTTGTTCTTGACGCGTTCCACGTACCGTTCGACGCTTTCGCCTGAATCACGGATGCGGGCCAGCATGTCAAGGACCGCCTCATTGGCGCCGCCGTGTAGCGGCCCCGAAAGCGCGTTGATGCCGGCCGAAATGGAGGCAAACAGGTTGGCGCCGGTCGAGCCAACAAGCCGCACGGTCGAGGTTGAGGCGTTCTGCTCGTGATCTTCGTGCAAGATGAGCAACCGCTCGAGCGCCTGCGTCAGCACGGGGTTGATCACGTACGGTTCGGCCATGATGCCGAAGTTCAGGCGCAAAAAGTTTTCGACGAACCCGAGTGAATTGTCGGGGTACAAAAACGCTTGCCCGATCGACTTTTTGTGCGCGTATGCGGCGATAACCGGCAATTTTGCCAGCAGTCGAATGGTCGAAATTTCGACCTGCTCGGGGTCATGCGGGTCAAGGGAGTCGCCGTAATAGGTCGAGAGTGCGCTGACCCCACTGGAGAGCACCGACATCGGGTGCGCCTGGTGCGAAATGGAATCGAAGAACCGCTTCAGGTCTTCGTGCAACAGCGTGTGGCGTCGCACTCGGGCGTCGAATTCGGCCAGTTCAGTGGTACTCGGCAACTCGCCGTAGATCAATAGCCACGCGACTTCGAGAAACGTCGAGTGCGCCGCAATGTCATCGATCGGATACCCGCGGTAGCGCAGCACCCCATTGTCGCCGTCGATGAAAGTGATGGCACTTCTGGTTGACGCCGTATTGACGAAGCCATAGTCGAGGGCGGTCAAGCCCGTCTGCTTGGTGAGCGTGGAAACATCGAGGCTGGATGCGCCGTCGACGCTTCTCAGGATCGGAAACTCTGCGCTACCTCCGGGGTACCGAAGCGTGGCGGTGTCGCTAGCGGTGTCGCTGGCGGTGTCGCTGGCGCTGTCGCTAGCGGTGTCGCTGGCGCTGTCGGTGGCGCTAGCAGTGTCGCTGTCGGTGTCGCTGGTGGCGTCGCTCACTGCGCCTCCTCGAAGGGTTAGTCGGGGTGGTCGGGGTGGTGGCAAATCTGTCGAGCGAATCCGCTGTGGCGGAAAAGTGCTCGTGACGGCAGGCTCAAACGTGGCCCCGCCTACAGACTATGGGCAAAGCCCCACCAGTGCCGACTCCCCCAAAGTCGATGCCTACAGTGTGGAGGAATGCTCCAGCCGATGCGCCGCGGCGGCAATCCGCTCGTCAGTAGCGGTGAGCGCAAGGCGCACGTGCTGTGACTGCTCACCCTCATAGAAGGTTCCAGGGGCCGCAAGAATGCCGTGGTCGGCGAGCGTCGCAATCGTGGTGAGGGCAGGCTCGCCCCGTGTTGCCCACAGGTACAGCCCCGCCTCAGAGTGATCGATGCGAAATCCCGCAACGTTCAGGGCCACCGCGAGCACCGCGCGGCGATGCTTGTACCGCTCTCGCTGTTCGAGCACATGCTGCTCGTCTTTGAGCGCGGCAATCATGGCCGCCTGCACGAGGGCGGGGGTCATGAGCCCCGCGTGTTTGCGTACCTGCAGAAGTTGTTGCACCAGAAGCTCATCGCCGGCAACGAACGCCGCACGATAACCGGCCAAGTTCGACTGCTTACTCAGCGAGCACACGCTCAGCACGCCTGTGTGGTCGCCGCCCGTAACGCGGGCATCGAGGATGCTGGGCACCCGCGGTTCGCTTTCTGACCCGCCCCAGCGCGGCGGGTCCCAGCCCATTTCGGCGTAACACTCGTCGTTGATGATCACGGCACCCAACTCGCGAGCGCGGGCTACCGCTGCGCGCAGGGCCGGCACTCCCAGCACGACGCCGTTCGGATTACCGGGGCTGTTGAGCCACACCAGTCGCGTCGATGCGGGCCACGCCGAGGGGTCATCTTCAGCAACGCCAGCCGTGCGAGCAATCGCCACGCCGACGGCATAGGTGGGGTACGCCGTGCGCGGATACACGACGGTGTCACCATCGCCCAAGCTGAGCAGCAGTGGCAAGAGTGCGACGAGCTCTTTTGATCCGATGGTGGGCAGCACAGCATCCGTCGACAGCCCCGTCACGCCGCGGCGTCGAGCAAACCAGTCAACGATTGCCTCGCGCAACGCGGGGGTTCCGGCAGTGGTCGGGTAGGCGTGTGCGTCAGTCGCAGCCGCTACCGCGTGGCGAATGACATCGGGGGTCGGGTCAACGGGTGAGCCCACCGAGAGATCGACGATGCCATCAGCGTGCTCGCGTGCCCGCGCAGCGTATATCGCCAAAGAATCCCACGGAAAGTCAGGCAGCCTGAGCCCGTCAGAGGGGTGGACGAGCGCCATGGGCGCTTCAGACCTGAGGGGGCAGAGCGGCAATGATGGGGTGGTCGCCAGGGATCACACCGATCTTCGCAGCGCCACCGGGCGAGCCAATCTCTGTGAAGAACTCGACATTGGCCGTGTAGTACTCAGCCCACTTCTCAGGAGTGTCGTCTTCGTAGTAGATCGCCTCAACGGGGCACACTGGCTCGCACGCACCGCAGTCGACGCACTCGTCGGGGTGGATGTAAAGCATGCGGTCGCCCTCGTAAATGCAGTCAACGGGGCATTCATCGATGCAGGCGCGGTCTTTCACATCGACGCACGGTAGGGCGATCACGTAAGTCACGACGGTGACCCTCTCTCTGCTCGGGGAGCGCTTCAGCAGGCGACTCCGGGCCGGCCGTCGCAGTGACAACGGCGCGTGTGTTCATCGTACCGGGGTGGTGCTGGGCGTGACCCGGCGCTGCGGCGCTGGCCACGCCAACACGAGAAAGGCGAGAACCCCGATGCCCATGATCCAGACATAACCAACGGTGTTGGCAGGGACAAGTACCGAACCGGCAATGACATTAGACAGCAGCACGCTCATCAGGCCGACACCCAGCGCGCCCGAGAGCGCCGGGGCACGTGTGCCGCCCCACACGCGCAGTCCAACCAAGTACAGAGCGACCGTCACCAGGGCGGTCGTCACCCCCCAGGGTGGAACCGACTGATGGGCGAACGTACCGGTGAACCCGATTGCGGCCCCGCCGATGAAACACGCGGCGACAACCCCTACACGCGCGGCCACCGACATGCTCACATACCCGGAGTCACGCATCCAGGCGCATCATCCACCCGTGCGGGTCAGGTCGACGGCCGTACTGGATGTCAGTGAGTTCGGCGCGCAACGACATGGTCAACTCACCAGCGACCGCGTCAGCGCTACCGATCTCGAAATCGGCCGCTTTGAGCAGGCCAATGGGCGTCACCACGGCGGCAGTGCCGCACGCAAACGCCTCGACAATGTCTCCGGATGCTGCACCCTCGCGCCACTCATCGATCGTGACGGGGCGGCGCTCAACAGTGTGGCCGCGGTCTTGGGCAAGCTGCAAGATGGAGTCGCGTGTGATGCCCTCGAGAATCGAGTCACTCAGGGGGGTCACGAGGCTGCCATCTTTGTAGACCAGCACCACGTTCATGCCACCCAGTTCTTCGAGGTAACGCCCCTCAACTGAATCAAGAAAGAGCACTTGAGCGCAGCCGTGTTCGCTGGCCTCGGCTTGGGCAACAAGTGAGGCTGCATAATTGCCCCCGGTTTTCGCAGCCCCTGTGCCACCCTTACCCGCTCGGGAGTAGTCGGTTGACAACCAGATCGAGATCGGCTTCACACCACCGGTGAAGTAGGCGCCCGCGGGTGATGCGATCACATAGAAGGCAACCTTGTGGGCGGGGCGCACCCCAAGAAACGCCTCTTTGGCGAACATGAACGGTCGCAGGTAAAGGCTGGTTTCGGCAGCGCTGGGCACCCAGTTGCTGTCGACCGCAATCAGTTGACGCAGCGCTTCAAGAAAGTACTGCTCAGGCAGTTCGGGCAACGCCAACCGCTTCGCAGAGCGCTGCATGCGACGCGCGTTCGCGTCGGGTCGAAATGACCAGATCGACCCATCACCGTGCCGATACGCCTTCAAGCCTTCAAAGATTTCTTGACCGTAGTGCAGCACTGATGCCGCCGGGTCAAGTGAAATGGGTCCGTAGGGCTGCACGCGCGGGCGATGCCAGCCACCCTTCTCGCTCCAGCAAATGTCGACCATATGGTCGGTGAAGTAGTTGCCGAAGCCTGGGTTAGCGAAAATGGCCTCACGCTCAGCAGCCGGCAAAGCCTCAGCGTTGGGCAGCACCTGCCACAGGAGGTCGCGCGTTGCCATGGGAAGAAGAGTCGTCATCGTGGATCCTCGCAGGGTTGCCGGTGGCCCCGAGGCCCCGGAAGAACGTGGCTACAGCGTACTGTGCGCACCCGGATGTCGCTGGGTGCGGTTGTACGGTTCAGCTCAGGCGGGCGACGATCGCGTCCCCGACTTCGGCCGTACGGCGGGGTGAGCTACCCCGCGCGGCCAAGTCGGCGAGCACAGCGGTGCGTACGCGCGCTGCGGCATCCGGTAGCCCCTGCTGGTCGAGCAAAATCGCCACCGACGAGATTGCTGCCGTCGGGTCTGCTTTCTGCTGACCCGCAATATCGGGTGCCGAGCCGTGCACAGGCTCGACCATGCTCGGGAACACTCCATCAGGGTTGAGATTGCCCGAAGCGGCGAGCCCGATACCTCCCCCGATGGCGGCAGCCAAGTCGGTGAGAATATCGCCGAAGAGATTGTCGGTGACGATCACGTCAAACCGCGCAGGGTCGGTGACCATGAAAATCGTCGCGGCGTCAATGTGCAAATAGTCGACGCTGACAGAGGCAAACTCGGGCGCGATGCGATCAACGGTGCTCTGCCACAGTGCTCCGGCGTGCACCAACACGTTGGTCTTGTGCACGAGGGTGAGCTTCTGCCGGCGGGCGACTGCCTGAGCAAAAGCGAAGCGAACAACGCGCTCAACCCCAAAAGCTGTGTTGATCGACACCTCGGTGGCAATCTCGTGCGGTGTGCCCGTGCGCAGGCGGCCGCCGTTGCCCACATAGGGCCCTTCGGTACCCTCGCGCACGACCACAAAATCGACCGCGCCCGGGCTGCGCAACGGTGAGATGATGCCGGGCGCAAGCAGGGTCGGGCGCAGGTTGACGTAGTGGTCGAAGGCGAAGCGCAACTTTAGCAGCAGGCCACGCTCGATGATGCCTCCTGCTAGGCGCGAGTCACGCGGGTCGCCGCCGACAGCCCCGAAGAGGATCGCATCGTGGGCGGCAAGGGCTGCCAGCGTCTCATCACTCAAGATTTCGCCGGTGGCGAGGTAGTGCTCAGCGCCGAGCGTGTACACCGTCTCGGTCACGCGCACGTCATCACCGATCGCCGCACGCAACACCTTGAGTGCCTCAGCAGTCACCTCAGGGCCGATGCCGTCTCCGCCAATCACGGCCAAATCAAGCGTGCGCGTCACGGTGTCCTCTCGGGGTGTATCCGGCGCCATGAATGACCCACAACGCAACAGCTTTCTTAGCGTACCCGGGAGCCATGCATCGATTGTCAAGGGGGGCGACGCCCGGCAGGGCCGGGCATAGGACCTCTTAGCGAATCGAAAGGAACATCATCATGAGCGTAGGATTCGGAATTTTCTTGATCGCCATCGGCGCCATCTTGGCTTTTGCCGTACAGGTCAGCGTCGAATGGGTTGCCCTGACCACCGTGGGGTACATCCTCATGGCAGCAGGTGTCGTCATGGTCATTGTCGGCATTGCACTGATGGCGCGCAAGCGTTCGTCGGTCACGACGCAGCACACTCACGTCGACCAGGCCAGCGGAGAACAGGTCTCTCGACGCGAATCAAGCGCCTCTGACCCGGTCGTCTGAAATTTCCGTTGGGCAACTCGGTCGATGGGGTCGCCTACTGCGCGACAATCGTGATTTCGCGCATCACGGAGGCGTCGATTGCGACTCGCAAGCGTTCGAGTAGATCATCGGGCACGCGGGAGTCAACGGTCAACACACTCAACGCCTGCCCACCGGCAGTACGGCGAGCGATCTGCATTCCAGCGATGTTGATGGTGGCCTCACCAAACTCTTTGCCATAGATCGCAACGATGCCCGGCCGGTCGGTGTACTGCATGACGATAAAGTGCTCAGCCATGGGCACTTCGATGTCGTAGCCATTGATTTCGACAATCTTCTCAATTTGCTTCGCCCCGACCAGGGTGCCGCTCACCGACAGCTGCGTACCGTCGCTGAGTGCGCCGCGAATGGTCAGCAGGTTGCGATATTCCTCACTCGACTCTTCGGTGAGTAGGCGCACCGCGACACCGCGCTGCTCGGCAAGCAGAGGCGCGTTGACATAGCTGACCTGTTCGCTCGAGATTGCACTGAAAATTCCCTTGAGTGCGGCGAGCTTAAGTACGTTGACGTCGTGCGCCACGATTTCACCGCGCACCTCGACGTCGATGCTGGAAAATGAGGCATCAGCCAGTGCCGCAAATACCTGACCCAGCTTCTCCATGAGCGGGATGCCCGGGCGCACGCTCGGGTCAATGATGCCGCCAGCCACGTTGACAGCGTCAGGCACAAGCTCGCCATCCAGCGCGAGACGCACCGACTTAGCCACCGAAACACCGGCCTTCTCCTGCGCTTCATCGGTCGAGGCACCCAGGTGCGGCGTGAGCTGAATGGTGGGCAGATCAAGCAGGGGCGAGCCAGTGGGTGGCTCGTTGACGAACACATCAAGCCCGGCTCCGGCGATGCGGCCGGTGGCGAGGGCGTCGCGCAGGGCATCCTCGTCGATGATGCCACCGCGGCTGGCGTTGACGATGCGCAGGCTGGGCTTAGCGAGGGCAAATTGAGCGGTGCTGATCAGGCTCGTCGTCTCCGGCGTCTTCGGAATGTGAACGGTGATGAAATCACTGCGCTGCATGAGCTCGTCGAGAGTGACGAGAGTGACACCCAACTGCTGCGCGCGCGCCGGCGGAACGTAGGGGTCGTAGGCAATGAGCTCAACGCCGAACGCGGCAAGCCGCTGTGCGACGAGCACACCGATGCGGCCTAACCCCACCACGCCCACTGTTTTCTCGTACAGTTCAACGCCGGTGTACTTCGAACGCTTCCACTGGCCTTGCTTCATCGACGCGTTCGCGTCGGGCAAAAAGCGGGCAAGCGACAACAGGTGCGTAATAGCGAGTTCGGCGGCGCTGATGACGTTACTCGTCGGAGCGTTGACCACCATGACACCCGCCTTCGTGGCCGCGGGCACGTCAACGTTGTCAAGACCAACCCCAGCGCGGGCGATGACTTTGAGCATCGTTCCGGCGGCGATGGCCTCCGCATCCATCTGCGTCGCCGAGCGAATGAGGATCGCCTGCGCACCGGCGAGAGCCGTCAATAGGGCGTGACGGTCGGTGCCGTCAACCTGGCGAATGTCAAAGTCGGGCCCGAGGGCGTCAACGGTGGCAGGAGAGAGTTCTTCGGCGATGACGACGACCGGCTTGGGCACGGTGAAAGGTCCTAACGAGGGGTCTACCAGCGGAAAATGCACGACGCGGTGGCCTACGCCAGTGGGGGCAACCGGTGCGTTCAGGCTAGCGCAGGCCGCGCAGGCAGAATGGCGGCCATGACCTTTGCCATCGCGAACTCTGCGCTCATGAACGCTGTGCCCGCGAACTCTGCGCGCGTCACCGCCGCGGCCGCTAGGCGACGGAGCCAATGACGCTGGATGCCGGCCTCGACTCGCTCGAACTGGCCCGCCTCGTCACGGCCATCGTCTTTGTTGTCATCGGCGCCACTCACTTCATCCCACCGATCGTGCGGGGCATGGCAGAGATGGTGCCCCGCGCCGTGCACGGTAGGCCGTTTACGGCGCGCGGCTGGGTGTGGGTGACCGGTGTTGCTGAGATCGCCGGCGGGCTCGGGCTCCTGTGGGAACCCACCCGCGCCGCGGCCGGCATCGCGCTGGCGGTGTTTCTTCTGTGCGTTTTTCCAGCGAACGCGTATGCCGCCAAACATCGAGACCGATTCGGTGCGATTGCCGTACCGTTTTGGCCACGCTTAGCCATGCAGGTCGTGCTGATTGGACTCGTGCTCTGGGTGGGGCTGGCGTAGTCCGGGCGGTGCGAAATGGTACAGCGCGGCGCGGTGCGGTGCGGTGCGGCTATGCCGTCAACACAATCGAGCCGGTGGCGATGGCGATGATCGATAGCCGAACCGCAGCCGTGGCAGCGAGCGCCGTGATGAGCACAATGGTGAATCGTGGCATGGGTTGCCGGCGGGCAACAACCACAGCGACCGCGTAAAACACGACCGGTAGCAGCACACCAGACCAGAGCAAAGCCCAGGGCACACCCTCTGGGCCGACGCCCAGTTCGGCGTAGAATGCTGGCAAGCTCACCAGCGACGCGATGCCGTCAAAGACAAACCAGCCGACGACCATTGACAGCAGGGCGGTGACGCCTACGTGAGTGCCGGTCATGCGAGTACTCCCAAAACGATCGGCCATGGAATCAAGACCAGAGTGCCCAGTGCGAGCCAGCCAAATCGGTGCACGGCACGACCCTTGCGGGTGAGTGACAGTACTGACGCAAACCACATTGCGCTGGCCAGAATTGTCAGGAATTCGCTGAACTGGTACATCACTTCAATGACCAGGGTGGGCCCGTTGAGCGGAACAAGGTTGATGCCGATGATCCAGCCCAGCGAGTAAGCCACATACACCAGGCCAAAAAAGGCAGTCAGCACAGTGTTAGCCAACGATTTGCGACCCACAGCGGGGGTCATCAGTGGCGACAGGCTAGACCTGCTGCCGCGGTGACTGTCGCCGGCACCGGCACCGTCACCGTCGCCGTGCATGTCAACCGCACCAGCATTGGCGGCACCGGCATTGGCGGCGGCGCGACTGGCCACAGCGGCCGCAGTCTCGGATTCGACGTAACTGGGGTCGCCCAACTCGTCCCACCGCAGAGCAGCGTCGTCGTCAGGCGCAGGAGGTCGGGGCATGTCTAGAGCCTATCGATTGCTACGACGCGGTCAGCGCGCAGCGCCATCTAGGTGCAGATGCGCACCCGCATCTGCACCCACCAACACAGCGTCGGTGACTACTTCGAGGTCAGCGCGCAGCGCTGCCGTCGACGTAGTCGGCGTCTTGCTGCTTCCAGGCGAAGAGGGCGCGCAACTTGCGGCCAGTCTCTTCGATCGGGTGCTGCTCGGCTTTGAGGCGCAGCTCTTTGAACTCAGGAGCCCCAGCATCCTGGTCTCCAATGAAGCGCTTTGCGAAGGCTCCGGACTGAATGTCAGCCAGCACGTCTTGCATGCGGGCTTTGACAGAGGCGTCAAGCACTCGCGGGCCTGAGACGTAGTCGCCGTATTCGGCCGTGTCGCTGATGCTCCAGCGCTGCTTGGCGATGCCGCCCTCCCACATGAGGTCAACGATGAGCTTGAGCTCGTGCAGAACCTCAAAGTAGGCGATCTCGGGCTGGTAGCCGGCTTCGGTGAGAACTTCGAAGCCGTATTGGACCAGCTGCGAGGTTCCGCCGCAGAGCACAGCCTGCTCGCCGAACAGGTCGGTTTCGGTTTCTTCGGTAAACGTGGTCTTGATGACGCCGGCGCGCGTACCGCCAATGGCTTTTGCGTAGGAGAGGGCGAGATCCCAGGCGTGACCAGTGGCATCGTTTTCGACGGCGATGATGTCAGGAATTCCGCGGCCAGCAACGAATTCGCGGCGCACCGTGTGGCCGGGAGCTTTGGGGGCCACGAGAATCACGTCGACGCCTTCGGGTGCATCGATGTAGCCGAAGCGAATGTTGAAGCCGTGCGCGAACGCGAGCGTCTTGCCCGGCGTCAGCTTGTCTTTGATGCTCTCGGTGAAGATCGAGCGCTGGTGCTGGTCGGGTGCAAGAATCATGATGAGGTCGGCCCATTCAGCCGCCTCAGAGACGGTCATCACGGTGAATCCGTCGTCATTAGCCTTCTGAGTCGACTGTGAGCCAGCTTTCAACGCCACCGTCACCTGCACTCCACTGTCACGCAGGTTCTGAGCGTGAGCGTGACCCTGCGAGCCGTAGCCGACGATGGCGACCTTCTTTCCCTGAATGAGGGTGATGTCAGCGTCTGTGTCGTAGAAGATTTCGGTCACGAGTGCGGTTCTCCTTGGGGTGGGGCGGATTGGGGTCGGGCGAGTTGGAGTGGGGCGAGTTGGAGTGGAGCGTGGTGATGGAAGGGTGTACGGGATAGTGCCAACGCTACGAGTTTTTGAACACTCGCTCACTGATGCTTTTTGAGCCTCGGCCCATGGCCAAAAGGCCTGATTGCGCAATTTCTTTGACGCCGTAGGGCTCGAGAACACGCAGCAGGGCTTCAACTTTGGCCGTGTCGCCGGTCACTTCCATGATGAGCGCGTCAGTCGCAACGTCGACGACGCGAGCGCGAAACAGGGTGGCGGCTTCAAGAATTTGTGTGCGGGTTGAATTGTCGACCCGCACTTTGACGAGCATGTGTTCGCGTTGCACTGAGCTCGACGGGTCGAGTTCAACAATTTTGAGCACGTTGATGAGCTTATTGAGCTGTTTGGTGATCTGTTCGAGGGCTAAGCCCTCCACCTCCACCACGACTGTGATGCGCGAGAGCCCTTCGATTTCGGTGGTGCCGACGGCGAGCGAGCGAATGTTGAAGCCGCGGCGGGCGAACAGCCCCGCCACCCTGGTGAGCAGACCTGGTTTGTCTTCGACCAGCAGTGAGAGCACGTGATACGTCATCGGGGTCTACTCGTCGTACCAGTCGGGGGCGTTCTCGCGGGCATACTGCACCGACGAGTTGCCGACGCCCTGCGGAACCATCGGCCACACCATGGCGTCGCGACTGACGATGAAGTCTAGGACGACGGGTCGATCGTTGGTTTCAATCGCGAGACGAATGGCCGGCTCGATTTCTTCAGGCTTCGTGACACGAATACCCAGAGCGCCGTAAGCGTCAGCCATTTTGACGAAGTCGGGAATCATGCGAGTTTCTTCACCGGCTCGCTTTGACCCGGTCTCAAGGTCGGTGAACGAGTGACGCCCGTCGTAGAACAGGGTTTGCCACTGGCGCACCATTCCCAGCGACGAGTTGTTGATGATGGCCACCTTGATGGGGATGTTGTTGATGGTGCAGGTTGCCAACTCTTGGTTGGTCATTTGAAAACAGCCGTCGCCGTCAATAGCCCACACCAGGCGTTCTGGCTGAGCAACTTTTGCCCCCATGGCGGCGGGAATCGCGTAGCCCATCGTTCCGGCGCCTCCCGAGTTCAACCACGAGCCGGGTCGTTCATATTTGATGAACTGGGCCGCCCACATTTGGTGTTGCCCGACACCGGCGGCGTACACCGCTTCGGGGCCAGAAATGCGACCGATCGCTTCGATAACTCCCTGCGGGGAGAGCAGCCCATCCTCCGGGTCATCCACATAGCCGAGAGGATATTGGACGCGCAGGCTTTCGATCCGCTTCCACCAGTCGACCGTGTCGGGGGTCGTCTGGGCAGTGGCGGCCTCGAAAGCCGGCAACAGGTCAAGCAACACTTCGCGGGCATCCCCCACGATGGGCACGTCGGCGTGACGAATCTTGCCGATTTCAGCGGGATCGATGTCGACGTGAATCACCTTCGCGCCCGGCGCAAATTCACTCACCTTGCCGGTCACTCGGTCGTCAAAGCGCGAGCCGAGGGCAATGAGCAGGTCGCTCTCTTGCAGGGCGAGCACAGACGGCACAGTCCCGTGCATACCGGGCATGCCCAGGTTTTGGTGGTGCGAGTCAGGAAAAGCGCCGCGGGCCATCAGTGTGGTGACGACAGGAGCGCCGGTCATTTCGGCGAAGGCCAGCAGTTCGCGGGAGGCTCCCGAACGGATGATTCCTCCACCGACGTAGAGCACGGGCCGACGCGATTCGGCGATCATCTGGGCGGCCGCCTGAATCTGCTTGCCGTGCGCCTTGGTGACGGGGCGGTAGCCGGGAAGGTCAAGCTTGGGTGGCCAGATGAACGGCGCCGATTTCTGCTGGGCGTCTTTTGTGACGTCGACCAACACAGGCCCGGGGCGACCCGTGGTGGCAATGTGCACGGCGGCAGCGATCACGGCCGGCACGTCGGCCGGGTCGGTGACGAGAAAAGAGTGCTTCGTGATCGGCATCGTAATGCCGGTGATGTCTACCTCTTGAAACGCGTCGGTTCCCATCGAGGTCGAAAACACTTGCCCGGTGATCGCGAGCATGGGCACGGAATCCATGTACGCATCGGCGATGGCGGTGACGAGGTTCGTTGCTCCCGGGCCCGAGGTGGCGATACAGACACCCAAGCGCCCGCTGGAGGCTGCGTACCCCTCGGCCGCGTGGCCGGCACCCTGCTCGTGGCGCACCAAAATGTGTCGAATGGCCGTCGACGACATCAGCTCGTCATAAAACGGCATGATGGCGCCGCCCGGCAGGCCGAATACGTCGGTGACGCCGAGCTTTTCGAGCGAGGCGAGGATCGCCCCCGACCCAGTCATCATGGGTGGCTCGGTCGGGCTTTGCTGGTGCGAGGAGCCACCGGATGCAACGGTGGGTCTCGGCATCGGAATCGATTCCGTGGTCATAACAGTCAACGTCCTTGCGAAATGTCAGTGATCGTAAGTAGACGACCGATCATGAGGAGCCGATCGATCTTGTGCGGGTAGCCACGGTGCTACCCGGTGACGGCGCCCAGTGAAGCGGAACGCACGAGCTTGGCGTACTTGGCGAGAACGCCACGGGTGTACCTCGGAGGCAGGGGCGCCCAACCAATGCGGCGCGCCTCAAGCTCGGCTGCATCAACCAGTAGGTCGAGGGAGCGAGCTGCGATATCAACCCGGATCAGATCACCATCGCGCACGAAAGCAATGGGTCCAGCATCCACCGCTTCGGGAGCTATATGGCCAATACACAGTCCGGTTGTGCCGCCTGAGAATCGACCGTCCGTCAAGAGTAATACATCCTTGCCGAGGCCTGCCCCCTTGATACGGGCAGTGATGGCGAGCATTTCGCGCATTCCCGGCCCACCCTTGGGGCCTTCGTAGCGAATGACGACAATGTCGCCCTTCTGAATTGTGCCCTCAGCGAGGGCGTCCATCGCCGCACGTTCGCGTTCGAAAACGCGCGCCGGGCCTTCAAAGACGCTGGAGTCGAACCCCGCAGATTTGACGACGGAACCCTCAGGGGCGAGGGAACCGTGCAAAATTGTGAGGCCACCGGTGGCATGAAACGGGTTGTCAAGTGTGCGCAACACTGTTCCGTCGAGTGGGCCGGGGTTCAGTTCGGCCAGATTTTCGGCGACCGTCTTGCCGGTGATGGTGAGCGCATCACCGTGCAGCAGTCCGGCATCGAGAAGCGCCTTCATGAGGACCGGCAACCCGCCCTGGCGGTCAACATCGTTCATCACATAGTTACCGAACGGCTTGACGTCGGCAATGTGCGGAACCCTGTCGCCGATGCGGTTGAAGTCAGCGAGGGTGAGCGGCACTTCGGCTTCGTTGGCGATCGCGAGCAAGTGCAACACGATGTTCGTCGAGCCGCCCAGAGCCATGCCGACGGCAATCGCGTTCTCGAACGCTTTCATGGTCAGGATGTCGCGAGCAGTGTGACCTCGCTCGAGCATGCCGACGACGGCTTCGCCTGACTTTCGCGCGAAGTAGTCACGCCGGCGGTCGGCGGAGGCTGGGCTCGCTGATCCTGGAAGACACATGCCGAGCGCTTCAGCCACGCTCGCCATCGTGTTGGCGGTATACATGCCGCCACACGTACCTTCGCCCGGAGCAAAGCCGCGCTCAATTAGCTCGGCGTCTTCGAGGGACATCGTGCCCGCCTGCACAGCACCGACCGCTTCAAAGCTGTCAATGATGGTGATCTCTTTTTCGGTGCCGTCACTGAGCTTGACCCAGCCCGGCGCAATGGATCCGGCGTAAAGAAAAACGCTGGCCAAATCGAGGCGTGCGGCGGCCATCAGCATGCCCGGAATCGACTTATCGCAGCCGGCCAGCAGTACCGAACCATCGAGACGCTCAGCCTGCATCACTGTTTCAACCGAGTCGGCGATGACCTCGCGGCTGACCAGCGAGAAATGCATGCCCTCATGGCCCATCGCGATACCGTCGCTGACGCTCACGGTGCCGAACTGGAGGGGGTACCCACCGCCGGCGTGCACGCCCGTTTTAGCGGCCAAGGCCAGGCGATCAAGGGAGAGATTGCAGGGGGCAATCTCATTCCACGAGCTGGCAATACCAATCTGCGGTTTATCCCAGTCGCCGTCACCCATGCCGACCGCGCGCAACATGCCGCGGGCAGTCATAGCTTCGATGCCGTCAGTGACGGCGCGGGAACGAGGTTTGTGGTCAGGCTGTGACATGTCCAGAGTCTACGGTCAGGTTCCTGGGGCTCTGGACGATGCTGAGTTGGTGCTGCGGGGCTTGCTCAGGGGGTTCGGTCAACTCCGGGCTCATCGCCCCATGCCCCGCCGGGAATGTCGGCGCGCCCCGCCGCGTCAACGTCGGGGGCGAGCTCGTCGACCACGAAGCTATTGGCGTCGATATTGCCGTTGCGATAACCCGCACGCCCGACCATGTGTGCCGAGATCGGCGCGGTGAGTAGTTGCAGCACCACCACCGGAATCAGCATGAGCAGCACCGTTGCACTGCGTTCACTGAGCCCGATGGCAACTACCACCAGAATGAGCCCCAAAATTTGCGGCTTCGTTGCAGCGTGCAATCGCGACAGTGGGTCAGGAAAACGCAGCAAGCCGATGGCTGCGGCGAGGGTCAGCAGGGCGGCAACGATCAACAGCAGCGCGCCGGCGACGTCGAGGATCCCGTCAAAGGTCAGCATCGTTACTCCCCGGTGCTCGCACAGTGGCCGGCAGTGCGCGAGTTCGAGTCACGAAACGCGCTACAGCCACACTGCTCAGAATCGCCGTGGCGGCCAGCACAATCATGAGCGGAATCGTGCGGGTGTGGCCGTTGATCACCATTTCGGTACCCGCCACCAAAATGAGCGTGGTCAACAGCACGTCGCTGGCGATGAGGCGATCAAGCAGGGTGGGCCCCGTGATGAGGCGCACCAACACCACGAGTGTGGCCACTGCGAAGATGATGCCGGCGACCAGCCACAACCCGGCGATGAGCCCCTGCTCGGTCATGAGCGCACCGCCGCCCATTCGTCACGCGAACCCCACGCGCGCAGTAGGTCGTGTTCGAGACGAAGAGCATGGGCGCGCGCTTTTTCGACCTCGGCAGGCGTGAGTACCGAAAGGGAGTGCACGTACAGCACGGAGTTCCCCCGGTCGACTTCGATCACAACCGAGCCCGGCACGATCGAGACCGCGAGTGCGACCCCGGTAAGAATAAAATCAGACCGTGTGTGCAACTGGACTTTGATGAGTGCATTGCGATGCCGATCACGCGAGCCCACTGCCAGCGCAGCAACTTGAAACGACGCGACAACCATTTCACCCAGTACCCGGCCGGTGAAAACAATGAACCAAAACAGGTTGAAGCGACCCGATAGCTCGACCGGCGGCAGGTAAAACGCCCGCGTCACCCCCAACGCCACCAACACGCCGGTGAGGATCGTGAGCGGCGTGGCTGAGCCCCACAGCAGCATCCAGAGGACCACCAGGGCGAGTATCAGGGGTGATTGTTCGATCAGGGTGACACGTGGGCGGTTTGCATTGTTGCTCACGGCTGACTCTCCTCAACACCCAGCGCGGGCTGATCAGCCGAACCCGGAAATACCAGTTCGATGTAGGCGGTTGCCCCGTCGAGATTTTCTGCCGCACGCGCGGCGACGCCGTAAATCGGTCCAGCAAACACTGTGAGTGCGAGCCCCACCGCCACCATTGCCGCGGTGCTCAGTGTCATCAGTCGAGGGGTCGCGCGTGTGCCGCTCAGCGTCGACGTGCTGTGCGGCGCCTCTTCGACGGCGAGCAGCAACCGCGTCTCATCGCCCTTGACGTCTCTGGCTGGCCGCCAGAACACAAGGTTCCACACGCGCACCAGCGTGTAAAGGGTGAGCAGTGAAACCAGGGCCCCGGCTCCGATCAGCGTGTAGGCGAGAGCATCGCCCTGCTCCGCGGTGGCTTGAAACAGGGCCAGTTTGCCGATAAACCCTGAAAATGGGGGGATGCCGCCCAGGCTGAGGGCGGGAATGAAGAACAGGCCAGCAACGAGGGGCGCGCTCGCGAGTAAGCCACCCACCCGCGTGATCGACGTACTGCCCGCTTCTCGTTCGACCAGCCCGGCGGCCAAAAACAGGGTCGTCTGCACGACGATGTGATGCATGATGTAGTAAATCGCCGCGGCAGTGCCCGCCACGGTGCCGAGCGAAACACCCAAAATCATGTACCCAATGTGGCTAACGAGGGTGAAGGACAGTATTCGCTTGATGTCGGCCTGAGCAACCGCTCCGAGTGCGCCCACCACCATGGTGAGGAGCGCCAGCACCATGAGTGCGGGATTCAGCTCGGGGGTCGGAAAGATGACGGTTTCTACACGAATAATCGCGTAGACGCCGATCTTGGTGAGCAGACCAGCGAACGCCGCCGTCACCGGCGCCGGCGCTGACGGGTATGAGTCGGGCAGCCAAAACGAGAGCGGAAAAACGGCCGCTTTGATGCCGAACGCGACGAGCAGCATGACGTGCAACAAAATCTGCACGTCGGTGGGCAGATCTTGCACCCGCTCGGCCACCTGAGCCAGGTTGACGGTGCCCAGAGCGCCATAAACCATAGCGATGGCCGCAAGAAAGAGGATCGACGACATCAGGCTGACAATGACGTAGGTGATCCCGGCGCGAATGCGCGCGGCCGTGCCACCGAGGGTGATGAGCACGTAACTGGCCACCAGCAGAATTTCAAATCCGACGTACAAGTTGAACAGGTCGCCGGCGATAAAAGCAACCATGACGCCGGTCGTCAAAATCAGGTAGGTCGGGTAGTAGATCGACACCGGAGTTTCATCGTCGCCGTCGGCCAAGCCCTGCCCGACCGAAAAAATGAGAACGGCCAACAGTACGAGCGACGAGATCACGAGCATGAGTGCCGAAAGCCGGTCGACGACGAGAACGATGCCGAACGGTGCAGGCCACCCGCCGGCCTCGACAACGACGGCTCCCCCGCTGTCAACGCCGATGAGTAGGGCGATACTGATGGCCAATACCGACACCAAAGCGAGCACGGCCACAATGCGTTGCGGTCGAGCCCGTCGCCCCAGAACGAGGGTGAGCGCTGCCGCGAGTAACGGCACCAACACCACCAGGGGAACCAGGCTCGCCATCATCGCTGCACCTCAACCGGGAAATCGGTGTCGCCCGGGTCAATGCTCGCCTCTTCGAGGGGCACTACCCGCGTGCCGGTGCGCAGTGCGACGTCATCAGCATCGTCGGCAACATCGTCGGCGTTGGCCAGCCGCCATGACCGGTAGATGAGGGCGAGTAGGAACGCCGACACGGCGAAGGTAATGACGATGGCGGTCAAGATAAGTGCCTGCGGTAGCGGGTCGTTGTACTCAACTGGGTCGATTGATGCGTCGAAGATCGGAGCAAAACCCGCTCGGCCACCCATGATCAGAATCAGCAGATTCACCCCGTTACCGATGAGCAGAAAACCGAGCACCACGCGGGTGAGGCTGCGCTCGAGCAGCAGGTAGACGCCGCAAGCGATGAGCACGGCCATGACGACAACGAGCACGAGAGAGACGGTCACGAGGTAACTCCAGCGACTGCCGTGCCGCCGAGACCGTCGGGCGCCAGCTGATCGCCACCCTGTCGGTCGACTTCACTGCCGAGGCTACGCAACACGTCGAGCACCAGGCCGACGACGATGAGATAGACGCCAATATCAAAAATGGTGGAGGTGACAAATGACACCTCACCCAGCAACCACAGTT
>Ga0222707_1000093_pt1 | contig 39401 bp, 42 predicted proteins | sample AntAcemetage1574_FD_179831 | JGI IMG/M metagenome (GOLD analysis project Ga0222707, IMG submission 179831) | Saline water microbial communities from Ace Lake, Antarctica - #1574 | ecosystem: Environmental > Aquatic > Non-marine Saline and Alkaline > Saline | place: Antarctica: Ace Lake...
CGCTTGCAAGATTTCGCAGCCTTGCGCGACATGTACAGCGACCAGTTTTTCCGCAGAGGCAAAGGCCTCAGTCACTGGTGGGTGACCATCAAAAACGAAGCCACCTCCACCAGTTCGCAAGACGACATCACCGTGCTGAGCTGGCAAGACCAAGACCAAGTCATGGTGGTCAACTACGCTGACTCCGTGACACCCGACCTACGCGCCATCAAGAAACGTCAATACTGGCGCTTAGAAGGTGATACGTGGCGCATTTTTTATGAAGGTAACGCATGAACAAGCTCTCGAACTCCGGCCTGGCAAAACGTGCACTGCTGGCACTTGGCGCAGCATCGCTGATGCTAGCTGGCCTGCAGGCGCAGGCTAGCGCAGACAAGCCTCGGGTGCGCTGGCAAACCAACCAAGGCGTGATTGTTATAGAGCTTGAGGCCAAGGCCGCACCCAAAACAGTTGCTAATTTCGTGCAATATGTACGAGATAAACATTACGACGGCACAGTGTTTCACCGTGTCATCAGCAACTTCATGATTCAAGGCGGTGGATTTACGCCCGAGCTACAAAAGAAACCAACGCGAGCCGGTATTGCCCACGAAGGTGCCCAGGCTTTGGCCAACGGTGCACCACGCAACACCATTGGCACAATTGCCATGGCCCGCACACAGGATCCCAACTCTGCTTCTGCCCAATTTTTCATCAACGTGGCTGACAACGCCTTTCTTGACTACCGCGCTCCCACCACGCAAGGCTACGGCTATGTGGTGTTTGGGCGAGTTGTTGAGGGCATGGATGTTGTGAACGCCATCAGGTCTGTTGCAACAGGTGCATCAGGCCCATTTCCGTCCGACGTGCCCACAACGCCCGTCGTGATTCAAACCGCCACTATGGAGCAATAACGCCATGGCCAATCCTCAAGTAGAACTGCACATTGCAGACCACGGTGTCATCACCATAGAACTAGACCTCGACAATGCGCCTTTGAGCACAGAAAACTTCTTGTCTTACGTGAACAAGGGCCACTACGACGGCACCATATTCCACCGTGTCATTGATAATTTCATGGTGCAAGGTGGTGGCTTCGTGCCTGGCATGAGTCAAAAAGACTCAGACGAGACTATTCGCAACGAAGCCAACAATGGCTTGAAAAACGACAAGTACACGTTGGCAATGGCTAGAACACAAGATCCACATTCGGCCAGCGCTCAGTTCTTTATCAATGTGGCCGACAACGGCTTTTTGAACCACACAGCACCCAGTGCGCAAGGGTGGGGCTACGCCGTGTTTGGCAAAGTGGTTTCAGGAAAAGAAATCGTTGACACCTTAAAAAGCGTAGAAACTGGCCGCAGCGGCTTTCACGACGATGTGCCTAAGACGGACTTACTCCTTGAAAAAGCGGTTGCACTTTAAAGGGCCAACTGGCTAATTGTTTCGCACGAGCCGCGTGATGACCACCCACACCATCATCGCCCCGCTTGATTGGACCACTGTTGACATGGCATCTGACCTGCATTTGCAGGCCAGCACCGCTCACACAGTGGCTGCTTGGCATCACTATTTGGCACATGCCGAATGTGATGCCTTGTTTATTTTGGGCGACTTCTTTGAATTGTGGGTGGGTGACGACGTCCTCGACACAACCCTCAGCGCCGCCTTGCCCCCCGCCCTGCAAGCCAACGCAAAACTATGGCAGCTGTGCACAGCCAAACTAAAGGCGGCCAGCAACCGCATGCCCATTTACATGGTTGTCGGCAATCGCGACTTCTTACTAGGCCCTGCATTTTACGCAGCCAGCGGGATACAACCTTTGGGGCAAGAAACATTGCTCAACTGGCACAGCAGGCGCTATTTGCTGGCCCACGGTGACCAATGGTGCACCGACGACCTAGCCTATCAAGCCTTTCGGGCCCAAGTGCGCAGCCCTGAATGGCAACAAGGCTTCTTGGCGCAGCCTCTAGAACAACGTCTGCAACAAGCCATGGCTATGCGCAGCCAGAGCAGCCAGCGCATGCAACACATGGGCAACTTGAACCAATTACCAGATGTGAGCAGCGCTGCTGTCCTAGCCAGCGCCCAACGACATGAAGCCCATAGCGTCATCCATGGGCACACCCACACAGGTCGAGACCACGCACTCAGCAACGGCGTGCATCGCCATGTCTTAAGTGACTGGGACTGCGAAACCAAACCACCACGTGCCCAGGTGCTGCGCCTGCAGCGCACGAGCCCTAGCACGACTCAACGCGTGGTTGTTACGTCATAGTGGCAGTTGCGCCACAAGTGCCACTACATGTCGGTTGAATTCAAAACCGATACCACCTCTAAGTCGTTGGATCCAGTGCGGTTTCAACCTCTTATACAAAAATAACAAGTAAAAACAAATCTCTTATGATTGACTTTCATTAGACAGTTTCTAAAATCAAACCACATCAACAACCTTGTCTGAACCAAAGCGCATCACAGCGCAAGGTACCCCTTACCGCACCCAGCTGACTCAGTTGAGCGGGTTACATATGGGGAGACTTTAAGCTGAATGACTATTCACAACCCATCGATTGCGGCGCAATCTCACCAATCCCTTGGTTTGATTGCCCGCCTTGTCAAAGCTGGTACGCCCATAGCGGCGAATTGGGTTTGGCGCATCACGCACAATGGCTTCGCCATGGCGGGGCTAGGTATCGTGTGCCTCGTTGCTTTGTTAATTAGCCAAGAAGCAGTGCGCGAACCAGCAGAAGAACAACTGCTAGATTTTTTGCAAAGTCGCCAAGAAACACGTTTGGTAGAAACCCAAACATTAGCCCCTGAGCCCAATGCCGCAGACAGGGCCAGCGTTGCCTCGCTGTCTGACTTGCCTGAACACCAAGCGATGTTAACCCGATGGATCAGCCGCCAGTACCGCGTTGCCGCCGAGCCAATGGCTGTATTGGTTGCCGAGGCCCACGTCATTGGCGAACGTATGGACATTGACCCAGCATTGTTGCTGGCCATCATGGCTGTTGAGTCACGCTTCAACCCTTTTGCACAAAGCCCAGTCGGCGCGCAAGGTCTGATGCAAGTTTTAACCCGCGTGCACCTCGATAAGTTTGAAGAATTCGGCGGCAAAATGGCCGCTTTCGACCCCATCACCAACTTGCGCGTCGGCGCGATGGTGTTGCAGGAATGCATACGCCGTGCAGCCGGCTCAGTCGAAGGTGGGTTGAGTTACTACGTCGGCGCCGTCACGGTTGATGGCAGCTTTTATGTGAAAAAAGTCTTGCGGGTGTATGAGCGCATGCACAAGGTGTTGGCGCCCTTTGACTTGCCCAGCTACAAGCGCTCCTTAACCCTGAGTAGCGACAAGCCAGCCTTGCCTGCGGTGTCTTCACCATCTGCGCCTGTAAAACCCTTTTCTAACCCACAAACACCGACGCAGTCGCCAAGCGAGTCCACGGCAGGCACACAACTGAAGCCAAACATGGAGCCACCTGTGCATTCTCAACAGACTTCATCCACCCTACTGGCACAGCAGCTACCGCCAGTACAGTAAAATTGTGCTTGTGCGTGACTGGCGATAAGCGAGGTGTCTGACAGACCCCTCAGACGTGGATGACCACGAGGAAGCGCACCGCGTCAACACACATGTTAATTAAATGTGTCGGCGTGCCAAGCCGTTCGCCTGGGTCAACCACTTGTTGCATCGTCGCTTCACAGCACATGCGTCGCGCTGTCCATTGATGGCGCGCAAGTGGCCAATACATTGATACCAAAGAGCCGACTCATGTTTGACCGCAAGCAACTCATACAACACACAGACCCAGAACTATTTGCAGCCATTGAAGCTGAAAACCTGCGACAAGAACAACACATTGAACTGATCGCTAGCGAAAACTACACCTCGCCTGCCGTGATGCAAGCGCAAGGCTCACAGCTGACCAACAAATACGCCGAAGGCTACCCAGGTAAGCGTTACTACGGCGGCTGCGAACACGTCGACGTGGCAGAAACTTTAGCCCTAAACCGTGTCAAAGAGCTGTTTGGTGCACAAGCTGCTAACGTACAACCCCATTGCGGCGCATCGGCCAACATGGCTGTGTTTTTGGCATTTTTAAAACCCGGCGATACGATATTGGGCATGAGCTTGGCCGACGGTGGCCACCTCACCCATGGCATGTCTTTGAACGTAAGCGGCAAGTGGTTCAACGCTGTGAGCTACGGTTTGAATGAGCGAGAAGAGATTGACTACGACGCCATGGAGCGCATAGCCCATGAGTCAAAACCCAAGCTCATCATCGCTGGCGCATCTGCTTACAGCCTGCACATTGACTTTGAACGATTTGCCAAAGTGGCCAAGGAAGTAGGCGCTATTTTCTTGGTAGACATGGCCCACTACGCAGGCTTGATCGCCGCAGGCCAGTACCCCAACCCCGTCCCGCATGCTGACGTGGTGACTTCCACCACGCACAAGGGCTTGCGCGGCCCACGTGGCGGTATCATTTTGATGAAAGCAGAACACGAAAAAGCCATCAACAGCGCAATTTTTCCTGGTTTACAAGGTGGTCCCTTGATGCACGTCATTGCCGCCAAGGCCGTAGCTTTTAAAGAGGCGTTGCAGCCCGACTTTACGATCTACCAAGCTCAAGTTGTTAAAAATGCCGCGGCCATGGCCAATGCACTGACAGCGCGTGGTCTGCGCATTGTGAGCGGACGCACTGAGAGCCATGTGATGTTGGTTGACTTGCAAAGCAAGGGCTTGACTGGCAAAGCGGCAGAAGCAATTTTGGGAGCGGCACACATAACGGTCAATAAAAACGCCATTCCCAATGACCCGCAAAAGCCCATGGTCACCAGCGGCATAAGGGTGGGCACGCCAGCCATCACCACACGTGGTTTTGGTGAAGTCGAATCCATAGAAACAGCCAATCTGATTGCTGACGCTTTGGACAACCCACACGACGAGGCTCATTTGGCCAGCGTTCGTGAACGCGTCAACTTGCTCACGGCCAGGTTCCCCGTGTACAGCGCTTAACCACCGCAACCAGCACGTTTAGACGTTTACGGTATGAAGTGCCCGTTTTGCGCCCACCTCGACACCCAAGTGGTTGAAACACGCGTGGGCGAGGACGCGGCACTCATTCGCCGACGCAGGCGCTGCAATGCCTGCGACAAACGCTTCACCACCTACGAGCGACCAGAGGTGAACTTCCCCGCAGTCATCAAAAAAGACGGCCGCCGCGTGGAGTTCACGCGCAACAAGCTACAAGGCTCATTCACATTGGCTTTGCGCAAACGCCCCATCAGCGCGGACATCATCGCCGCAGCTATGGAGCGAATTGAAGAAAAGCTGCTGAGCTTGGGTGCACGTGAGATTGCCTCAGACAAAATCGGCGCGCTGGTCATGCAAGAGTTGAAAAAACTAGACAAAGTAGCCTATGTACGGTTTGCCAGCGTATACCGCAATTTTGAAGACGTGGATGACTTCACTGCATTGGTCGACGAAGTTAGAAAATAACGTTATTGTGTTTATTTCTGCATTTTATTAACACAAAGTTAGTTAATAAGATCACAATTTGGGCATGTCACACCCCAACACCTTAAATCCAAACAACCCAGCGTTGACGCACAAGCAATCACGCCCCACAGCGCTGGGCTTCACGCTGATTGAGTTGTTGGTCAGCCTATCGATTGTTGCGGTTTTATCTGGTGTGGCCATTCCAACGTTTGCGCACATACGCACAGAGCAGCGGATCAATGCTGCGTCCAAGGCCATGCACAACAGCATTGCGGTGGCCAAGTCGCAAGCTCTGAGGCTGGGGCAAACCATACTCATAACCCCGGCGGGCTGCACCCAAGACACCAAGGACTTGAGCGCACTCCTCGCGCCACCGGCGCAAACCACACGCAGTGGCAATAGCTGGCCTTGTGGCTGGCTTGTACTGGCTGACACCAACAAAAATGCCGCTGCCGATGTCAACGATGCCTTGCTCCACTACGTCGCTGGCATTGAGGGTGTGCGTATCAGCAACAACGTCACAGCCGATACCTTGCGCATTCTGCCCAGCGGTGTGGTGTCGCCCATGCAAAGCATGCATTTTTGCCCGAGCAGCAACGCCACATGGAGCAACTTTGCCAGCAAGTTGGTGGTGGCTATCAGTGGTCGAACCCGCACGGAAAGCCTACGTGATGGCGCGCATTGCGCCGACTCATAAGCAGGGTGGCTTGGCGCTGCTTGACGCGCTGCTGGCGCTGAGCATTGTCAGCATCAGCTTGCTGGGTGTGCAACAACTCATTGCCCTCAGGTTGCAACAAACCAGCCAACAGATCCATCGCTCACAAGCCATGCTGCTGCTAGACGACATGGCACAGCGCATTCGCATTCACACCTGGCGGTTTGGCAGCCCGTCTGCTCACCAGCAGTTTGCAAGCCCTCTCAACCTGGTCAGCAGCACAGGCTCTGCGCCAGCATCGGCTTGCAAGGCCAACGCGTGCAACGCCACTGCTTTTGCTGCATGGACCATTGCCCAATGGCATTACACCATCAGCCTAACGTTGCCACAGGCACAAACCAGCATCACAGCCCAAGGTCACCGACTGCGTTTGTTATTGGCATGGCCGCAGCCCGGCGCCAACAATTACAGCTGGCAAGGCATATGCCCACCCCGTCACCAATGCGAAGTGTTGTGGCTGTAAGCAATCAGCTGCGCCGGCAACTAGGCACCAGCCTCATAGAATTGGTCGTGGGCATGGCTATTGGTCTGTTGGTTGTACAGGTCGCTTACCAGCTGCAGCTGTCTGCAGCTCAACAGCAACTCAGCATGAGCCAGGCGCTGCAGCACGACTCAGCACAACGCTTGGGCTTTCGCCGCATAGCGCAGCTTGGCGTCCAAGCGGGGCAGTCGCTGGCCAGCACCTCAGGACAACTCGTCACGCTGCGGGCACCGAGCCCAACAGCGCAGTCCCATACAGAACAGCTACACATTGCCACAGCCCCCAGCTCAACGCCTTTGGCAGCTGACTGCTTGGGACGCTTTGCGCAGATCAATGGCTTTATGCACAGCACTTTTTATGTGCGCAACAACAGCTTGCGGTGCAATGTAGCAGACCGCTCAAGCGGCCAGCCAATCGTTGATGGTTTTTTAAGCCAGTCGACGTGGTGGTTTGTGGCGCGCGCAGGAGGCATTCAATTGGTGCCCACAGAAACGGCCAGTGTTTTAGGCCACGCCGTATGCCTTGCCATGGATCCACAACAAGCCTGCAACGCAGCCTCTCACCACCAAGCCGTGGCGTGGTCACCCAGCGAATGGGCTTATTGATGCAACGGGTTCTCTCACCTTGCAGCATGGCAATGCGTACAAAGCCACCGCATGAGGTAGGGTTTACAACCTTAGCCGTGCTGGTCACACTCAGCTTGGTGAGCGCATTGCTGTTTGGGCTTTGGCAGCAACTGGACCTCAACCGCGATGCGCTGCTCAGCGAACGCAGCTACTTGCACCGACGACATGCGGCCCAAAGCCTGTACCAAGCGGCGGTACAGCGCTTACAAAGTGACGCCAACTTAGCGCTAACCAGCGACACCTTGGCAACGTTGCGCGGACAACTAGCGAACAACCAGCCACAGATGACCCAGCAAGCGCCTTGCTTGCCAACGCTAGCAATGGGCTTGTGTCTTGCCAACACCCCAACGTCTGTGGCCGACAACTGGCCGAACGCATGGTGGGAGTCCCCAGCGCACCTCGCCATGATGGTGTCCGCAGCGGCACAACTCCCCACTGAGCAGAGCCACCAACTGCCTCAAGACCACCCGCTGAAGTCCTCGCGTTATTGGCTGGTGCCTTTTGCGCAAGCCAACGACTCCCAACTGGCTTGGCAGATCATCATGTATGTACCGGCTTCTGCTGTGCACGCCAGCGACACCATGTGGATGCACTGGTGGCGGCAAGGCCCACCCTAAGCTGAGCCAACGGCACGCACTCACTGTTATGCTGTTCGCCATGTCTGATAAAGCATCCGCGTCTTCACCGCCATCCGCACGCACAACTGCCGCCGTACCTGCCAGCGTCAATCAAGCTGCCCCAGTCCCGGACATGCCTTCATGCGTAGACAGCGATACGCACGCCATGCGCTTGGCCATGGCGTGGGCCCATCAAGCCTTGTGGTTGTCCAATCCCAACCCCCGTGTTGGCTGCGTTCTCACCGCGGCAAACGGCTCAGTCATTGCCAGCGGCTTTACCCAAGCCGCTGGTGGGGCGCACGCTGAAGCAATGGCCTTGCGCCAAGCGACAGAGCGTGGCTTGAGCACCGTGGGTGCCACCGCCTTTGTGACCCTAGAGCCGTGTTCGCATGTTGGACGCACGCCGCCCTGTTGCGACGCACTGATCGAGTCGGGTATCAAGCGTGTGGTTATTGGTGCACTAGACCCCAACCCACAAGTTGCAGGTCAAGGCTTGGCACGTATGCGCAACGCCGGCATTGAAGTCAGCCATGGCTTGCTAGCCAACGAGTCGCGCTGGCTGAATGTTGGGTTTTTCAGTCGCATGCTGCGTGAACGCCCGTGGGTTAGACTCAAAATGGCAGCCTCTAGCGACGGTATTACTGCGCTGCCAAACGGCAACAGCCAATGGATTACCAGCGAACAGGCCAGAGCCGATGGCCTGGCATTTCGGGCGAGGTCTTGTGCCGTACTGACTGGTGCTGGGACTGTATTGGCAGACAACCCCCGACTGAACGTTCGTGGCTTGAGTTTGCAGCGGCACCCCCATTTGGTGGTGGTTGATAGCCGCTTACAAACCCCCCGTGATGCGCAACTGATGAACCCCACCCAACCTGGCAGAGACGTATGGCTGTATCACAGCGGAACCGCCAGCCTAGAGGTGCAAGAAGGCTTGCGCGAAGCTGGTGCGCACTTGCGTGCCATGGGCAATGCCGCTGGCAAGGTTGACTTGCCAGCTTTGTTTGCAGACTTGGCTCAACGCGAGGTCAACGAGGTGCACGTAGAAGCGGGTTCGGCGCTCAATGGCTCGCTGTTGCGCGAAGGCTTGATTGACGAAGTCGTGTTGTACATTGCGCCTACATGGTTGGGGCAAGGCTTGGGCCTGTCGAGCTTCGGGCCCCTCACAGAGCTGGTGCAAGGTATTGATATGGACTTTGCAGCCCCCAGCCTAATAGGGCCAGATGTGCGCTTACAAGCCCTGGTACGCGGCGCAGACTCTTTTTTAAACACACCACTGTACACACACACTTAGAGCACCTTTTATGTTCACAGGCATCATCACAGGCATTGGCCGTATCACCCACATTGAAGATTTAGGCAACACCACCGCTTACGGCAAGCGCTTGCACATCAGCACACCCTCAGGCTACATAGACGATGTCGGCTTGGGTGACAGCATTGCCTTGAACGGCGCGTGTATGACCGTTACGAGTTTTGAGCCTTCTGCCAACCAGTTCACCGTAGACATCTCGGCAGAGTCTCTCAACAAGACCAGCGGCTTAGACAGGCTCAGCACTCTCAACCTAGAGAAGGCATTGCGTGCCCATGACCGCCTTGGCGGACACATTGTGTCTGGCCACGTAGACGGTATTGGCCAAGTCAGCCGTTTTGAGATGATTGGCGAAAGCTGGCTGCTGCAAATTCAAGCACCACAGGAGTTGGCCAAGTTCCTCGCCTACAAAGGCTCCATTACAGTCAACGGCGTGAGCCTGACCGTCAACAGCGTGGTGGACAATGCGCACGGCTGCGCCATAGACATCAACATCATTCCCCACACCATTGACAACACAGCTTTGGGGCAACTCAACACCAGCTCTAACGTCAACCTTGAAATTGACCTGATTGCGCGGTACGTTGAGCGCATGCTCAGCCGTGACGCAGCTGCCCAGCGCGCTTAAACAGTCTCACACCGGGGCTACAAGAATCCCCACCATGGTGGCTGCCAGCCATCATCCAAAAACGGTTACAACTGGGGCAATCACCCTGGCGCCGAAAGGCCTGAGATAATGATTGATTGATCAAAACGCCGCCTCTCATAAATCTCTACTCTTAGGTACCCTATGGCTGAACCCGTTGCTATTTCTCCTGTTCAAGACATCGTTGCTGAGTTAAAAGCTGGGCGCATGGTGGTGCTGGTAGACGAGGAGGACCGCGAAAACGAAGGTGACTTGGTCATGGCGACAGACCATGTCACGCCGGATGCCGTCAACTTTATGGCCAAGCACGCGCGCGGTCTAATTTGCCTCACACTCACCAAAGAACGCTGCCAATACCTCAAACTGCCGCCCATGGCCAGCAGCAACGGCACGCAATTCGCAACCGCATTTACGGTCAGCATTGAAGCTGCCACTGGCGTAACCACTGGTATTTCTGCAGCCGACCGGGCGCGTACAGCCAGAGTGGCGGTATCTAAGGACAGCTTGCCAACCGACTTGGTGCAACCTGGGCATATCTTCCCTTTGCAGGCAGCCGAAGGTGGCGTGCTCATGCGTGCGGGCCACACTGAAGCTGGTTGCGATTTAGCGGGCATGGCCGGCTGCACGCCGTCTAGCGTGATTTGCGAAATCATGAATGACGACGGCACCATGGCTCGCCTGCCTGATTTGCAAATTTTCGCTGCTGAACACGGCTTAAAAATTGGCACAATTGCAGATCTGATCGAATACAGAAGCTCCCACGAATCGCTGATTGAACGACTAGGCTCTAGGCAGCTGCTGACCCCCCACGGTGCATTTACAGCACATGCATTTAAAGACTTGGCCTCAGGCAACATGCACTTGGCATTGGTTATTGGAGAATGGGACGAGCAAGACGAGGTGCCTGTTCGGGTCCACGAGCCGCTGTCGGTTTTAGATGCGCTTGAACTCAATGGACGCATGCACAGTTGGCCGCTCAACACCAGCCTGGCCTACTTGCAGCAACAAGGTAAAGGCGTGGCAGTGTTGCTCAACGCAGGCGAGACCAGCGCAGAGTTGTTGGCACAGTTCCAAGGCGTTGCGCAAGCCAGCTACGGCCCCGGCGCTGGACGTGTTGATTTGCGCACCTACGGTATCGGCGCGCAAATTTTGCGCGAGTGTGGTGTCAAAAACATGCGTCTGATGGGTTCCCCACGCCGCATACCCAGCTTGGTGGGCTACGGGCTGGATGTTCGTGGCTTCATTGAAAACAAATAAATCGGAATCAGCATCATGTTTGGCGCAAACAAAGGCACCCCCCCCCAATTAGACGGTCGCAAACTACGCGTTGGCGTGGTGCAAGCACGTTTCAACGAAGACGTTACCAACGCGCTGGCTGTGGCCTGCCTAGACCAGCTCAAAGCCTTGGGTGTGCAAGACAAAAACATCAAACATGTCACCGTTTCGGGCGCGTTGGAAGTACCACTCGCCCTACAAGCCATGGCCGTGTCTGACGAGTTCGACGCCTTGATCGCCTTAGGCTGCGTCATTAGAGGCGAGACCTACCATTTTGAATTGGTAGCCAACGAATCAAGCGCTGGCGTGACACGCGTGGCCTTGGACAATGAAATCCCCATTGCCAACGCCATTCTCACCACTGAAAACCTAGAACAAGCCGTGGCACGGCAAACAGATAAAGGCCGCGACGCCGCCACTGTGGCCATTGAAATGGCCCAGCTGCTGGATGACCTGCGATAATCGCAGTTGACACTTTTAGCCAGCTGAATAACTGCGCCACTCGCTGGCCCAGCAACAACCGATAACCGCTCTTTTGGACCATGTATGACTGATCAAGCCCCTAGCGACCGCGCACCGGCAACACCCAAGGCCATGCGCAAAGCCTCTGACAAATCTGGACGAACAAGGGCGAGAGAGTTTGCGGTGCAAGCCTTGTACCAGCACTTGGTCGGTCAAAACCCAATTGCCCATATTGAAACGTTTACCCGCGACCTCACCGGCTTTCACAAAGCCGATGCTGTTCATTTTGACGCCTTGCTCACAGGCTGCACACAAGATCAATCCGAACTGGAAACCCTGATCGCACCTTACCTAGACCGTGACATAGCGCATGTGTCACCCATTGAGCGCGGTATTTTGCTGATTGCAGCTTTTGAATTCAAGCAGTGTTTGGATGTACCGCTGCGCGTGGTCATCAATGAGTGCATAGAACTAGCCAAGTCATTTGGTGGCACGGATGGGCACAAATTCATCAACGGTGTCGTTCACCCGCTGGGCCAGCAGTTGCGTCCTGTTGAAGCCAAAGCCTCTTAAACATCACGTTAAGGGTTTGGCCATGCAGATTTCGCAACGCGCACAACGCATCAAGCCTTTCATGGTGATGGAAGTGGCCAAAGCTGCACAAGCCATGGCAGCCAAAACGGCGCACACAGACCAGCCCATGCTGTTTTTAAACATTGGTGAGCCCGATTTTTCTGCACCACTGGCTGTTCAAGAGGCCGCGGCCCGCGCCATGGCGAATGGCCACACCGGCTACACGCAAGCCCTGGGTATTGCACCGCTGCGTCAAGCCATTAGTGGGTGGTATGCCTCACGATTTGGACTAGACATTGATCCTGCGCGCATAGCCATTACCGCTGGTGCATCTGCAGCCCTGCAATTGGCGTGTTTGGCGCTGGTGAACCCGGGCGATGAAGTGCTCATGCCTGATCCAAGTTACCCATGCAACCGCAACTTTGTTGCAGCCGCCGACGGTCAAGCGGTGCTGCTGCCCACCACGCCTGAACAACGCTTTCAGCTGAGCGCGGAACAAATAGAACAGGCTTGGGGTGACAAGACCCGCGGCGTGTTGCTGGCCTCTCCCAGCAACCCTACGGGCACCTCTATTGCACGCGACGAACTCAAGCGTGTGGCACAAACTGTGCGTGCCAAAGGCGGTTTCACCATCGTAGATGAAATTTACCTGGGTCTGAATTTTGATGAGGCCTTCAGCCACAGTGCGCTGGGGCTTGAAGACGGCTTAGGCAACGACATCATCAGCGTCAACAGTTTTTCTAAATATTTCAACATGACAGGTTGGCGTCTTGGCTGGCTGGTACTGCCGCCCGCACTGGTCCCTGTCGTAGAACGCCTGGCGCAGCACCTGTTTATTTGCGCCAGCACCATCAGCCAACACGCCGCTTTGGCCTGCTTTCAGGCCGACAGCTTGGCTGAGTTTGAACGTCGCCGCGCCGCCTTCAAGGCCAGACGCGACTACTTTATTCCTCAGCTCAACCGCCTTGGACTGACCGTACCGGTTGTGCCTGACGGCGCGTTTTATGCCTATGCAAGCTGCGAGGCTGCCTGCCAACAGTGGGGCATTTCCCCCGGTACCCCCGAGCAGCCAGGTGCCAGTTGGACGTTTGCATTCGAGCTTATGAAAAGAGCTGGCATTGCCGCCACGCCAGGGCATGACTTTGGTGGTGCACAAAACCACAATTTCATACGCTTTTCGACAGCCAGCAGCATGGAGCAACTGGTGACAGCGGTGGCGCGCCTAGACAACGTTTTATAAAGCTTGTGACGAACACAGCCCATATCGCCAACGCGCACCACCAGTGGCAGGTTCGCGTCTACTGGGAAGACACAGACGCAGGTGGCATTGTGTTTTACGCCAACTACCTCAAGTTTTTTGAGCGTGCACGAACAGAATGGCTGCGTACTTTAGGTTTACAACAAGCCCACATGCAGCAAGCATTGGGCGGCATGTTCGTGGTGAGTGAGACCTCAGTGCGTTACCATCGTCCCAGTCGTTTAGACGACGCGTTGCAGATTTATACCGAATTGGTGGTCTGCGGTAAGGCCACGCTGACGCTCAAACAGTCTGCTTGGCTGGATACCGACTTGGTGAGCGAAGCGCGTATTCGAATTGGCTGGGTCAATAGTCACACGCTAAAGCCCACACGGCTACCGTCAGCTTTGTTGGATACATTGGTCAACGCGCCGAGAACATAACCGTTAAATACGCACAGTCATATGAACCAAGATTTAGATATTGTTCACCTACTCCTCAATGCCAGTTGGGTGGTGAAAGCCGTCGTTGTATTGCTGCTGGCAGTGTCTATTGCCAGCTGGGCAGTCATATTTGGGAAGGCCGCCGCATTGGGTCGCATCCACTCAAAAAATGAAGCGTTTGAGCGCGCATTTTGGTCAGGCACCAGCATGCACGACTTGTATACCGCTGCGATTCAAAAAACCACAGGCACTGGCCCTATGGAGCGTATTTTTGCCGCAGGTATGCGCGAGTTTTTAAAACTTCGCGAGCGCCGTATTGCGGAAACCAGCGTGCTGCTCGACGGCGCACAACGCGCCATGCGCGCTGCTTATCAGCGAGAGCTAGACGTCATGGAATCGCAGCTGTCCTTTTTAGGCTCTGTGGCCTCGGTCTCACCCTACATAGGTTTGTTTGGAACGGTGTGGGGCATCATGCACGCCTTTACAGGTTTGGCTGGCTTGGAGTCGGTAACGTTGGCCACAGTTGCCCCCGGTATTGCAGAGGCTTTGGTAGCCACAGCCATTGGCCTGTTCGCAGCGATTCCTGCGGTGGTGGCCTACAACCGGTTTTCGACAAAGGTTGACCGCGCTGCCAGCCATATGGATGTATTTTCAGATGAGTTCTCCAACATACTGCAGCGCAACTTAAGCGCACAAACCCCCACTTAAGCGGCGCTCAAACTATGGCTGTTTTGCATAACAAGCGCCGTGCACGGCGCACCATGAATGAAATCAACATGGTGCCTTTCATCGATGTGATGTTGGTGCTGCTCATCATTTTCATGGTGACTGCGCCACTCATCACCCCCAGCATGATTGACTTGCCCACAGTTGGCCAAGCGCCCCGCCAACCGGACCGTGTGATCCAAGTGCTGGTTGCTAAAGATGCCACATTGCAGCTGCGCTCGGGCAAACAAAGCGAAGACGTCACGCTTAAAGATTTGGCCCAACGCGTACTAGACTTGTCCAACCAAGACCGCTCTACCCGAGACGCCACGGCTAACTCGTCGCCTAATCAAGTAGTCGCTATCGTGATCAGCGCCGACAAGTCCGTGAGATACGAGGCTGTTGTAGACGTCATGGATACCCTGCAACAAGCAGGATTAAGCCGTGTTGCGCTGGCCGTTAACGCGCAGCGTTGACAGGCTTGTAAGCCCTTGCCCACCAACATGGCCAACCCACAACGCTCTGCCACTGGACTGACGACAACATCAGACACCCGTTGGGCGCTGCCCATTGCGATGGCCCTGGGCGTGCATGCGTTGTTGGTCCTTGCGCTGACCTGGGGTGTTGCCTGGCAGCAAACCCAACAGGCCGCAGCCTTTGATGTAGAGCTGTGGTCTGACATCCCCATTGCAGCGGCCCCACCGCCAGAGCCGGTAGCTGAACCAAAGCCCGAGCCAGAGCCTTTACCAACACCTGAGCCAGAGCCCCCTGCCCCTCCTCCGCCCGAGCCGGAGCCTGCCGGTCCAACAGCAGCCGACATAGCCCTAGAGAAACAGCGGGTGCAAGAAGAACTTGAGCAGCGCCGCGCACAGCAACTGGCCAAAGAAAAAGCTGACGAAGCATTAAAAGACAAGAAGGCCAAAGAAAAAGCTGCACAACTCGCGAAGGAGAAAGCCGCGAAGGAGAAAGCCGCGAAGGAGAAAGCGGCTAAAGAGAAGGCGGCCAAAGAAAAGGCGGCCAAAGAAAAAGCAGCTAAAGAAAAAACAGCTAAAGAAAAGGCAGCTAAAGAAAAAGCAGCTAAAGAAAAAGCCGAACAACTTGCTCGCCAAGAAAAGGCCCTCAAGGACAAGCTTCGCCAAGAGCAACTGGCACGTTTAAGCAGCATGGCCGGCACTGCTGGGCAAACCGGTGAAGCCGCTAGAGCCAGCGGCCCTAGCGCCAACTATGCTGGCAAAGTGGTGGGTGCCATCAGACCCAATATTGTGTTCACCGATGTGGTCCAAGGCAACCCGGCCGCAGAAGTCGAGGTGATCACCAACCCTGCGGGTGACATTGTTGGACGCAAGCTGCGCACCTCTAGCGGTTCGCCCGCTTGGGATGACGCGGTGTTGCGCGCCATAGACCGCACTGGCGCCTTGCCGCGCGACACCAATGGGCGGGTACCCTCGCCAATGCTGATTCGCTTTAGACCTAAAGATTGAAGCCCGACATTCGATATGTTGGGTTCACTTACCCGCGTAAGCGACTTGATCAGGCTGGTATCTGCGGCAACATTCACCTGCGGCAACACTATATTTACATAACAGATAAACATAAAGCTGCACTTTTGGCTATGCTTGCAGAATTGGGTAATATTGCCCGCATTGCATTGGCCTAAACCACACTTTTACACCATGAAATTCTCCAAAATTATTGGCTGTTTGGCCGCTGCAACTGCCGCCGTTGCCGCTGTGTATTGGTGGGCCCCTGCCTGGCTGCCGGCTTCAATGCAAACAGCAACAAGCGCATCGAAGTCAGGTGAACAAGCCAAGGCAGGTGGTAAAAAAGGGGGCTTTGGAGGGCCAGTATCTGTCAATGTACAAGACGTGGTGCTGGCAGACTTGCCGATCACGCTGCAGGCCTCAGGCAGCATCGTGGCGTTGCAATCTGTTGTGTTGCGCCCGCAAGTCAGCGCCGTGATTCAGCGCGTGGTGGTTAAAGAGGGCAGCAATGTGGCCGCTGGTGCCCTGCTGTTTGAGTTGGATACCCGATCTGTACAAGCTGATTTGGCCAAGGCCATGGCACAACTGGCCAAGTCGCAAGCCACATTGGCCGATTTACAGCGCCAGCTTGAACGGGCCAAAGACCTTAAAAGCAAGTCGTTTGTTTCGGCCAGCGCTGTTGACAGCGCGCAAAGCCAAGTCAGCGCGCAACAAGCACAAATCAGTGCCGACCAAGCTGGCGTTCGAGCCCAACAAGTGCAGCTCAGTCTTTACCAAGTACGCGCGCCATTTGCAGGGCGCATAGGCGCTATCGATGTCAGTCCTGGTGCCTTGGTCAGTGCAGGTTCATCGGCTACGCCGCTGGGCACCCTCACCCAGTTCGATCCTATTTCTGTGAAATTCTCACTGCCCGAGTCGGCGCTCAGTGCCGTGGTCGGCGCTGGCACCGGACAAGCTGTTGGTGTGCGCTTGGCCAGTAACAACCCAGGTGTAGACACGTCAGAGCACCTTGGCAAACTGACCTTGATTGACAACCTCATCAACCCTGCCACGGGCATGCTAACGCTCAAAGCAACACTGGCCAACAAGGAACAAAAGCTCTGGCCAGGCCAGTTTGTTGACATCAACCTGCGTGTTGCCACTTTAGAGGCCGTAGCGACTGTGGCACAAAGTGCCATCGTGCTGTCTGAGACCGGCGCTAGTGTGTTCGTCATGGACGCTAAGAGCCGCGCGTTGGTAAAACCCATCAAGGTGCTACACGCCATGGGCGACTTGGCTGCTGTATCTGGTTTGGCAGCAGGCGATATGGTTGTCACGGATGGGAGGCAAAACGTCAAGCCTGGCGGCATGTTGCGCGCCATGAATAAGCCGAAAAAGAATACGTCCGGCACAGACAGCACAGACGGCACAAACAAAAATGCCGCGACTGGTGAGCGCAAGCCAACGCCCGCCCAATAAAAGAGCGTTATGAACTTAACCGAACTGTTTATTCGCCGTCCTGTCATGACGGTGCTGCTCAACATAGCTTTAATTGCGGTGGGCGCAGCAGCGCTTGGCAGCATCCCCGTTGCGGCCCTGCCGCGCTACGACACACCCACCATCAACGTATCGGCACGCTTAAGCGGCGCCAGCCCAGAGACCATGGCACGCTCTGTGGCACTGCCACTTGAGAAACAGTTTTCAACCATTGCCGGCGTCAATGCCATTACCTCTACCAGCTCGCTGGGTAGAACGTCCATCACGCTAGAGTTCAACCCCGACAGAGATATAGACGCAGCCGCAGGAGACGTGCAAGCCGCCTTGCTGAGTACCCAACGCTCGCTGCCCTCTGAGATGACTGACTTGCCCAGCTACCGCAAGGTCAATCCGGCAGATGCGCCCATTCTGATCATGGCACTGAGCTCGCCCACACTGAGCCTGACCCAAGTCACCGACTTTGCCGAAAATGTGGTGTCGCCCTCTTTGTCGACCATCGACGGCGTGGCGCAAGTGACTGTGTGGGGTGCCAAGCGTTATGCCGTGCGTGTTCAAGCCAAACCTGAAGAGCTCGCTGTACGCGGCTTGACACTGGATGACGTGGCCAATGCCATACGCGCCACAAACGCCAACTCACCCATGGGGCAAATTGTGGGGCGCAACCAAACGCTCATTATTGAGGCCAACACGCAACTTAAGAGCGCAGCGCAATTTCGCGAGCTGATTGTGACGGTGCGCAACGGCACGCCAATTTACTTACGAGACGTCGCCCTGATACGTGATGGCTCAGAAAACGAGACATCACTGAGCCGCTACAACGGCACACCATCCATTATTTTGGCCGTGCAACGCCAACCAGACGCCAACACAGTGGCCGTTATTGAATCAATTTATGCGGCCATACCCAAGCTGCAAGAACAGCTGCCCAGCGAAGTCAAACTCAACACACTGAATGACCGGGGCGTATCGATACGCGACGCCTTAAACGACATTTACTTCACACTGGCACTCACCATCGCCTTGGTTGTATTGGTTATTTTCTTGTTTTTGCGCCGCGTATCTGCCACCGTTATTCCTACCTTGTCTATCCCCGTGTCGCTGATTTCAGCGATGTCTTTGCTGTACTACTTTGACTACAGCTTGGACAATATTTCCATGCTGGGCATTACGCTGGCAGTTGGTTTGGTGGTCGACGACGCCATTGTGATGCTAGAAAATATCGTCAGGCACATTGAAGACGGCATGCAGCCTTTTGAGGCAGCTATAAAAGGCGCTCGCGAGGTTGCTTTCACAATTGTGTCCATTTCGATTTCGTTGGTCGCCGTGCTCATCCCCATCTTCTTTATGCCTGGCACATTGGGGCTGCTGTTTCACGAATTTGCCGTGATTGTTGGCTTGGCGATTTTGGTCTCAGCCGTGGTGTCTCTCACCTTGGTGCCCATGCTGTGCAGCCGCTTCCTCAAACCACATGATGCCAAAGTGCAAGCCCATCAACAGGGCTGGGCACACAACAGCACCCAGTGGTTTGAGAACATCTTTCAAGCCACCTTGCGTGGCTATACGCACTGGCTCGATTGGGCGCTGGCGCATAAAAAAACCATGGTTGGCGTCACCTTGGCAAGCGTAGCCTTGACAGTTGGCTTGTTCATTAACATGCCTAAGGGGTTTTTCCCACAAGAAGACATTGGCCAAGTCATGGCCAGTGTTGTGGGCGCAGAGGACGTCGGTCCAGAAACCATGCAGCGTCTGCTGGACGACGTGGCCGCACGCACGCAGCAACACCCAGCAGTTGCCAGCATGGCAGCGGCGGTATTTGGTGGCAACAGTGGACGTATGTTCATCACCCTCAAGCCTAAAAGCGAACGCGGTGACATGCAGTCAGTACTGAGGGAAATGCGTCAAGCAACATCTGGTGTTGCAGGGGTCAAAGTGTTTTTTATACCGATGCAAAACTTGCGCGTTGGTGGACGCTCAAGCCGCAGCCAATACCAGTACACCTTGCAAAGCGTCAGCGGCAGTGCGCTACAAGAATGGACCAACAAGGTGATGGACAAGCTCAAGTCCGACGAACGTTTTACCGATGTGACCAGCGACTCCGAGCGCGGCGCATTGCAAGCGGAGGTTGTTCTTGACCGCGAACGCGCGCAACTGCTGGGCATTACAAGCCAAGCGCTTCGCAACATGATGTACTCGGCGTTTGGCGACCGCCAAGTGGCCAGCATTTACACAGATGCTGGTGCATGGTCGGTCATCTTGACCATCAACAATCCCACCTCACAATCTGAACAAGACTTGCTGCAGTTGCACATGCGCACGACCAGCGGTGACTTGGTACCCCTGTCGGCATTTGCCAGTATCAAACGCAGCCTGGGGCCCACCAGCATCAACCACCAAGGTCAATTACAAGCCATCACCATCAGCTTCAACTTGAGCCCGGGCATACCGCTGGGCCAAGCCACACAGGCACTTGACAGCTATGTCAAAGACATTGACCTGCCCACCAACATCATCACCAGCTATGGCGGCGATGCCGCTGTATTCCAAGCGTCGCAGACCAGTCAAGTGGTGCTCTTGCTAGCAGCGGTGGTTGTGATTTACATCTTGCTAGGCATGCTGTACGAGAGCTTTATTCACCCCATCACCATATTGGCCGGCCTGCCCTCTGCCGTGGTTGGTGGGCTGCTCACCCTGCAGCTGTTTGGGCAAGACATCACCATCATTGCAACGATTGGCTTGCTGCTGCTCATTGGCATTGTGAAGAAAAATGCCATCATGATGATTGACTTCGCTCTTGATGCGCAGCGTCACAAGGGCATGACAGCTGTTGATGCCATACGCCAAGCCTGCGTGTTGCGCTTTCGCCCCATCATGATGACCACGCTCACAGCGGCCATTGGTGCACTGCCCATTGCCTTTGGCCACGGTGCCAGCTCTGAGTTGCGCCAGCCCCTTGGCTTGGCTGTGGTTGGCGGCTTGCTGTTGTCGCAGGTGGTCACGTTGTTTATTACGCCTGTGATTTACGTGCTGCTAGACCGCTTCAGTGGCACTGGGCCCATCACGACCAAGGCTCTCATACCTGACGATACAGACAGCGAGCCACATGTGAAGCAGCAAGCCAACGCTTAATCAACTCAGAAAAACTTACTCGTACACCACACGGGCGTCTTGCTCGTATGCGCTAGCAGCCCAAGACGCCAGCGCTGCGTCAGTAGGGAAAAACCTAGCTTGCTCTCCCAGCTGCAAATCGCAATGCGCTGTATCTCGCAGCAAGCGCATGCGTACACGCAAGCCTTTGGTGACGTCACCCGCTTCGGTGTATTCAGTTCTCGCAGGAAAGTCAGTCACCAGTTGACGCACGTCGGGTGCTTGCCCATTGACTGTCACTTGTAGGTATTTCCCAAATCGACAGCGTGCGTCGGCCAAGCTCCACACTTGTTGAATTTTCAAACGTATGCCACCAGAAAACCGGTCAGGCTGTGCCACCGCTTGAACCACAATAAACTCGTCATCCTTGAGCAAGTTGCGGTGCAAATTAAGGAGGTTTTCATCAGCAGCCGCATCAATAACGCCAGATTTATCGTCTAGCTTAAACAACCCCAAACGCCCGCGTTGCCCACTGATAACTCGCAACTCTGTCACGATGCCGGCGAGCACCAGCGTGTCGCGCGAGTCTACCAAATCACCAATCTTTAGCTTGGCAAAACGTCTCACTTCGCCGGCAACCTCATCAAATAAATGGCCTGACAAGAAAAATCCAACGGCGGTTTTTTCAAACGTTAAGCGCTCCTTCACACCCCAAGGCGTGGCTGAAACCATCTCTGGCTCCTGTGTGCTCGAGCCATGGTCGTTGTCACCCATGTCAAACAAACCCACTTGGTCAGCGTTCGCCGCTTGTGCCGATGCATATTCAAACGCGCGCTCCACACTGGCCAGCAAGGAGGCGCGGTTTAAGTCTATGCTGTCAAAGGCACCCGCTTTGATAAGCGCCTCCACGGTTCGCTTGTTCATACGGCTTTTTTCTACGCGGGCGCAAAAATCAAACAGCGACTTAAACGGACCTCCCTCGGTGCGCGCCGCAACAAGCGACTCAATGGCTTGCTCGCCAGATCCTTTGATGGCTCCCAAGCCATAGCGAACACTGTGGTCGGTGACAGGTTCAAAACGGTAGACACCACGGTTGACGTCGGGCGCTTCAAACGTCATGCCCATTTCTAGCGCATCGGCATGCAAGACACGCAGCTTGTCGGTGTCGCCCATTTCAATGGTCATATTGGCAGCGTAAAACTCGGCCGTGTAGTGCACCTTGAGCCAGCCCGTGTGGTAGGCCAACAAAGAGTAAGCTGCCGCGTGCGACTTGTTAAAGCCGTAGCCAGCGAACTTCTCCATCAAATCAAACACTTCGTCGGCTTTGTCTTGCGAAATATGCTGCTTTGCGGCACCCGTGCGGAACAGCTCACGCTGCTGCACCATTTCTTCAAGCTTCTTTTTACCCATAGCCCGGCGCAGCATATCGGCGCCGCCCAGCGAGTAACCCGCCAGCACCTGCGCCACTTGCATCACCTGTTCTTGGTAAACCATGATGCCGTAAGTCTCTTCCAACACCGGTTTGACCAACGGGTGCGGGTACTCGACCACCTCGCGCCCGTGCTTACGAGCCACAAAGGTAGGAATCAAATCCATGGGGCCGGGACGGTACAAAGCGTTTAGCGCAATCAAGTCCTCCAGACGGCTGGGCTTGGCGTCACGCAGCATGCCTTGCATACCGCGGCTTTCAAACTGAAACACCGCCTCGGTTTGGCCTCGCGCAAAGAGGTCGTACACCTTGCTGTCGTCTATAGGTACATCTTCAAACTTAAAACCGCTCTGGCCTTTGTGACGCTGCACGATAAACTGGCGAGCCAACTCCAAGATAGTCAGAGTGGCCAACCCCAAGAAGTCAAACTTCACCAGGCCAACAGCCTCCACATCATCTTTGTCGTACTGGCTCACAGCTGAATCGCTGCCTGGCTGCTGGTACAGCGGGCAAAAATCAGTCAGTTTGCCAGGTGCAATCAACACACCGCCTGCATGCATACCCACATTGCGCGTCATGCCCTCTAACTTTTGTGCCATTGCCAAGAGGGTTTTAACGTCTTCTTCGCGCTCTAGTCGCTCAGCCAGTTGAGGCTCTTGCTCAATGGCCTGCGCAATGGTGACGTGTGTGCCCGGCTTGTTGGGAATGAGCTTGGAGATGCCATCGCAAAAGCCATAGGCAAAGTCCATTACGCGACCCACATCACGAATAGCTGCGCGCGCGGCCATGGTGCCGAATGTGACAATTTGGCTCACCGCATTGCGCCCGTATTTGTCTTTCACATAGCCAATCACACGGTCGCGGTTGCTTTGGCAAAAGTCGATATCAAAGTCGGGCATTGAGACGCGCTCTGGATTCAAAAACCGCTCAAACAACAAGTTGTATTGAAGCGGATCAAGGTCAGTGATACCCAGGGAATAAGCCACCAATGAACCTGCACCTGAACCACGTCCTGGCCCAACTGGGCAGCCGTTGTTTTTGGCCCAGTTGATGAAGTCGCCCACAATTAAGAAATAGCCCGGAAAGCCCATGCTTAATATCGTCTCAATTTCAAAATTGAGACGCTGTATGTAACGGTCTTGCTGCGCCGCGCGCAGCGCCCCATCGGGATACAGGTGAAGCATGCGCTGTTGCAAACCATCATGGGACAACTGGCGAAAATAATCAGCCATAGGCATAGCCACGCCCTCTACCACTGGTGTGGGGAAGTCTGGCAACTGCGGCTGGCCCAAAGTCAGGGTGACATTGCAACGCTTGGCTATTTCTACTGCGTTGCTCAACGCGCTGGGCACATCCGCAAACAAGGCTTGCATTTCGCCACTTGATTTGAAGTACTGCTCGCGTGTAAACCTGCGCACACGTCGGCGATTGGCCAACATTTCGCCTTCGGCAATACAGACCCGCGCCTCGTGGCTTTCATAATCTTGTGGTGTTAAAAACTGTATGGGGTGCGTGGCCACGACGGGCAAGCCCAAGCGCGCTGCCAGGGGGACACAGGCCAGCACATGACGCTCGTCGTCATCGCGTCCAGCGCGCTGCACTTCCAAGTAAAAACGATGTGTAAAGGTTTGTGCAAACGTCAGTGCAAGGTTTGCAGCTCGCCCCTCGTCACCTGCCATGAGTGCACGTCCAACCGGACCTGCTTGCGCGCCAGACAGCACGATGAGACCGCCACTCAGCTCCTGCAACCAGGCCCAGCGAACGGCGGCTTGGTCACGTGCACTTGGTTGTGTCCACGCCCTTGCAAGCAATTCACACAAATTCAGATAGCCTTGGTGGTTTTGCGCCAGCAGCACAATCCGCGACAAGATTGGCGCCAAACCCGGCATGGCAGCTTTGGGGGCCGCATCGTCTGGCACATCAACCAGCATCACCTCAGCACCGACAATCGGCTTGATGCCTGCACCTCTGGTTTTCTTATAAAACTTGACCATGCCATACAAGTTACTCAAGTCGGTCATGGCCAAAGCTGGCTGCGAGCATGCAGTCGCTGTTGCCACAGCGTCTGGTATGCGTACGGCACCATCAACAACAGAGAATTCGGTATGCAGGCGAAGGTGAACAAAAGGCGCAGAAGTCATGCTTCTATTTTAGGTGCGCAATTCGCCGCAAGTTCAGTTTTTACATGGCCAAAAAAAACGCCCATGAAGAGCGCTTTTTTATTAATGTGCTGCTGGCTAGGCGATACCGGGGTTACCCGACATATTCTTGAGCGTGGGCAGATTGAGCTTGCGCGTTTTGATGACTTTCTCTGACCTGAGATAGGTCTCCATCACATCCCAAATAGGCTCGCCAGTCACACCCGCCGCAACAGGCGCCCAGCTGGCGACCTTGTAGTTCTTGCTGGCTTCAATCGCCTTGCCATTGAGTGCCATGTTGCTGATGCGTTTACCAGACTCGGCCAGTGGGTCACAGGTGTATGCCAAACCGCCCACACGCACCATGTCACCACCTTGCTGGTAGTAGGGGTCAGCGTTGAACAGGTTGTCACACACGTCCTCAAGGACCGTTTTAATGAACTCGCCACTCATGTTGGATACTGTGGTGGCTGGATAGGTAATAGCCACTTGGTCCATCAAGTGGTCGCGCGTGATAGCTTGACCCGGCAATATGGTGGTACCCCAACGAAAGCCTGGTGAGAACGCAATTTCAGCGTCTTTAACCGCCATTAATCCATCGACAATGAGTTGGTCCCAAGAGCCATTGAAATTGCCACGTCTGTACAGCAGGCCTTCGCTGATGGCCAGTTTCTCTTCGAGCTTGTCTTTGTAGGGCGCTCGCACAGTGTCGATATGCGTCTGCATGGCCACGTCTGCTGGTAGCAGGTTCGCAAAAATGGGCATCAACTTGTAGCGGAAGTCTTGTACTTTGCCACCGCGCACATCGAAGTCGAGCACGCCTAGGTATTTAGAGTTGGAGCCTGCGTTGGTCACCAACGTTTGACCACCGGCATTTTTTACCACCACAGGCGCAGGCACGCCGTCATGGGTATGGCCACCCATCACGGCATCAATGCCAGTCACGCGTGAAGCCATTTTGATGTCAACGTCCATGCCGTTATGCGACAGCACCACAACAACTTGTGCGCCTTTTGATCTAGCCTCATCAACCATCTTTTGCATGTGGTCGTCTTTGATACCAAATGTCCAGTCAGCCACCATATGGCGGGGGTTGGCAATAGGCGTGTAAGGGAATGCCTGGCCAATAACCGCCACCGGTACGCCATTCATTTCACGGATAACGTAAGGTTTGAAGACTTGATCACCAAAGTCGCTGGTGTGCACGTTTTGAGCCAAGAACTCTATGTGGCCTGCAAAGTCTTTTTCGATAATTTCAGTCACACGCTCTGCACCGAGAGTGAACTCCCAGTGTGGCGTCATCAAGTCAACACCTAGCAATTTACAGGCGTCCACCATGTCTTGGCCATTGGTCCACAACGCGGTTGCAGAACCTTGCCATGTGTCGCCACCATCTAACAACAAGGCATGAGGGCGGCTGGCGCGCACTTGCTTGATAAGCGTGGCCATGTGTGCAAAGCCACCAACCTTGCCATATGTCCTGGCCGCTTGTTCAAAATTGAGATACGTAAAGGCATGCGCCTGTGGCGAATTAGCCGGGATCTTGAAGTAATTTAACAAGTTCTCACCCACCAAATGTGGGGGGCGTCCCAAGGCGTCAGACACGCCTAAATTCACGCTGGGCTCTCGAAAATATATGGGATTCAACTGCGCGTGGCAGTCGGTGAAGTGCATGAAGCTGACGTTGCCAAACTTGGGCAATTCGTACAGGCGCTGGGCGGCAGCCATGTCGCCAGCCAACACTTCTTTGTGTCCCAAAGCCATACCGCCAGCGCTGGCCACTGCCAACAATTGCAAAAATTCGCGACGTCCTATGCTCATACGAATATCCCTTATTAATTGATTACTGATATTTAAAATTTAAAAATGGTCGAGGTGTTTACCCTCGACCATTGACCAAACTGGCACGCCGCTGCTATGGCCGCCACTGCCCTATTATGTGGCGCCGTTAATTCGCGTTAACAGGCGACTGTGGATCTAACAACAAGGCCATCACGTGCTTGATTTGCTCAGCGTCCAAGATGCCGTTGTGACCAACGCGCGGCATATTTGTACATGCGCTGTAAGCACGCGCGTTCCACAACTTGCCCCATGTGTACTCCACAATGGCTTTGGACTCTTTAGAGGCTGGATCGCTAACACCGCGTAGTTTGCCGTAGTTGTACAAACTGGGGCCCAAGTTACCGTAAGAGACTTGCGCTTTGTCGATTTGGTGGCAGTTGTAGCAATTACCGCCGTTTGTTGAGCCAGCCTTGTCTTTCCATGTAAGACCTTTGCCGCTGGCTGCGATTTTTTCACCTTTTGCCCAATCACCCAAATACTTGCCATCAGCAGGCCACTGGATGGTTTTCATTTGTGCGTCTTGTATGGCTTGTGCCATGTCAGCGTTCAACGGTTGACCAGCGACATCGGCTGCGCTGCACAAACGATTGGCTTCGTCTTGCTGCAAGCGATCAACTGTTGCAATACCTTTGCTTTTAAAGGAAGTCTGAACAACTTTTGCCGTCAGCTTGTCGGCATCGGCACTGGATATGGTGGTGGACATACAACCAGAGAGCAGCAAAGCGCTGACTGCCAGCGTGAGAGGAATGTATTTTTTCATGAGTATGGCTCCTTATCGCTTGATAGCTGGTGCGATGCTAACTGCACCTGTCGCGTTAACGCCCATGTACACACCCAATGCAATGGTGGCATCGCTGGCGTACTTTGGCTCTGGGAAACGTTGCTGACGGTAGCAGTCGTTCAAGCGCTTTTGCATGGGCCACATTTGACCATTGCCTACACGGTAAGCAGGCCATGCTGCGAAACCAATACCGTCGCCTGGGTTACCAGTGAGGTTGGGCAAGCCTTGCAATCGAATGCGTTTATTGTCTTCAGCGTGGCATGTGGCACATGCAAAGTCGTGGGGGCCTGCCCGCATGAAGAACAATCGCTTGCCGACTTCATACATTTCGCGCTCTTTTGCGTGTGCTTGTGAGATGTTTATTTTTAATTCACGTGATTGGCCAGATACATAAGTGGCCAAATCGCGCAGCGTTTCTTGTTCGCCTTTGCCATAACTGGTGGCAGCCAACTTGGCGGCGTCAAAGCCTTGCAACGTTTCCATGCAGGTCACCAAGCGAGACTCTAAATCTTGCACACGTGCAGTGTCTGCAAAAAACTTGGGCAGTTCAACGAATGCACCTTTGATGACGCCCGGGCCTTTGCCCAAGTCACAGGCTTCTAGCGTGGCTTGCTTAGGACCGCGAGGCGTGGTCCACAACTCTTCGCCGGCCATTTCAAATAATTCAGCGGGATTGCCGTCTTGCAGCATTTCGCGGTATTTCGCTATGCCTTCTTCAATTGCGTCTGCCTGTGCAGAGGCCATAAAGCCAGACGCGAGTAGCGCTATTAGGGCTATGTTGCTTTTCATCATGAGTCTCCTTATTCTTAGTAAAAAGGCCAAGGTGATTAACCTCGGCCTGGATGCTTGCCTCAATTAAGAGACAGTGACCTCGTCAGAACGGCTGTCGCCTTCGTTGTCTTTCCAGCTCACCACGACTTTGTCACCAGCAGCGCCGCCCGCAAAACTGAATGCCAAGTAAGGGTTTTGCGATACGGCAGATCCCCACTGAGCACTCAAGACAACCTTGCCGTTGTGGGTTGCTGTTACTTCGCTGATGAAGTGTGCAGGAATGGCCTTGCCAGACGAGTCTTTACGCTGACCGCCTTCCATGATGTGTGCCATCAAAGCGCGTACGGTTGTGACACCGTTGTCTGCTTTTGCACGAATACGCATTGGACGTCCCATGTGACTTACTCCTAATTCAATATGTATGGTTGTGTTGTGATGGTGTGAAGGGCGAATTAACCGCCGCAACCACCCAGTGTCACTTTGGTTTCTTTAGAGGCAGCAAACAACTTGCCGTCGGCCTTCACCACCACCGTGATGTTAGAGGTTTGACCCATCTTTAAACGTGTTTGAACATCGGCTTTGGTACCGGCAGGTATAGAAAAACCTGCGGCCAATGGGGACGGGTTCTTTTCAACCAAAAACCATATGTCGGTGGTGTTGGGTATGTTGCTGATAGCACCAACAGGCACAACAGCGCCGTTTTCGGCGATGTCTGGTGTCACCACTTGAATGTCTCCACTTGCAGCAGGCGAGCCGCCTAGTGCATTGATGGCTTCGGCGTAGCTCTTGGTTGCGAAACCCGGACGGGACTCAGCAGCTTGAGCTTGGGTAATGATGCCCAGTGACACCAAGGTGCTCAAAGCACCTGCGGTTTTAATCACTTGGCGACGTGTCGTGTCCATATAAGCTCCTTAAAAAATTGCGTTGGAACACAGGTTTGACCTCAGTCCTTAGACCAATACCGCATCGGCATCGGCATCAGTTTAAAAGGCTTTGGTAGAAAAATGATCAATAGGCTGTAACGTTGACAAGACAAGTTGGCCAACATCTAATCACTGAAAGGATGTTGTGTAGACCTGACTAAGTTGACTGCACACACGCCGACTTAGCGTTCCATGACACAGCTCACAACTTGTATCCGTCTATGCGTTATATCTTATATGGCTTTGAACCAGCTCCTATAGGGTTGATACCAGTTGGAACATGTTTTCGAAAAAAAATGATGCGAGATTATCCTCGCACCGCGAACTTTATACACCTATAGATTTACTGCGCACCGTCTGCGATCCACTTCGCCATCAGTGCAGCATTTTCTTTGCTTAACTGGGATTGCGCGGGCATAGGCACACTCCCCCAGACACCGACCCCACCACTGAGAATTTTGGCACTCAAATAGTCAACCGCGTTGGCTTGACCTGCGTACTTGCTAGCCACTTCAGCAAACCCTGGGCCAAGCATTTTGTTGACCATGCCGTGGCAAGCCGTACAGGAGTTGTTGGCTAGCAACGCTTTAACGTCTTGCCCACCGGATACTTTGGGGGCGACAGGCATACCCAGCAGCTGTTTGCGCGCCTGCTCCAAGGTTTTTGGCGCAGGCTCAGTCGTAATGGCACCACGAACAGGGCCAATGTGACGGTTTTGTTCATTGTTGTTCCCGTGCGCATCACGGGCAAAATCAGGCAAAAATGAGCCCAGAGTCAGCTCTGTGGCGCAGTTGCTCATACAGGCTGTGTTGGTCACATCACCCTTGGCGTTGATGTCCCATAAAGGCTTGAAGAATGTCATGCCGTTGCGGTTGGGCATGCGATTCTGCACTTGCGCCATGTTGTCATTGCTCAGCACGTAGTCGGCAGGCACCACATCTGACAAATTCAATATGTATGCCAATACCGCGTACACGTCGTCCGTCGGCAACGACTTTGGCGCGTTCCAAGGCATGGCGCGGTTGATGTAGTCCCACAAAGTGGACACTGTTGACACTTTCATCATGGTGGAGCGCTGTGGGTAATTTTTACCTGGTAACAGGTTGCCCACATGGCCCGTTTCTATGTCTTTTTGGGTGGTACCGCCAACAATAGGCGTAAACACCTCGTTGGACTCGCCAAACACGCCGTGGCACGAGGCACACTTAGCCTCCCACACTTCAATGCCGCGATCCACGGAGCCAGACCCAGCCGGGAGGCCTTTAAAGTCTGGTCGAACATCTATGTCCCAAGCTGCCACTTCGGCTGATGTGGCATCACGGCCAATATCATTCCAAGGTGTGGCAGCAAGGACTTGGCTTGCGCTGACCATCAACAAGCAGGCTGCAGCGGATACACGCATGAGAGACACCGCCAGGTTTAACGATTGGTTTTGCATTAGTACACCTGCACGTTTGATACTTCACCGTTTTCAGAGACTTTCCAAGACTGAATGGCGTTGTTGTGATAAATGGATCGGGTGCCACGCACTGCGCGCAGCTGGTTGATTTTGGGTTGTACGTAGCCTGTATTGTCAATGGCACGGCTTTGCAAAATAGCCGGCTTGCCGTCCCATACCCAGTCAATGTTGAATCGGGTTAACGCTTTGTTTTGAACTGGGCCTTCCAGCCTGGCGGTGCGCCAGTTACGCCCACCGTCCATGGATACATCCACGCGCTTGATATCGCCACGACCCGACCAGGCCAAGCCCGTGACGTTGTAGTAACCCTTGTCTAGAATCGTCTGGCCGCCAGAAGGCGTGGTGATGACGCTTTTAGCCTCCTGCAAAGAGGTGTACTGGCGGTGTTGGCCGTTAGGCTGCAAATCAATGTAGTGCACAGACTCGTCTTTGGTAGCCCAAGGCTGGTCGCCCACTTCAATGCGGCGCAAGTACTTCACCCAACTGACGCCTTGTGCACCCGGCACAACCAAGCGCAGCGGGTAGCCGTTTTCTGGGCGCAGCATTTCGCCGTTCATGCCCCAAGCAACCATCACGTCGTCCATGGCTCGGTCCATGGGAACGGTGCGGGTCATACTGGAGCCATCTGCGCCCTCAGCCAAGACAAACTTGGCCTTCTTTTTGTCGACTCCACACATGTCCAGAACTGTGGACAGCAACACCCCCGTGTACTCTGAGCAGCTGATCATGCCGTGCGTGTACTGCACAGTTGGCAACGCGACATTCCCCCACTCAGGGCCAGTGTTGGCGCCGCACTCAATAAAGTGTATGCGTGACACGCTTGGCAAGCGCATCAAATCGTCCATGGTGAACACACGCTCGCGCTGCACCAAACCATTGACCATCAAGCGGTGTTTGGAAGGGTCAATATCCCACCAGCCTTGGTGGTGGCGCTCAAAGTGCAACCCACTTGGTGTGATGATCCCAAACAGACCTTGAAGCGGGCAAAAACTGACTGATGATTGCGGTACGCGTGTCAAACCAGGGCTTTCGCGGCGCTGCAAACTACGCTCCCACTTGCTTGGCATGCCATATGTGCTGGCGCTGACGCCTTGACCCAAACCCGTTGTGTGCTCGGGTAAGTCCAAAATGGCGCTCTCACCGCCCGCAGCCACCGCTGCTTTGGTACCAGCAGCCACGCCGGCGCCCATGGCCAACGCTTTGCCCATAAAGCTGCGTCTGGCCTTGCGGGCAGTTTCTAGACCCGCGCAGGACAGGTGATTTTCGGGGGCCGGAACAACGCGGCCAATGGTGTGATCTAAGTTGTTGCCAACAGGCACATTCAATTCAGGATTAAAGCTCATACTTCCTCTTTTTGCTTATACAAAGCGCGGGCAATACCGCAACAAACCCACTCAAAAAACTCAAGCGAACGCGTGTATGTCGCCCTGTTTGCGTGCATCCATGCGACTGTCAAATTGCACAGAAATTGAACGGCACAGCTCTACAAACAAAGGCTCTGCTACCCGGTAGAAAATTTGAGTACCATCACGCCGCTTCGACAACAAACCGGCTTGGTACATCAAACCCAAGTGCCTAGACACGTTGGCCTGCAACAACCCAGTGGCGCGAATGATGTCGTTCACACATTTTTCTTCGTGGCAAATGACATGCAATATTTTCAAGCGCGTGGGTTCGCCCAACACGCTGAAATAGCGTGCCGTGGATTCGAATACCTCGTTGAGTTCTTGCACAGTGTCACCTTTATTAATAAGTATACAAGTATATTATTGATTGCTGATATATAAATAAGTGTAAACCCCAGTTATCGACAACAGCTGACGAATGCCAGCGAAATGTGGGGTCACTTCAAACACAACAACATCTATCCCAATTGCACTGAAACCTCAGTCCCGCACATGAGACAATTCATGTCATGAAAACATACAACCTCATGGCCTTACGCTGGCCCATTCTTGCCATGACCTGTGTCTTGGTCGTATCAAATATTGCTGTGATGTACGCCATCAATGATTGGCTGACATGGGGTGCATTTACCTACCCACTGGTGTTTTTGGTGACCGACTTAACCAATCGCACCTTGGGTGCTACAGCAGCGCGCAAGGTTGCTTTGGTTGGCTTTGCCCTCGCTGTTGTGTTGTCTGTGTACTTGGCCACTCCGCAAATTGCGCTAGCCTCTGGTGCTGCATTTTTAACCGCACAGATGCTAGACATCACTGCCTTCAACCGTTTGCGTACTTTGTCGTGGTGGAAAGCGCCATTAATTGGCTCATTGCTCGCGTCAGTCATAGACACTGGCATCTTTTTCTACATCGCGTTTTACGGCTCAGATATGAATTGGCTAACACTCGCCGCCGGCGATTTGGCTATGAAATGCTTAATGGCTGTTATATTACTTCTACCTTATAAAGCTTTATTGCCACGCTTTGCTGCCGTGCCAGATGACTCAACTGCACGGCCTACCGCTTAAATACTGCTCATAAGAGCCCCTCCATGCACACACCGTTGACTCGCTTACGTTCTTTTATTGCACCACTGTGCGCAACGCTTTTACTCAGCGCTTGTGCCTCCAACTTCGGTTCAGTAGAGAGCAGCGACGCCAACGGAACTGTCAGTGCCTCACCAGCCGCCCGGGTAGCTGACGACTTTCCAATACCTGCAGGCTCTGGCATCGTGACTGACCAAACACTCATTTTGGGAAGCGGCGCCAACTGGACTGGGCGTCTGGTCATCACACTGAGCGGCGACACGCAATCAGCCTTTGTATTTTTTCGCGATCAAGGCAATGCCTTTGGTTGGGAGTTGGTTGCGTCTTCCTACGGCAAAGCAAGTCTGCTGACCTTTTCCAAAGGTCAGCGCTCTGCAACCGTTTATATAGAGTCCGGCTTTGCTGGTCCCACGGCAACCGTCACAGTGAGCCCGGTAGCGCCTAAAGGTATGTAGGGCATGTAGGGCACTCAGAGCATCAGGCACTTAGACCAGAAACGCCATAACAAGGCTGTCATCTGGCTGTCAAAACTTTGAATCGGCACACACACTGTTTGCAGTTGGTCGGTGTTAACTCCGAAAATTTGAGGCACACTGTAGGCTCATTTGCAACCTATTTGGAGCCTGCATGCCTCGAGCTAAAAACGCCTCTTTTGCAACACCCAGCACACATCAAAGCGCAGCCACAGCTGGCACGACCAGCGTAGCCGTTATTGGCGCCGGCATGTCTGGTGTGACCTGCGCGCGCACGCTGGCCCAAGCCGGCTACAGCGTGACATTGTTTGACAAAAGCAGAGGCGTAGGCGGACGCATGTCCACACGTCAATCAGACTTCGGCAACTTTGACCACGGCACACAGTATTTCACTGTGCGCGACCCGCGCTTTACACAAGCATTGGCAACCACACCAGCAGCAGCCAAACGCTGGAGTGCCAACACTGTGCGTGTACTAGACGACACAGGCCATGTATTGAGTACCAACAACCGAACATCCGACTCCCACTGGGTGGGCGCGCCTGGCATGAATGGCTTGCTAAAAGCGTGGGCGTCTCCGCTGGCTGATAACAGCATTGCAGGTTCGCAAGTGCATCTGCAAAGTCGCGTCACCTTGCTGAACAAACAAGAGGGCCAGTGGACGCTGAACATAGAAGTCAGTGATGGCGAGCACACCAGCACGGCCCAAGCCAGCGGCTTTGACCAAGTGGTGCTGGCCATACCCAGCGACCAAGCCCAGACATTGCTGCGCGACAGCGGCCTGATGCCTACATGGCAAACTCAACTGGGCGACGTTGTCGTTGACCCCTGCTGGACACTCATGTTGGCCTACCCCAAAGCCAGCCAGCCAGGTCTGGCACATTTGGGGCCTCAGTGGAACGTGGCACGCAGCACCCACCACCGAATTTCTTGGATGGCACGCGAATCTAGCAAGCCCGGGCGCACCAGCATAGAACGCTGGACCGTGCAGGCCAATCCTGAGTGGTCACGCGAACACATCAACGACGCGCCCGAACGCGTGGTCGCTAAGTTGATCAAAGCGTTTGCCGAAGTCACAGGTATCAGGGTAGAACCCGGCCACGCTGTAGCCCACCGTTGGCTGTATGCACAAACCCGTACCCCCTTGGGCAGCAGCCACCTGTTTGACAAGCGTCAAGGTTTGGGCCTGTGCGGCGACTGGTGTTTGGGTAACCGCGTGGAAAACGCGTTTGTCTCAGGCCTGGAACTGGCTCTAGACATGGTTCAACCCGCCAAAGCGGTCAGCCCTGCCAAAGCCGTCAAGGCTAAAAAGCCAGCTAAACCTGCAACGTCTTAACCCCAACGGTGTCAGGCTATGTGGGGCGGTTTGCGCCCTCGCCTACAGGCTTGTTGCACGCAGGCTCTTTGGTTGCAGCGCTGGCCTCTTGGCTGGACGCAAAAGCGCACAACGGGCGTTGGCTCGTGCGCATTGAGGACATTGACAGACCGCGATGCATACCCGGCGCTGACGCTGCCATGTTGGCGCAACTGGCCGTCTGCGGGCTAGTCTCGGATGGCGAGGTGGTGTGGCAAAGCCAGCGCGGGCACCTGTATGAGCAGGCTTTAAGTCGCCTACACCAACAGCAACTGACCTACGCTTGCAGTTGCTCACGACAAGACATTGCACGCGCCCTTAAACAACAAGGTGTGCAAACGGCCAGGCACCAAGCACTCATTTACCCCGGCACATGCCGCGAAGCCACGCCACACACAAACCATGTTGCATGGCGCTGCAAACTGCCAAGCCCTGGCCCAACCATTCAGTGGACAGACAGGCAATTGGGCCTACAGCAGCAAGACCTGTCGGCGGACGTGGGTGACTTTGTCTTATGGCGTAAGGACCAACTGTGGGCTTACCAGCTGGCCGTTGTGGTGGACGATGCCGCGCAAGCCATCACGCATGTGGTGCGCGGCCACGACTTGGCAGACAACACCGCGCGACAAGTATGGCTGCAGCGCTGCTTGCAACTGCCCACACCAAGCTACTTGCACACGCCCTTGGTGGTTGGTGCCGATGGCGATAAGCTGAGCAAGCAACACGGCGCACAAGCGCTGGCGCTCGATACGCCAACCAAGGTGCATCTCGCCTTGCAACAAGCCGCCGCTCACTTGCATTTACCGAAGGCTCCTCATACCAATACCGCTGAGCAGCTGGGATGGTGGTGCAATGCGTGGCGTGCGTTGTATCCCGCTTAAACTCAGACCAGCTTGAATATGACTAGGCTTGGGCAACACCCACGCACCTACAATGCCTGCTGACCCCACACACATGCACCGCACTGCACAACCCTTTTATGTCTGATACCCCTGAACTCGACAACAACGCACCCGACAGGGATACAGCCGTTAGCGCCGTTCCACAAGTGGCTTTTCCAAAACGCATCAAAAGCTACGTGCTGCGTGCTGGCAGGACCACCACCGGCCAAGCCAAGGCCTTTGCAGCTTATGGCCCAGCTATCTTGCTGCCTTATAAAACGCAAGCGCTGAACGCCAATGAAGCATTTGGCCGCCAAGCGCCGCTTATTTTAGAAATTGGATTTGGGATGGGCGAGTCGACTGCTCACATCGCCAGCGTAAGACCCAACGACAATTTTTTATGCTGCGAAGTACATGCACCCGGTGTGGGCGCTCTGCTCAAACGGGCTGGCGAGCAAGCTATCACCAACATACGCATAGTGGCTCACGACGCTGTTGAGGTGCTGGACAATATGCTGCTTCCAGACCAGCTAGACGGTGTTCATATATTTTTCCCAGACCCCTGGCACAAAAAACGTCATAACAAACGCCGCCTCATACAAGCGCCGTTCGTGGCCAAACTAATGACACGCCTCAAACCTGGCGGCTACATACACTGCGCCACAGACTGGGAAGAATATGCTGCGCAAATACTAGACGTGCTGGGCAGTAACCCAGGCCTTGTGAACACGGCCGACGGCACAGCAACAACAGCTGCCGGGCGACCAGGTTACGCCAACAAACCAAGTTACCGCCCCTTAACCAAGTTTGAGAACAGAGGCATCAAACTCGGCCATGGCGTGTGGGATCTGGTGTTTAGCAAGATCTGACAACAAGCAACAGTTCAACAATAGGCAGTTCAGGCACGGGCATGTATCGCTGTTGACGCCATCAAGCCTGCCACACCCCCCAACCCTGCTCGCGCAGGCGAATACCCAAGTCAACTTCCATGTACTGGGCATCGCCATAAGGCATGGGGTTCAATGCCTCAAACACCTCGTACATCAAACGCTGGCCGTATTTAAAAGCAAATCGGTTGCTCATAATACCGGCCTTGTGCTGGTCAAAGCGCAGGTCAGGGTCTAGAAAAGTCATGCCCACATAGACGCAAGGCTTACCAGGCTGGTAGTGACCGTTGGCGCGCACAAACTTGGCCTCGCCCAAGACGCGCAGGTCTAGCTCAATGACGTACACGTTGTGGCGTTGTCTCATGCGTGCAAGCCTAACCCACAACTGAAGAGACACAACTGCAAGTCCAGAACTCAGGGTGCCAAGGCTCTGCTAAACTCATCCACTGATTTGAATGTCCGCCGCCGTAGTTCAACGGATAGAACGAGCGCCTCCTAAGCGCTAGATACAGGTTCGATTCCTGTCGGAGGCACCAGCCCACACCTCAAGTCACTGTGTATCCATGACGTACTTGCTGCTTTAATCTGAATATGGGAATGGCTCTGTGTTAACGGGTAGCGCAGCTCCCGTAAAACGTCTCTGCGTTGTCAATAACCAGCTGCTATGCCCTTCACCATCCAGCGCTCAATTTTTAACTATAGCCCTAGAAGCCCAACAGCATCTAAGGGTTATAAAAAGCAAAAGCCAACCGGCTCGAGCGAAGACTTGCAAACCTTCAATTTAAACAGCTTGGAATAAAAATGCAGCCTTTAAGTAAGTTAGACCATTTGCTCGAGGGCTTTTTAATCCAGCGAAAGTTAAAGCGCACATTCCGCTTAATGGCGAGTTGTGGAATAGATATTGACTCCGTCTACGACATAGGAGCAAACAAGGGGCGGTGGACTAAAACCATGAAAAGAATGCTTCCCAAAGCACGTTTTTTTATGTTTGAGGCAAACGAAGCGCATAGAGAAAAACTCGCCTCTAGAGGTCACCCTTTTTTCATAGGGGTTTTGGCGGCCAACGAAGAGTCTCGGGTGTTTTTCACCAACGACGGCACAGGCGACTCGCTGTATAGAGAAAATACGCGGCATTACAACGACAACCACGTTCGAGATGTACAAACAAAAACACTCAGCTCGGTAGTACTCACCCACAACTTACCCAAGCCCGCCTTCGTAAAACTCGATGTGCAAGGCGCTGAAATTGACATCTTAAAGGGCAGTGGCAGTGTTCTAGATAACTGCCATTTGGTGTTCATGGAGTGTCCGCTTCTTGAGTACAACATCAACGCACCGACCATACAAACTTATATCAGCCACATGCAAGGAATAGGTTTTTTACCGTTGCACATCCTAGAGCAGCACATCATTGATGGCGCCCTAACCCAGTTTGATATTCTCTTCATACGTAAAAGTACCCAGGATATTGTTTTTGGATCAGCTAGCAACAACTGACATCACCTAGTGGTGCAACCACTTCGAGATGAAGATGTCAGCTGAAGTTGACTCAGTTGTGCTTCATGCCTTCGCCATGCTTCATACCCCCATGGCCTGCCATACCGTGGTCTTTGGTGTGACCCATGGCCTTAGAGCTGACAGGGCGCACTTCAGCGGCAACCACCAAATCTGAGCGCTGGCCTGCAGCGCTTTCAAAGCTAAAGATCACTGTCACCACTTCCCCAACGATCGGTGTGCGCTTGAGGTCCAGCAACATGACGTGGTAGCCGCCCGGCTTGAGCTCAAGTGGGCTGTTTTTATCAAACGCCACACCGTCTGTCATTTCGCGCATACGCATGACGCCGTCGTTCATGGTCATGTCGTGAATTTGTGTCACAGCTGCGATCTCACTGCTGACTTTCACCAAGCGCATCACATCATGGGTGGTTGAAATGGTGGCAAACATGCCTGTGGCTTTTTGGCTGGCCACGGTGGCACGAACCCAGGCATTGGTGACTGTTTCTTGTGCAAGTGCAACATTCGATATGGCGATCATTGACAGGCACAGAGAGACAGATTGAATCATTTTTTTCATCGCAAAATTCCAAATAACAGCGACAGGTGCCACAGCGCAATACCTACATAGCAGCGCAGCTTAATGGCGACACATCAACAAGCCATGCAGAACATCTCCGCAACGGCCATAACAATAATTAAATGGTTGACTACAGCAAGGGCGGCGCACGTGCAGGCAAGCTATAACGCGCATGCAATGCTGGCTGGGCCCAAGATAATTTGGCATTGATTGTCGTATCCAACTGCGGCGTGAACAGCGGCAAGGCTGGTGGCAAACCCGCCAGTGGCATCCAACACAAGGGGCAATCCATGGTGTTGCCTATTAACACGTTGGTGCCGGATATGTCTTGCCCACCGCTGGCCGGCGACGTCACAAACGTCACGCCAGTGGCGGTGCACAGCATGGATAGGCTTTGTGGTGTCGCTGTAGGCGAAGCAATTGCCACGCTTATAGACAGCACAAACCACGCCAAGACCAAGCGGGAAGTGTGGTTAACAAGATTGGGCCGAAACATGGCTAAATTATCGTCCACTATGTAGCCTCGGCGACGCGGTAACAACGCGCCTACCAGTAGCCTTGGGTTTCACCGGTTTAAAGCGCCAATCAATTTTTTATTAGGGATATTTATGCTCAAACTATGCGGATTTTCGGCAAGCAATTATTACAACAAAGTCAAACTCGCCCTGCTTGAGAAACAAGTGACATTTGAAGAATCTTTGGTATGGACACACGAGACAGACAAGCAGGCCTCGCCGTTGGGAAAAGTGCCCTATTTAGTCACGGAGCAAGGTACGCTGTGCGAGTCGGAAGTGATGTTGCAGTACATTGAGAAGGCATACCCTGAACACCCATTGGTCCCCAGCGACAGCTTCGCTGCGGCCAAGGTTCATGAGCTAAGCCACTACATGGACTTGCACTTAGAGCTGGTGGCTCGCGACTTGTACAAAGAAGCTTTCTTTGGCGGCAAAGTCAGCGAGCGCACCAAAGAGACGGTTGCTGAACAGCTCAGCAAAAACGTTGAGGGCTTTAAGGCAATGACCAAGTTTGGCCCCTTCATCGCTGGTGATCAATTCACCTTCGCCGACTGCACAGCTTTGGCCCACCTGCCGCTGGTCAGCATGGCAACAAAAGTGATTTACGGGCGCGATTTTTTAGCAGCCCTACCTGTGCGCGACTACCTCAGCATGCTGGGCGAGCGCGCCACCGTTCAACAAGTCAATGCCGATAGAAAGGCCAACACAGGGTTGATGTTAAGCAACATGAAAAAGTGACATAGCAGCTCATAAGGCTACCTGGGCGGCAGGCTT
>Ga0222707_1000096_pt1 | contig 38836 bp, 48 predicted proteins | sample AntAcemetage1574_FD_179831 | JGI IMG/M metagenome (GOLD analysis project Ga0222707, IMG submission 179831) | Saline water microbial communities from Ace Lake, Antarctica - #1574 | ecosystem: Environmental > Aquatic > Non-marine Saline and Alkaline > Saline | place: Antarctica: Ace Lake...
CATTGTCTGTGGACGGATAAAAATTTATTTTATTTTTACCTTGTAAAATATTTGCTGTTTCACTAGATAGTCTACCTAATGTTTTGCCCTCGGCATTAATAACATACCACTTTTTTTTGGTGTAGTTATTAAAAGGTATGAAAGTTTTATTCATAAATTTAAAAATATAGTTATATAGTTAGTTAAATGTTATTCCTAGTTTAGTTTTTAAAGCTAACAATATTTCATTAGCGGATTTTTTACCAAAATTTCTTATTTCTAATAATTTTTCAGGGGAATATTTCAATAAATCAGAAACAGAATTTATTTGAATGTGTTTTAGACAATTATAAGCACGAACTGATAATTGTAATTCTTCTATAGAAATATCTTTATGAGCTTCTTTTTCAATTTCTTCAATTTTTATTACAGGTGATACTTTATAATCTTCAATTTTATTATATACAATTTGGTTAAACATTTCAACTGTATTTTTACAAACTTCATAAAGCGCTTCATGAGGAGTGATGGTTCCGTTTGTCCATATGTCTATTATAATAGACTCTGAATGTGAATTTGAGTTTGTGAAATTATTCTCAATTTTAACATCTACTTTTGTAACAGGCATAAATATAGCATCTATTTGTAAAAAATCCGATTTTTTTTCACTAAGGGTATAGTTAGCTAATTTATATCCTGTCCCATGTTCGAATTTAAATTTCATTTTTAATTCAGAATTTTCTCCTATTGATGCGATATACTGGTTTGGATTTATTATTTTTAAACCTTTTTCTAATTGAATACAATTAGCAGTAATTATAGCAGGACCATTTATTTTTAATGTGCCGAATTTTGTACTATTATCAGAATTTTTTACTATAACACCTTTTAAATTTAAAAATATCTCTAAAATATCTTCACGAGTTCCTTGTAATGCAGAAAATTCATGTGTTGCATCTTCAATACTAACTTCTGTTATTGCAGTTCCTTTTAAATCCCCTAATAAACTACGTCTTAAAAGAGTACCTGTTGTTAAGCCTTGCCCAGGTTTTAGAGAATCTAATAAAAATTGGCCATACGTTATACCTAAATCCGTTTTTTCAGATTTAAGACACTTTATACAAAATTTTACCATAATTAAAATTAATTGAACACTTTAAAACAATATTACACTCGTCGTCGTTTTGGTGGTCGGCATCCATTATGGGGTATTGGGGTTACATCTTTTATTGCTAAGATAAGTAATCCTGCCCCTTTTATAGCCTTAACAGCGGCTTCACGTCCGTATCCCTGACCCTTCACAAAAACTTCAACTTTTTTTAGACCTAACCCTGTCGCTTCTAGTGCTGCTTTTTCAGCAGCTACTTGGGCGGCAAATGGTGTACCTTTACGGGCACCTTTAAAACCTGTGCTTCCCGCAGATGCACATGCAATTGTATTACCATTTAAATCGCAAATAGTTATTATTGTATTGTTCAAAGTAGATTGAATATGCGCTATACCAAACGTATTTATAACTCTTTTTTTTATTTTTTGAATCATTTTAATTAGACGTAATTATTTAATTTTTGACTTATTTTTTTTTACGAGCTACTGTTTTTTTACTTCCACGTTTAGTTCGTGCATTTGTCCGAGTTCTTTGTCCATGAACAGGTAAATTATTACGATGGCGTATCCCTCTATAACAGTTTATATCATTTAAACGTTTAATATTAAAATTATTAAAACGTTTTAAATCACCCTCTAATTTTAAATTTGTCGATTCTACACTATTTCGTAAAATTATGATTTCTTCTGTTGTTAATTCATTTGTACGACGTTTTACATCAATTTTAGAATTACGAACAATTTTTTTAGCACTTATCAAACCAATTCCATGAATAGAAGTTAAAGCGTATTCAATTTTTTTATTTCTGGGTAAATCAATACCTAATAATTTTACCACGTAATTAATTCCTTTAACTTATTAACCTTGACGTTGTTTATGTTTTGGGTTTATGCAAATAACCATTATATGACCGTGTCTTTTAATTAAACGACATTTGTCACATATTTTTTTTACTGAGGGACGAATTTTCATTATTTATTTATTTATAATATATCTCTACTTTTAGAAACGTCTGATTTTGTTACTAACTTTTCTAGTGCAAAAAGAGCAGAACGTGCATTATTCAATAGATTGCTAGCACCTAATTGTTTTGCTATAATGTTTTTTATACCAGCAACCTCTAAAAGAATTCTTACAGCACCACCAGCTATTACTCCAGACCCTTCATTAGAAGGTCTCATAATAACATTACAAGCGCCATGTTTACCCTTAACACTATGTGGTATACTTAAAAATTTAGTTATCGGAATATGTATCATTTTCTTTAATCCATTTGTTTTTGCTTTTTTTACTGCTGTTGATACATCAGCAGCTTTAGCAATTCCAATACCAGCAATACCATTTTCATTACCAACTGCAACAACTGCACGAAAACTTAAAGTCTTTCCACCCTTAGTTACTTTAGTAACCCTATTTATTTGAATTACACGGTCTATAAATTGCTTCTTTTTAAATTTATAATCTTTTTTTATGTTTTTTGTAAAAATATTTGCGTTTTGTAAATCGATAGTCATACTTTTATATTACTAAAATAATAAACCAGAAAGGCGTAAACCATCTGCTAATGCTTTTATACGTCCGTGATAGATATAAATACCTCTATCAAAAACAACTTGATTTATATTATTTTTTATACAAAATTCCCCTAATTTTTTACCAATAATTTTGGCACTTTCACACGTATTTGTTTTAATAAATATTTCCTCATCATTTAAATTTAATGTTGAATAAGACGCTAGAGTGTGAAATTTACTATCATCAATAACTTGCGCATAAATATGGTTATTCGAGCGAAAAACAGAAAGTCTTGGGCGGTTTGACGTACCTTTTATATAGCCTCTTGAACTTTCACGTTTATGTAATGTTTTTTTCGATAATTTCATAATTTATTTTTTACCTGATTTACCTGCTTTACGTCTTATGATTTCATTTTCATACCGAATTCCTTTACCTTTATAAGGTTCTGGAATTCGCCATGCTCTAATTTTTGAAGCAAATAAGCCTAACTCATGCTTATCACAACCTGTTAATTTTATAGTGGTATTTTTAATAACTTGAATTTTAATAGTTTTTGGAACAATAAAGTCAATAGTATGACTATAACCTAAGTTTAGAGCTAACTTATCTTTTTCTACAACACCTTTATATCCTACACCCTGAAGTAATAATGTTATAACAAACAATTCAGAAACACCTTTAACCATATTTTTGATTAAAGCTCGGAATAATCCGTGTAAAGCGTTAGACGTGCGGTCAGCTTTACTAGAAATAACTGTTAGTTTATTAGAAGATTGTTCAACAGATATAGAGTCAGGTATCTTACGTTCTAATTCACCAAATTGTCCTACAATTTTTAAATTTTTATTTTTTAATGTAATACTTACATTTGTTGGTATGCTAATGGGTAGTTTTCCAATACGTGACATAAAATGTTTTAATTAAAAAATATAACATAAAATTTCACCACCAATACCAAGTTGTTTTGCTTTAGTATTTGTCATAAGTCCCTGAGAAGTCGAAATAATTACTATTCCAAAAGGTCCTAATACTTTAGGTAAACTTTTTGTGTCTGCGTATATTCGTAATCCAGGCTTACTTACGCGTTTCATTTCTGAGATTACAGGTTTATTTTTTCTTGTTTTGTATTTTAATAGCACTAATAAACAGTCGTGAGAGTTATTAATATATTTCTTATAACCATTTATAAAACCCTCTTCTTTAAGAATAAGAGCTATATTTTCTACAATTTTTGTATAAGGTATCTTAACAATTGAATGTTTAACAAGACTTGCGTTTCGAATTCTTGTTAACATGTCAGAAATAGTATCGTTTATCATAAATTCTTTTAAATATATTTAGTTAATCGTTAAAAGGAAATCCTAAAGCTTTAAAAAGTGCTCTACTTTCATTTTTAGTTTTACCTGTTGTTACAATACTTATACCAAACCCTTGGATTTGCTTTACGTCATCATAATCAATTTCCGGAAAAATTAACTGTTCTTTCAAACCCAAATTAAAATTTCCGTTTTTATCAAAGCCCTTTGAATTAATACCCTTAAAATCTCTGATTTGTGGCAATGTGATATTGATTAGTTTATCTAAAAAAGCGTACATACGCTCATTTCTTAATGTAACAGTAAGACCTAGGTCCATTTTTTCTCTAATTTTAAATCCTGCGATTGCTTTTTTAGCTTTTGTAATAACAGGTTTTTGTCCTGTTATTAGCATAAACTCTTCTATTGACTTTTTAAGTACACTAGTATTACTTGCGGACAAACCTAAAGATCTATTTATTTGTATTTTTTCAATTTTAGGAATTTGATGTTTATTTTTATAATTAAAATCTTTCATTAATTGTGGCAGTATTTCTTTATATAAAATTTTAAGTCTTTGAACCATAAAATGTAGGAAAGTCTAATTAGTTTCTAATAATTTTTACATTTGAGTAATGAATAGGAAATTCATTATAATGCTTTTCACCTAATTGGCATTTTAGGTAAGGTTTTTTATTTTGAGTTTTTTTATTAAAATCTTTTATAATTATTTGTCTTTTAGTCAAAAATATTTGAGATATAAAACCAATTTTATTTATATATGTACCGGAGATAACTTTAACACTATCACCAATCTTTAATTGGTTGTTTGATTTAATTTTCATTTACAAAACCTCTGAAGCTAAAGATACAATTTTAGATAAATTCTTGTCTCGTATTTCACGAGCAACTGGACCAAAAATTCGAGTTCCTTTTGGATTACTTTCTTGATTAACTATTACTGCAGCATTATCAGTAAATCTTATATACATACCATCTTTACGTCTAATTGTACTAGATGTTCTAATAATTATTGCTCTAACAATATCAGAACGTTTTACGGGCATATTTGGTGTTGATTCTTTGACCACCCCAATAATGGTGTCTCCTATACTTCCATATTTTTTATTTCCACCTAATATTCTTATACACATAATTTTTTGTGCTCCAGTATTATCCGCTACTGTTAAAATAGTTTGAGGTTGTATCATAATATATAGTTTAATTAATTAAATGCGGGCGATGTAGATAAAATTTTTGTTAATGTCCAACGTTTGTTACGGCTTAATGGGCGGCATTCTTGTATAACAACTAAGTCGCCTATTTTGGATATCTGTTTCTCATCATGAACTAGATATTTTTTTGTTTTTGTCACAATTTTAGAATAAGTTGGGTGTATATATTTATTTTCGATATTTACTACTGATGTTTTTTGCATTGCAACACTTGTTACAATACCTATTTGCTCTTTAATAGCCATTAAAAAATTTAATTAGATAATAATTTATTTAAGTAATATTTGTACTCTGATAATAAAAGAGAATGGTACTCGTATTTTAAAGATTTGAATTCATGCGGTTTGAATTTTTGATTTAAAGATTTTTTTATTTTTAAAGAGAACAGATCTTTTCTATTTTTAAAAATTCGAATTTCTAATTCTTTTAAATTTAAATCCTTAAAAGTTTTGTTTATATTTATTTTAGAATTCATAATCGTATTATTCTTTTATAATAAATTTTGTTTTAATAGGTAATTTATATGAAGCTAACTTTAATGCTTTTTTAGCCGTTTCAGTGGTCACCCCACTTAATTCAAATAAAACAGTGCCTGGTTTAACAATAGCCACCCAATGATCAACAGCTCCCTTACCAGAACCCATTCTAGATTCTGCAGCACGTGCTGTTACACTTTTATCTGGAAAAATTTTGACCCATAGTTTACCATCACGTTTAGTATACCTAGATATTGCCCGACGCGTAGCTTCTATTTGTTTTGATGTTATCCAACAAGGTTTTAAGGATTGCAGACCGTAGTCACCGAATGTAATTGTATTGCCTCGTGTAGCTTTACCTCTTAAATGCCCACGGTGAAATTTTCTATATTTTGTTTTTTTTGGGCTCATTATCATAATTTGGAATTGCTTTAAAATAATATACTTTTTTATAAAAGGTTTAATTTTTAAATAACCAAACTTTAATGCCTAAAATTCCGTAAATAGTAACCGCCTGTTTAGAAGAATAATCAATGTCAGCTATTAGCGTGTGTAAAGGTACTTGACCTTCTCTTATATACTCACTTCTTGCCATTTCAGCACCATTCAAACGGCCTGACACTTGAATTTTTATACCCCTTACATTAGAGCTTTGGGCTCTTTGAAGAGCGTCTTTTATTACTCGCCTAAAAGCAACTCTTTTTTCTAGTTGCTCAACAACATATTCTCCTATAAGATTAGCGTCCAAATCTGCATTTTGAACTTGATTTATTTTTATACTAATTTTTTTATCGTTAAATAAAATTTTGTATAGTTCTGTTTTTAAAGCTTTAATAATTAAACCATTTGTGCCAACTAAAAGTCCTGGTTTTGCTGTTTCTATAACAATTTCTATATTGTTACTTATAGTTCCTCTGTTTATTTTAATACTTGAAATACTGGCTGTTTTTAATAGAGTCACTTTTTTATTTTTATCATAATCTTGTAAAAGATTATGATTAGATAATAACAACAGAAACATCTTAGAATCAAAATATTCACGAATTTTATAATCCTCTTTTAATAATTCAGAATACTTGTTTAATGGCGTAAACCATGACGATTTATGGTTTTTTGTAATATTTAATCGAAATCCTAATGGATGTGTTTTTTGGCCCACAAAATAAATCCTTTTATAAAAATATAAGTTTAATGGAGTAGCTAATATGTACGATTTATTTTAAAATTTCTTTAACATTTATATTTATATGACAGGTAGGCTTTATAATAGAATAAGCACGTCCCTGAGCACGGGGTCTTATTCTTTTTAATCTAGGTCCTTCTGTAACATAAGCAGTTTCAATGAACAGAAAATTTTTATTTTTACCATGATTGTGTTCAGCATTGGATGCTGCTGAACGCAATGTTTGACCTATAGCATCACAAGCACGATAAGGTAATAATTCTAAAAGCATTAAAGCTTCTTTATACGATAAATTTTTAATATGGGTTAAAATACGGCGAACTTTATGTCCGGACATTCTAATATACTTAGAAGTAGCACAAATTACTTTATTTTTTTTTATCATAATATCGTTTAACGTTTTACTTTTTTGTCCGTTTTTACGTGAACTCTGAATGTTCTTGTAGGAACGAACTCACCTAATTTATGGCCAACTAATTGATCTGAGACAAAGATAGGAATATGTTTTTTTCCGTTGTGTACGGCAATTGTGTGGCCAACCATTGATGGTAATATAGTAGAAGATCTTGACCAAGTCTTTATTATCTCTGTCGTTTTTAACAAATTTTGCTTAGTTATTTTATTTAATAGATGGTATGCTATAAAAGGGCTTTTTTTAATTGATCTAGACATTTTAAAAAGAGTAATTTTTTAATTGATATTTAAATTCTTCTACGAATAATGTATTTACTACTTGCTCTTTTTGTTTTACGAGTTTTCAAACCAAGAGTAGGTTTACCCCAAGGTGTTACCGGACTAGATTTACCTATAGGCGTTCTCCCTTCACCACCACCATGTGGGTGATCACAAGCATTCATAGCGGAACCTCGAACAGTAGGCCTGATACCTAACCAACGTTTATGTCCTGCTTTTCCACTCTGCAGCAGTAAAGCATCACTATTACCCAATTCTCCTATTGTTGCGTAACATTCTTTATGTATTAATCTAATTTCTTTAGATGGTAACCTTAAAGTAACGTAATTATCTTGTTTAGCTAAAATTTTTGCAGAACTCCCTGCAGATCTAACAATCTGCCCACCTTTATTAGATATAAGCTCAACATTATGAACAAAGGTGCCTAGTGGAATATTCTTTAAAGGTAAAGAATTTCCTGTTTCTATTTTAGAATTTGGCCCAGATATCACTTTATCACCAACTGATAAGTTTTTAGGATGTAAAATGTAACATTTTTCGCCGTCAACATAATTTAATAAAGCAATTCTGGCGTTTCTATTTGGGTCATATTCTATTGAAACTACTTTAGCTTCTATATTTATTTTATTTCTTTTGAAATCTATACGTCTGTATAATTTTTTGTGCCCTCCACCTCTATGTCTAATTGTTATAACACCTCTATTGTTTCTACCTTTTGCTCTATGATTTTTAAGAGTCAGAGTTTTTTCAGGTTTTTGCGTAGTTATTTCATTAAATGTTGAAACGATTTTATTACGAGTACCGGGTGTGTATGCTTTATAAAGACGAATACCCATAAATTTTTTGTTAAATTAATACTTTTAATTATCGTTAAATAAATTAAGTTTGCTTAGAAGATTTGTAGTTATTATAACTTTTTTATATTGTTTTTTAAAACCGATAAATTTACCCACTCGTTTTTTCTGTTTTGGAAGTTTATAAGTGTTTAATTTTATAATTTTAATGTTAAATAAACACTCTAAAGCGGCTTTTATTATAGTTTTGTTTGTTTTTACACTGACAAGAAAACTGTTTTTATTGTTTATAAGAGTTGTTATAGGTTTATCTATAAGTATAGGAGAATCAATAATACCGTTTACTTTTTTATAATTAAACATAAATTTATTCACAAAAGACCTCCTTAATAATATTTAATGCTGAAGTAGATATAACTATATATCTAGCGTTTAATAATTTCATTGTATTAAGATTAGATGCTGAAATTAATTCTATATTTTTAAGATTAGAAGAGGAGTTTAAAATGCAGCTTGTTTTATTTTTCACAACAAGTAAAATTTTTTCTGTTAAAGACACCGAACAATTTTCTAAATGTTTAACCAATAACTTTGTTTTATTAGACAATATAGACTCTTCAAAGCGATCTATAACAATTAATTGATTTCTTTTATTGTACAATAACGTTTGTAATGCAAGTTTACGTTCTTTTTTGTTTAGTTTAAAAGTCAAATTCCTAGGTTTAGGCCCAAAAATCACCCCTCCACCTTTCCATAACGGAGACCTAATCGAACCAGCACGAGCACGACCCGTGCCTTTTTGTTTCCAAGGCTTACGACCGCCACCTCTAACTTCACCACGAGTTTTTGTTGAAGCTGTGTTTTGTCTAGCTAGAGTTTTGTGTCTTGTAATATCTTTATGTATTAAGTAATTACCTGATTCTGGAAGAACAGCTAGTTCAAAATCATTTTTGTATCCAATAATTTGACCTTCAATGTTTAAGATTTTATAATTAATACTTTTTTTAATAGTCATTAGTGATTTATAGATTATTATTTATTTTTTTGATATTTACTAAATTACCTGTTTTACCTGGTATTGAACCTTTAATGATTAATAGATTTTCTTCAAAATTAATTTGTATAATTTGCAACCTTTTTATACAAGTATTCGTGTTTCCTAATTGCCCAGACATTTTTTTACCAGGAAAAACACGCCCTGGCGTAGTTCCCATACCTATAGATCCAGGTCCCCTATGGTTTTTAGAGCCATGAGTCATCGGACCACGTGCGAAATTATGGCATTTTTGTAATCCACTATAGCCTTTTCCAGACGTTCTTCCTGAGACACTTATAAATTCACCGGATTTGAAAAGACTGCTATTAATTAGTTGACCAACAGTGTAGAGTTCTGGATTCTCAATACGGTATTCTTTAAGGTATTTTAATGCAGATATATTAGACTTTTCTAGGTGTCCTAATTGTGGTTTATTCAGTGATTTTTTGAAATCTACGTCATAGCCAATCTGAATAGCATCATAACCATCCGTTAATGAAGTTTTTATTTGTGTGATGACACAAGGGCCTACTTTTATTATTGTAACAGGAACGATATCTCCAGACGCATCAAAAATTTGCGTCATACCAATTTTATTTCCTAAAATACCTAAAAACACGATTATTCTCCAATTTTATGATTATTTTAAATGGTGTACAAAATTAAATAAAAAATTTAATACTGGCATATTATTATAGCCCAACCAAACATTTTACGAGAGAGCACGCTACATTAACGCTTATAATTGAAAATATCTTAATATAAGTGTACTATTGTAATTTAATTAGAGATTATTATATAATATTAGGATAATAATATATTTGTTAAGACTTCACTTTTTTGTGAATATTGTATAATATAAAAAATATACTTATCAAAAAAATCAATCGTATATTACTATAATCCCTTTTTTAAAATACATTATTAAATATGTTTGAAAACTACAGTAAAGAAGCTTTGCGAGCAATAGAGCTCGCAGAAGAGGAAAGTCGAAACAGAAGTGCCAGTTATACGAGTACTGAACATTTACTAATTGGTATACTAAAAAAAGGTTCAAGTTTTAGCTCTACATTATTAAATTCACGTGGTGTTAATTTATTTGCAGTAAAAAATGAATTAGATAAAATTCTTATTAATAACACCAGTAAAAAGAAGTTTAGTAGTATAAAGTTTATAATAAGTTTTGTATTATTTTTCCCAAATATTTTGCTTTCTTTTATGCGTGTGTTGTTCTCTTTTATTTTTGAAAAAAAGACTACTCCAGTTTATAGCATTTTGTTACAATCTGTTTTTAAAGATTCCTACAAAAAAGCATTATTACAAAATAGCATAGTTACTATAGAACATCTCCTTATTGAACTTTTGACGTACAAAGACAACAATTTATCTTATCAAATTATAGCTAATTTAGGTGTGGATGCTGCCATTATAAAAGAGTTAATAAGTTTTAAATTAGGTATCTTTAATAAAAGTACACCAAAAACTTTTGTTGCCAATAATATTCATGATATTGAGCTAAAACTACTATCTATAAAAGATTACACAACAGATATGACAGCTAACGCAAAGTCTGACCCTGTTATTGGTCGTACTAAAGAAATAGAAAGAGTCATTCAAATATTAGCCCGACGAAGAAAAAATAATCCCGTTTTACTTGGTGAGCCTGGGGTAGGTAAAACTGCGGTTGCAGAAGGATTAGCTAAATTGATTGCCGAAAATGAAGTACCTGAATTATTACAAAACAAAAAAGTAATTGCCTTAAATTTAGGTTCGCTATTAGCGGGGGCAAAGTATAGAGGCGAATTCGAAGCGAGATTACAACAAATAATAAATGTTTCTCAATCTTTAAAATTAATTTTATTTATCGATGAAATACATACTATAGTCGGTGCAGGTGCAGCAGAAGGGGCAGTGGACGCGGCTAATTTATTAAAACCTGCTCTAGCACGTGGTGAATTACAATGTATTGGAGCTACAACTAAAGCAGAATACCGTAAATATATTGAACGTGACCCTGCTTTAGAGCGTAGATTTCAACCTGTTAAAGTAGAAGAGCCTAGTATCCCTGATGCAATCAAAATTATAATGGGGCTATCCAAAAATTATGCAATATTTCATAATGTTAGATATACAGATCAAGCCATTGAAGCAGCAGTAAATTTATCATCACAGTATATTGCAGATCGTTTTCTACCAGATAAAGCAATTGATTTACTAGATGAGGCAGGAGCAAAAGTAAAATTATCTGTAAAACGTGTTAAATTGCCTGATGAGGCTGCCGAAGTAAGAGAAGAATTCGAACATATCAAAAACCTTAAAAAAACTATGAAAGATAAAGAAGGTCTTGATGGGTTAATGTTGCAAGAGAAAAACACTCTTTCTCGACTAAATTTTATTTTTGAAAAACATGGAATAGATATAAAAGTATTAGATACACCTGAGGTTAACGTTGATGACATTGCCCAAATTGTTTCAATATGGACGGGCGTCCCTGTTAATAAACTTTCTAAAGATGAGTCAGAGAACTTATTACAAATGGAAGACATTTTACATAAACGTATTATTGGTCAACATCACGCAGTCGTTTCTGTTTCAAAAGCAATACGTAGAGCTAGGTTAGGTTTAAGGAATCCTAATAGGCCTATTGCAAGTTTTATATTTGCTGGCCCTACAGGAGTTGGAAAAACTGAATTAGCAAAAGCGTTGGCTTCATTCTTTTTTGGCTCTGAAGATAATATGGTAAGGCTAGATATGTCTGAGTTTATGGAAAAACATACTGTTTCAAAATTAATAGGTTCACCGCCAGGATATGTTGGTTACGAAGAGGGGGGCCAATTAACAGAAGCGGTTAGAAGTAAACCTTATACCGTTGTTTTATTTGATGAAATTGAAAAAGCACATTTAGATATTTTTAATATGCTTTTACAAATTTTAGAAGATGGTAGATTAACGGATTCTCATGGTAGAGTTATTGATTTTAAAAATACTTTACTAATTTTAACATCAAACATAGGTGCCAAAATTATTGAAGTAGAAGGTGCAAAAGAGTCAAGTACAGCGGTATATGATAATAAAACGTCTAATAATACGGCATATCGACGTATGTTTAATCTTGTTAACGCAGAACTTAAAATTTATTTTAAACCAGAATTTTTAAACCGTTTAGATGAAATAATCGTTTTTAATCAGCTAACACTCGATGATATAAGTAAAATTGCAAATATTTTAATAGAGCAACTAACTATTAGAGTTAAAAAACAAGGGTTTACCTTAAAAGTAACGAGTCGTGCAAAAGAAAAATTGATAAAAGATGGATTTGAGCCGGCTTATGGCGCAAGACCATTAAGACGTGCTGTAGTTAAATTACTTGAAGATAACTTAGCAATGGCATTTTTAAGATCTGATATAGAATTAGGAATGACACTTACGGCGGATTTGGATGATAATGATGAAGTAAAAATATTATCGTCAAAAGAATAATTGTTAATCAAACTACAATTCCAAAAATAAATCCCTAGTAGCTCAGTGGTAGAGCAATCGGCTGTTAACCGATTGGCCGTAGGTTCGAATCCTACCTGGGGAGTTTTTAATCATTATTTAATATCTGCTTTTTTACCTATATGCGCTTCGCAAGCTGAAGTGATGAAGGGTATATTAGTGTAAGAATTGTTTAGAGCACAAAACGCGGAGTAAAATAAAAAATATAAATTAAAAATTAATATAGTATTAGTAAATGTGACTATAAGAAATTTTAATTGAGAGTTTGTAACATAAAACGCTGAAGAATGTTTACGAAGAACCATTACCGGAAGTTGAAGAAGTAATATCAAAATTGCATGCATTGTATGAAAACGAATAAAATAATTCGTTTTGCTTATTTTTTCTTTTATCACAGAAAAATAAGCAAAAATTAAAAGAAAAAGTGGGCTGTATTCTAAAAGTAGCATTATAATTTTTTTAAAAGTGTATATGTCTGCAGTAACGTTACTTTTAATTCCATTTGATAAAAGTCTCAGAAAATTATAACGCAAAAAATTTATTTTTTTGGTTTCGTTACTGTACATAAAATTTAATTGATAAAAAGGTAAGAAATACGCAAAGCTTGCTAGAATGCTAACAAAATAGCTATTAGTAGATTTTGTAATGTTTTTTATTATTATTTTATTAAAATAAAACAAAAGTTTAATAAAATTAAATAAAGATATTATAAGAATTAAATTAATTAAAAATTCTACGTTCAAAATGAGTGAAAGAAATGATATAGATTTAAGTTTTTCGTTAAAAGGAAAAAAAAATGACATAAATTGAGTTTTCATAATTGCGATGCTAGTAAATATAATTATTATATTAGTACAATCGTAACAGAATAATAATTAAAAGAAAAGATTTATTGTAAAGTAAATTTATATACGTTATTAGTTCTCTTTTTAGACTAATAATTTAAATCTTTTCTTTTAATCATTATTCTGTTACGATTGTACTAATATAATAATTATAACAACATATGACAAAACGTACGTTATCAAACAAAACAAGAAAATCTATTTTAAAACTATCAGGATTTCTGAAACGAATGGCTTCTCCCCAAGGTTGTAATATTATCAAAACCCGTCGTACTAAGGGTAGAAAAAAATTGTGTATTCAATAAAAATATAATTATATCTTTTATTATGATTAATAAATCAAAAAAAATTATTGATACAAATATAAAAATAGCAATAGACAAACCATATAAATATGGTTTTTCAACAAAACTCGATATAGATACTATAGAAAAAGGCTTAAATGAAAACATAATAAGATTAATTTCAAAAAAAAAGAATGAACCAGAATTTATGCTTAATTTTCGTTTAAAGGCTTTTAAAAGATGGAAAAATTTAAAATCTCCGTACTGGTCCAATTTACATTTTTCTGAGATTAATTATCAAGAGTTAACATATTATTCAGCACCTAAAACCAAAAAGTTATCTAGTTTTGATGAAGTTGATCCAGAGTTATTAAAGACATTAGAAAAATTAGGTATCTCTCTGTCAGAGCAAAAAAGAATAACAAATGTCGCTGTCGACGTAGTTTTTGATAGTATATCTATTGCAACTACTTTTAAAAGAGAGCTGGCTGAGTACGGAGTAATTTTTTGTTCTATTTCTGATGCTATAAAAGATTATCCTGATTTAATAGAAAAATATTTAGGGACAGTTGTACCTGTAAATGATAATTATTTTACGGCATTGAATTCGGCAGTATTTACAGACGGATCCTTTTGTTACATTCCTAAAGAAGTAAAGTGTCCTTTAGACTTATCTACGTATTTTAGAATAAATGACCAACAATCGGGTCAATTTGAACGAACATTAATAGTAGCGGAACGAGGTAGTTACGTTAGTTATCTAGAAGGATGTACTGCACCACAATATGATGACAATCAATTACATGCAGCTGTTGTTGAATTAATAGCATTAAAGGATTCAGAAATTAAATATTCTACAGTACAAAACTGGTATTCTGGAGATAAAATGGGCCGTGGAGGTATTTATAACTTTGTGACAAAAAGAGGTTTATGTTCAGAAAGTAATTCTAAAATTTCTTGGACACAAGTAGAGACTGGTTCTTCTATTACATGGAAATATCCTAGTTGCGTATTATTGGGTGATAACTCAATAGGAGAATTTTATTCTATTGCTTTGACAAACAATTATCAACAAGCAGATACCGGTAGTAAAATGGTTCATATTGGTAAAGAAACCAAAAGCCGAATTGTGTCTAAAGGTATCTCTGCTGGTAACTCTATAAATAGCTATAGGGGGCTCGTTGATATAAATAGAAAGGCTTTTGGAGCCCGTAATTATTCTCAATGTGATTCTCTTTTGATAGGTAATTCATCAAATTCAAATACATTCCCATTTATCTCAGTTCAAAACTCTAAAACAAAAGTTGAACATGAAGCATCAGTATCTAAAATTGGTGAAGATCAGATTTTTTACTTTCAACAGAGAGGTATACCAATGGAAAAAGCAGTAGCATTAATTATAAGTGGTTTTTGTAGGGAAGTTTTTAATGAATTGCCATTAGAATTTGCAGCAGAGGCAGATAAATTATTAAATTTAAAATTAGAAGGGAGCGTAGGATAATGAATGAAAAAATACCCCTTTTAGAGATAAAGAATTTAAATGTATCTATTAAAGAAATTCAAATATTAAAAAATTTAAATTTGATTATAAATAAAGGTGAAATACACGCTATTATGGGTCGTAATGGATCAGGTAAAAGTACTTTATCAAAAGTTATAGCAGGACACCCTGCTTATAACATTTTAAGTGGAGATATCCTATTTAACGGTAAAAGTATTCTTGAAATAGAACCTGAACTTAGAGCTCATATGGGAATATTTTTAGCGTTCCAATACCCGGTAGAAATTCCTGGAGTTAGCAACGAAGATTTTCTAAGATTAGCGTACAACTCAAAATATCAGTATGAAGGTTATAATGAAATTAATCCTATAGATTTCATAACTTTAGTAAATGACAAACTTAAAACGGTAGATATGGACCCAGTATTTCTTACAAGAAACGTGAATGAGGGTTTTTCCGGTGGTGAAAAAAAGAAAAACGAGATTTTACAGATGTCTTTGTTGGACTCGAATTTATCTATATTAGATGAAACAGATTCAGGCTTAGATATAGACGCTTTAAAAATTGTGTCAAAAGGAATATTACAAACCTTAAAAAATAAAGAGAAATCAGTCGTGCTTATTACACATTACCAACGTTTACTGGATTATGTTAAGCCTAATTTTATTCATATAATGCACAAAGGAAGCATTGTAAAAACAGGGGATGCGACATTAGCAAAAAAATTAGAGCTTACAGGTTATGATTGGTTAGATGATTTATAAAAAAATTAGTTATACAAATAAAATAGATCTAATATTATATTAGCGGGACTGACGAGATTCGAACTCGCGACTTCCGCCGTGACAGGGCGGTGCTCTAACCAATTGAACTACAATCCCTTGAATACATTATATTAACATATTTATTCTAATAAACAACGTATAAAGTGCAATCTGGAGAAACAGGGATTCGAACCCTGGGTACAGAAAATCTGTACGACAGATTAGCAATCTATTGCTTTAAACCACTCAGCCATTTCTCCATTTTTGGCTATGATAGGAGTTGAACCTATGACCTTGGGCTTATGAATCCCCTGCTCTAACCACTGAGCTACAAAGCCTAATAACATAATAATATCACTGACTTTAAACGTACCATATTATAAAAAATAATTCCATCATTTTTTATAATAAATTTTATGACAATAAAAATAAATTTTACAACCGTAGTTATATACTACGTTCTGTTTATACTTTTTGTTGAATTGGTTTATGTAATCTCAATTTTTTTTAAAATATCCAAATAAAAATGCAATATAAAACACGAATTAATAATAAACAAACAGGCGCTTTCGCTTTGTTAGATAGTTTAGTTAGAAACGGCACAAAACATATTTTTGGTTATCCTGGTGGAGCCATTTTACCTATATACGATGAGCTATATTTTTGGGAAAAGCAAGGGTTAATAAACCATATTTTAACAAGACACGAACAAGCAGCAATCCACGCAGCGGATTCTTACGCACGTGTTACTGGCCAAGTAGGTGTTTGCTTTGCTACGTCAGGTCCAGGAGCAACAAATTTAGTTACTGGAATAGCGAATGCTCAATTAGATTCAGTTCCTTTAGTTATTGTTACAGGACAGGTAGGAAGAGCGTTTATTGGAACTGATGCGTTCCAAGAAACAGATATTTTTGGTATTACTTTACCGATTGTAAAACATTCTTATGTAATAAGAGATCCTAAACAAATGAATAAGATAGTTTCTGAAGCATTTTATCTTGCTCAAAATGGACGTCCGGGTCCTGTATTAATAGACGTACCTAAAGATGTAGGTTTAGAAGAGTTCACTAATTATTACCCAAGTCAACAAAAAGAAATACTTAAACAAAAAGGTTACCGTTTTCAGTTTAAAACGACATTAAATCAAATATCTTCTGCTTTTCAGATGATACGTGAAGCGTCTCAACCACTGCTTTATGTTGGGGGTGGTGCCATTGTTTCAAATAGTCACAAACAATTGTTAAAATTAGCGGAAATTTTTTCCATCCCTGTCACAACAACATTAATGGGTAAAGGGGCTTTTGATGAAAACCATCCGTTATCATTAGGTATGTTAGGTATGCATGGTACTGCTTATGCTAATTTTGCTATCAGTGAATGTGACTTATTAATAGCAGTAGGTACTAGATTTGATGACAGAGTAACCGGTAAATTAGACGATTTTGCATGCCACGCTCAAGTATTACATATTGATATTGATCCTGCAGAAGTTGGTAAAAATAGAACACCACAATTAGCTATTGTAGGAGATGTTACGCAAGTTTTAAATGAAATTATTAAAGAATACGAAAGAAGTATTAAGCAAAATCAAGGTTCTAACCAAACGCTTGCATGGTTAGAGCGTATACAAAAATGGCGACAAATTTACCCTTTAATTATTCCAAAAATCAAAAATAATTTATCACCTCAACATGTGATTAGCCGTATAGGGGAATCATATCCTAATGCAATTTTTACAACTGACGTAGGCCAGCATCAAATGTGGTCTGCTCAATTTATAAAATGTAGTCCAAGAAAATGGTCTTCAAGTGCAGGATTGGGTACTATGGGTTACGGGTTACCGGCAGCGATAGGTGCACAGATAGCATTCCCAGATTCACATGTAGTCTGTATTTCAGGAGATTCTAGTATACAAATGTGTATACAAGAATTAGGTACTATTGCTCAGTATAATTTACCTATTAGATTAATGATTATAAATAATCATTGGCAGGGCATGGTTAGACAATGGCAACAGTCATTTTACGGCGAACGTTACTCACATTCAAACATGGAACAAGGACGACCAAATTTCGTTGAGCTTGCAAAATCTTACGGGATTAAAGCAGTTAATGTAAAAAATGTTGATGAGTTAGAAGAAGAATTATTAAATACTAAAAATTACTCAGGACCCATTGTTTTTGATATTGCAGTAATCGAAAACGAAAACTGTTATCCAATGGTGGCTCCAGGAAAAAGTAACGCACAAATGATGGGTGTTAAAAACCAAAACATAAAACTAATAAAAAGTTAATAGTATTCGTAATATTAGCCCTCATATCGGGATATAGCGCAGTTCGGTAGCGCATCTGTTTTGGGAGCAGAGGGTCGTAGGTTCAAATCCTGCTATCCCGATTATTTTGATAAAAAGAGTACCCCCAAGGGAATTCGAATCCCTGTTGCCTCCGTGAAAGGGAGGTGTCCTAGGCCTCTAGACGATGGGGGCTGTTGTGTACATGACTTTTGGGTTACCTGGGGCTCGAACCCAGAACAAATCGATTAAAAGCCGAGTACTCTACCATTGAGTTAGTAACCCATAATAAAAGATTGACAAAGTTCTTTATAACTTAAAATAATAATTATAAATATGCGGGTATAGCTCAGTGGTAGAGCGTAACCTTGCCAAGGTTAATGCCGCGCGTTCGAATCGCGTTACCCGCTTTTATAACGTGGATTTAGATATAAGTTTTATAAAAGTTTCAGAATCTAATAATGCTAATTGAGATAACATTTTTCTATTTAATGTTATCTGAGCTTTTTTTAAAAGGTGTATTAATTTACTATAAGTTAAATTATGAAGTTTAGCGGCCGCGTTTATTCGGCTAATCCATGTAGTTCTAAAAGTACGCTTTTTTAATTTCCGTCCAATATAAGCATATCTTAGCGCTTTCATTATTTGTTGATTTGCAATTCTAAATAGTTTAGAATGAGCCCCTTTAAATCCTTTGGCTAAATCTAAAATTCTATTTCTATGCAACCTTGACACATTACCACGTTTTATTCTTACCATTTTATCTAATAAGGTAGCATTAATTTTAAGGATTCTGTATCTGATTTGGATACACGTACATTTATAGACAACTTTCTTTTTTGTTTTTTATTTTTATTCATAAATAAATGCCCTGTAAAAGCGTGGTGATGAGTATAATGACCATTACCTGTTTTATGGTAACGTTTAGCTGCTGCTTTACGAGTTTTTAGTTTAAACATATAAGGATTTTATAATAACTTTATAAATTTGCTCTCTACCTTTATCAAAAAGTTCATTCGATGTCTAGAATTTATCTGTACTTATCATCATTATTTTGTATAAAAATAGATGTATTGGAGTGTATTTGATGAGAAATTTGGATAGTTCTAAGATAAATAATGCAATTTTGTTTTTGACGTATTAATTCTTCTTTTCAATTAGATAAGGGTTCTTATTAAATTACGAAAACCGTTTAAACGTTCGAGATAGGTTATTAGCTGATTCCAAAAATATTTTTGGATATTATCGCCACAACGCATAAAAATAACTGTATTGAGACGTATTTAACGAGAAATTTATGTAGCTTTTGAATAATTGGTATGCTTGCTATTATTTTTTCAATCATATTCATTAGTGTATTGCAAACGTTGTGACCACAACTTTGCTTATAAATTATCTACTCATTAGTATAATATTTAATTAGCAGGGCCATAATAATTTTACGTTTTTTTAAACTTTGTGTCAACAGTTTATTTAAAAATTTACTATATATTGTATATTATCATACAATAATTATATAATTTTACATAAGTACTATAATTTATTTTACAAAATTTTATTAAAAATAATTTATGTCAAAAAAAAGCATAATACAAAGAGAATTAAAACGTACTAAATTATATAAAAAGCATAAAGAAGATAGAGCATTGTTAATTTTGAACTATAAAACAACGAGTACTTTTGAGGAAAAAATATTTATTCATCAAAAAATACAAAAATTACCAAGAAACAGTGCAAAAACACGTATAAGAAACCGTTGTTGGAAAACAGGTAGACCCCGTGGGTTTTTTAGGGATTTCGGTTTATCACGACATGTATTACGCGAAATGGCACACCAATGTTTATTGCCAGGATTAACCAAATCTAGTTGGTAACTTACTTTCTGCGGGCATAGTTTAGTGGTAAAACTTTAGCCTTCCAAGCTAATAATGGGGGTCCGATTCCCCCTGCCCGCTTTTTAACGACGTGAATAATATTCAATAACTAGTAATTCATTTAAATTTATTAAAACATCATTACGAGAACAGTAATCTAAAATACGACCTTCATTTTTTACGTTATCAAATTGTAGATGCGATGGTATATTTAAGGCTAATTTAGACTCTAATCTACTTTTTATTAAATTTTTAATGCTAATTTTATTTTTAACAGTTATTATATCGTTTGGTTTACATTGAAAACTTGGTATATTCACGGGTTTACCATTTACTAAAATATGACTATGTGAAACTAGTTGACGTGCGGAAACTATTGTATTTGAAAACCCTAACGAAAAACATATCGTATCTAATCTCATCTCCAGTAATTGAAGTAAAATCAGACCAGTAATACCATTTTTTCTACGAGATTCTTTTACGTATCGATACAACTGATTTTCTGTTAAACCATAGTTAAATTTTAATTTTTGTTTCTCCTGTAATCTTAAACCATATTCTGTTAATTTATTAACAGTTTTTCCATGTTGCCCTGGACGATATAGTCTTTTCGCCAATTTTTTAGTTAAACCTGGTAAAGTTCCCAGACGACGTGTAATTCTTAATTTTGGTCCAAGATAACGTGACATAAAAATCCTTTTTTTTAATATGTGTAATTATAGTTGTTATACGTTAGGTAGGGCGAACGACCGGAATTGAACCGGCGAATGGTGGAATCACAACCCACTGCCTTAACCACTTGGCTACGCCCGCCAAAAAGTTATTTTATTTGTTGCTGAATATTAACAGATTTTGTTATCTAAAGTCTAGCATATAAATAAAAAATATTAAATTGAGGTAGCAGGATTCGAACCTACGATGGCGGAGTCAAAGTCCACAGCCTTACCACTTGGCGATACCCCAATAATTTTTAAGATATTAAATTGGGCAAGAAGGGATTCGAACCCCTGACACCATAGTTCGTAGCCACGTGCTCTAGTCCACTGAGCTACAAGCCCAAAAAATTATGGATATGTAATCATACTCTTTTTATAATTATTTAGTAAAGCTTTAAAATAATTTATACTACTTATTGAAAATGATGCGTGTTTAGTTTATGCTAATATTAATAACTAATAGTTTCAAAAGAAAAAGGTATTATAAAAATAATGTATTCAAATTCATTTCTCATTTATACCTCTGGGGTATTGCAAGAATCCACAGTGGCTCTTTTAAAACTGTACCGTTTTTTGTTAACCGTAAGATTAACATTAATATGGTTTCCTGATTTTAATCCCTTTTCAGAACCTTATTATTCCCTTACGTTACTAACAGACCCTTATTTACGAGTTTTTCGTGGATTAATTCCTCGTTTTTTTAACTTGGATATATCTCCTATTTTTGCTGTGCTGTGGATGCAAAGCATTTTAGAAATAGTTACTGGATCAGTATCTAATCATTATTATTAATTATTATATGTTAAAAATTAGATTAAAAAAAGTAGGACGAAAACACCAACCCAGCTACCGCCTAGTTGTTATGTCAAATACTATGAGACGCGACGGTCGACCTATTGAAGAAATAGGATATTATAACGCAATAACTAAAATACATAAAATTGATATTGAAAAAGTGTTAGATTGGAATAAAAAAGGCGCACAGTCAACAGAAACAGTTAAAAATTTATTAAAAAAATTGAAGAAATAAAAAAGACTCATAAATCAAACGATTTATGAGTCTTTTTTATTTTATTGATGCTTTACCACCGGCTTCTTCAATTAGTTTTTTACCATTTTCTGCAACTTCTTTGCTAACATTTTCTTTAACTTGTTTAGGTGCAGATTCTACTAAATCTTTAGCTTCTTTTAACCCTAAACTTGTTAAAACTCTAATAACTTTTAATATTGCAATTTTTTTAACAGGAGGTACTTCCTCTAACATAAGAGTAAATTCTGTTTTTTCTACTATTTCCTCTATTTGAACAACATTATCAATTTGAGCAGTAGATATAGTATTATTTACAGATACGTCTATGCCAAAAGTTTTTTCCATTTTACTTATTAAGTCGCTTGCTTCTATTAACGTTAATGCTTTTAATTTTTCTAGTATTTCTTCTATTTTATTTACCATAATTTTTTTCTAATCATTTAATTTTTCTATTCAAATGAAGACAAATCTATTTGTATAGACGGCCCCATGCTACTGCATATAAAAATACTTTTAAAGTATTTTCCTTTTACTCCTAAAGGGCGATTATTAAGAATCGATAAATATAATGAATTAATATTTTCAATTAATTTTGACTCGGAGAAAAATGCTTTTCCAAAAGGAATATGCACTATTCCTGCTTTATCAGCCTTATATTCAAATTTCCCTTTTTTAAAGTCTGCAATAGTTTCTTTTATATTATTAGTTACCGTTCCAGATTTTGGTGAGGGCATTAACCCTTTTGGCCCTAAAATACGCCCTAATTTAGCCAGTTTAGGCATCATTTCTGATGTCGCAATCAAGACGTCAAAATTAATCAAACCTTTGCTAATATCATCAATTAATTGAGAATTATTTGTTAATTCTGCTCCAGCTTCTTTAGCATCTTGAATTTCTGATTCAGCCACTAGAGCTGCAATTTTTATTTTTTTACCTGTGCCGTGAGGCAAAGTAACTGTTGCACGTAATTGTTGATTAGGGTATTTGGGATTAATGTTTAAGTTTGCATGTAATTCAACTGTTTCTAAAAATTTTGCTGTTGAAATTTCTTTTAATAAATTTAACGCTTCTTCTAATTTATATATTGGTTTTTTAACTTTATTTAAAGCGTTTACGTAACGATTGGATACCTTTTTCATAAGAGTTTTTTGATATCAAAAAATTAATTAATAATAGAAATACCCATATTACGTGCAGTCCCCTCAACGATTTTCATTGCGCTAGCAATGTTATTTGTATTTAAATCAGGCAATTTCAATAACGCAATTTCTTTTAATTTTAGTCTAGTTATAGATCCTACGTTTATTTTGTTTGGGTTTGAAGAACCTTTTTTTATTTCTGCCATCTTTGCTAATAGAATAGAAGCGGGAGGAGTTTTTAAAATAAAAGAATAACTTCTATCCTCGTATACAGAAATTTCAACAGGAATAACTAAACCTATTTTATCAGACGTTTTAGCATTGTAATCTTTACAAAAAGCTACAATATTTACTCCATGTTGGCCTAATGCTGGCCCTACAGGTGGAGCAGGTGTTGCTTTGCCTGCAGATAGTGCTAATTTTAACAATGCTACTAGTTTTTTTGCCATAATTATTAAAAATAATACTTTAAATTTCTATTTTAAAATTTTAAACCCCTTCTATTAAGGGATACACGTCCTGAAGGATTCGAACCTCCTGCACCTAATTTTGGAAACTAGTGTTCTACCAATTGAACTAAGGACGCTGTTTTTAACTATAAATATTTAAACTAAAACGAAATTGGTTTATAATAAAATACTCGGAACCAGATTTGAACTGGTGACACGAGGATCTTCAATCCACTGCTCTACCAACTGAGCTATCCAAGCTATATTATATTATCATATAATATTATTATATACAACATCATCAAAATAAATAATAATGAAATACTTCATAACTACTTTTATAAGATATTTCATTATTGTTTTTGTTGCTATTATAACAAAAAAGTGTATAATTACTGTTGTCCCTTGTTATAATCCAAATATTTATAAACAAAATAATTTCTAGTATCATTTTGTTAAAAATTTCGCATGAGCATCCGTGGCCGAGTGGTTGAAGGCACCGGACTCATAATCCGTTTTCCTCTGGAACGTCACTGGTTCAAACCCAGTCGGATGCATTATAATTACATTAAATAAATTTCTATATAAATCCCTCTTCTATTATGATAATTAAAAATAAGCAAAAATATCTTGATGATTTAGAAAACCAGTATACAAAAAAAGAGATACCAGAAATAAAAATAGGTGATGCTGTTAATGTAGGTGTTAAAATTATTGAAGGAGTAAAAGAACGTATACAATACTATGAAGGTATTGTTATAGCTAAAAAAAATACCTTAATAAACAAAACATTCACTGTTCGTAAAATTTTTCAAGGAGTAGCTGTTGAAAGAATTTTTTTAATACATTCACCTAAAATTTATTCAATCGAAATCATAAAGTCTTCCAAAATTAGAAGAGCTAAATTATATTATATAAGATATTTAAGCGGTAAAGCTAGCAGATTAAAACAATCATTTAGATCAAAATAAACCTTTATTATGGATATAACATATAATATAAACATTATTAGTTTTGAAAAAGGATTTGATTTAACTGTGAAATGTAAAAAAACTGAATCCATTTTAGAAGCCTCAGAAAAAGCGGGCATAGATCTTCCTTATTCATGTAGATCAGGAGCCTGTTCAACATGTGCGGGTAAAAAATTAGAAGGGTTATTTAGTCAATCTAAACAGATATTTCTTAATTCAGAGCAGATAAATAGAGATTTTTTGCTTACTTGTGTTGCATATCCTGAGTCTGATTGTAAAATTTTAGTTCATCAAGAAAACGAAATAAACTAAAAAAAGTATTATTGTTTAAGCTAAACAATAATACTTTTTTTAGTTTATTTTATTTCTTTATGCAATGTTTGGCTGTTACAATTTGGACAGTATTTTTTTAGTTCTATACGATCAGGAGTATTCCGTCTGTTTTTTTTTGTTAAATATCTTGATACACCTGAAGAACGTTTATTGTTATTAGATCGACAATTTATGCATTCTAATGTAATTAAAATCCTAGTTCCTTTATTTTTTGACATTGAAATTTTTATAATAATTTTAAAGTTAATTTATTATCGCATAAAGGCTAATATTTTTTCAAGACCAAATGGAGACTTATCTTTTTTAAATAAACACTATGACAAAAATTAAAATTACATTATTATTAGGCTATTATATTTAATAACACTTTACGCACTTATTTATGGCAAACAGCAAATCTTCAAAAAAACGAGTTAAAATAAATGAACGCCATCGAATAGAGAATCGTAATTATAAAGGTGCAATCAAAAGGAGTATAAAAACTTATTTAGACCTCCTAAACAAATTTTATTTAAGATGTACACCAGAATTATTAATAGAAACTAAAGATAGTTTAAAAATCGCCATAAGTAGTCTTGATAAAGCAGTGAAAAAGGGAGTTATTCATAAAAATAAAAGTATAAGGAAAAAAATACAACTTTACTCTTCTTTCAAAAATAACATAAAAAACAATATTAATAAATAAATTATTGTAGAATTATGAATAAAAAAATGCAAAATTATAAATTATATGCGACTACATTTCCAAGTTTTGTTGCTATCCAAAAAACAAGCTTTTGCTGGTTTATCTCAAATGGACTTGGTAATGAATTATCTAAATTTTCATCAATTCATGATTTTACGGGAAACATTGAAGTGTATATTTTTGGTCAAGAATACAAATTAAAAAAGCCTAAATATAATGAGTTCGAGTCTAAACAACAAGATGTTACTTATTCTGCGAATATATTTCTTCCTGTTGAAATTCGTAATGATAAATCTAACATAATATGTACTAAAAAAAGTGTTTTTATCGGAACATTGCCATTAATGACAGATAAGGCAACCTTTATTATTAACGGATGTGAACGAGTTATCATTAGTCAAATTATAAGAAGTCCTGGCGTTTACATAAATAGACACAAAAATCATAATTTTTATGAAGCCACTCTAATTTCTAGTAATGGGTCATGGTTAAATTTTAAACCAGAATATAGTAAAAGTGACAAAAAGCATATTTCTATTCAATCGATCTACGTCTATATTGATAAATTTACCAAAATTGATGTCGTTCAATTGTTAAAAAATATGGGGCTAAATTTTGAGTCGATTTATCAAATATCTAAATACCCTGAGTTTATTAAAACATTAACTAAAAATTTAGAAGCCTTAGAAAATAGTGAGGATAATCAAACAATGTTCTCTAAATTATTAAATTTAGGGTATTTAAATATTGGCAAAATCGGGAGATTAAAATTAAATCAAAAATTAAACTTGCATATTTCAGATAATTTAAATTTGTTAACTTATCAAGATATTATTAATATAATTGATTTATTGTTCATAACAAATAAAAATAATGGTCCACAAGATGATGTTGATCATTTACAAAATAAAACTGTAAGGTCTGTAGGAGAATTATTAGGAGGTCAAGTTTATATTAGTTTAAAACGGTTAGATAGGATTTTAAAAGATAGATTGACTTTGTGTGATCCGTTTAAACTTACCATTAATACTGTTATTGATCCTAAACCATTAATTACTTTAATGAAACAATTTTTCGGTTCAAGTCAATTATCACAGTTTATGGATCAAACAAATCCATTATCTGCTTTAACGCACAAAAGAAGAATGAGTTTATTAGGTCCTGGTGGTCTAAACAGAGACCGTATTAGTTTTGTAGTTCGAGATATACATCCCAGCCATTATGGACGTATTTGTCCCATAGAGACTCCAGAAGGCCAGAATGCTGGTCTCATAGGATCTTTAACAACATGTGGAAGGGCTAATAAATATGGATTTTTAGAAACACCTTTTTGGAAAGTTATAAATGGTTATGTTGTAAAAACGGGTAAACCTTTTTACTTGACGGCGGATATTGAGGATTATTATAAAATTGCAACTGCGGATTTATTAATTAATAGTAAAAATGAAATTTTATCTAAATCAGTTACTGTAAGATACAAACAGAATTTTATAAATGTTTCGTCTCATGAAATAGACTTTATACCAGTTTCTATTATTCAAGTTTTATCGCCAGCAGCTGCTTTGATACCTTTTTTAGAACATGATGACGCAAACAGAGCTTTGATGGGTTCTAATATGCAACGTCAAGCAGTACCTTTGCTCTTTTCCCAAAAACCTATAATAGGAACCGGGTTAGAAAATCAAGTTGCAATTGATTCGGGAATGGCGATAGTTTCTATTAAAAAAGGTGTAGTCACATATGTCTCCTCTGATTCCATTGTTATTAAAGATTTTTTAGGAAACGAAATTTTTTATGATTTAGAAAAATATCAAAAGTCAAATCAAGATACATGCTTTAATAATAAGCCTATAGTTTGGGTTGGTGAACATATCAATAAAGGCCAAATAATAGCAGACGGTCCAGGTACTAAGGGTGGTGAACTATCTTTAGGTCAAAATTTAATTGTTGCATATATGCCATGGGATGGCTACAATTTTGAAGATGCCATTTTAATAAATGAGAGATTGGTTTATGACGATATTTTTACTTCAGTGCACATAGAAAAATATGAGGTTGAAATCAGACAGGTACAAAGCAGTACTGATATTGTAACTCGTAATATTCCTTACACTAATGCTTCGAGCATTCAAAATTTGGATGATAACGGCATTATAAAAAAAGGTACCTTTGTCAAACCTGGTGATATTTTAGTAGGTAAAGTCACTCCTAAAATAGAGTCTGAACAACTACCTGAAGAAAAACTGCTTCGTGCGATTTTTGGGGAAAAAGCTAAAGATGTACGTGATACCTCATTACGTGTTCCTGCTGGAGAATATGGGCGTATTTTAGATATCCGTGTTTTTGATGGTGATAATGGAGATGAATTAGCTGTAGGGACAGAAAAATTAATAAAAGTTCGTATGGCCCAAGTGCGAAAAATCCAAGTTGGTGACAAGATAGCCGGAAGACACGGTAATAAAGGTATAATATCTAGGATTTTAGCTCGACAAGATATGCCTTATTTACCCGACGGTACGCCTGTTGACATTATACTAAATCCATTAGGTGTTCCATCAAGAATGAATGTCGGCCAATTATATGAATGTCTGCTTGGATTTTCAGGAGACAAATTGAATCGTCGTTTTAAAATTTTACCTTTTGATGAGATGTATAAAAAAGAAAGTTCTCGTATTTTAATAAGTAAAAAATTACGAGATGCTTCAATTTTTAAAAATCAATCTTGGATATTTAATCCGTACTCACCTGGGAAAATGATATTAACTGATGGTAGAACAGGAAATTATTTTGAAAACCCGATCACTGTAGGTAAAGCTTATATGCTAAAGTTAATACATCTAGTTGATGATAAAATTCATGCTAGATCGACAGGCCCCTATTCATTGGTGACTCAACAGCCCTTAGGCGGTAAATCGAGAAATGGTGGTCAAAGATTTGGTGAAATGGAGGTTTGGGCATTAGAAGCGTATGGTGCGGCACACACTTTACAAGAACTACTTACTGTAAAATCCGACGATATGGCCGGAAGAAATGATCTTTTTGCCGCAATATTAAATAATGAGAAATTTCCTTCTCCGGGTATTCCAGAATCATTCAAAGTCCTACTAAGAGAACTACAATCTATGGGACTCGACATAAATACTTATAAAATGAATGTATTTGGATCAAATGAAACTTATGTTAAAAAAGTAGATTTAATGAAAGGCTCCACAGCTAATTTAAGACTATTTTCTCCTGTTACAAATGATATAAATTTAACTTTTTAAAAGAATTATTATGCAAAAAGCTGGATCAAAATTCGATTATATTAAAGTTAAACTGGCTTCACCAATTTGTATACAAGAATGGGGACAACGTTTGTTACCTAATGGGCAAAAATTTGGTGAGGTTAAAAAATCAGAAACAATTAATTATAGAACTTTTAAACCAGAAATGGGTGGTTTATTTTGTGAACGTATATTTGGCCCTATTAAAAAATGGGAGTGCCATTGTGGTAAATATAAACATGTGTACCATAAAGGTTTATTTTGTGAACGTTGTGGAGTTGATGTTACAGATTCTAATGTAAGGCGCCACAGAATGGGTTACATAAAGTTGGTTTCACCTGTAACTCACATTTGGTATTTAAAAAGTCTTCCTAATTTAATGGCTATTCTTCTTCGAATTAAAAGAAAAGAGTTAGAAGAAAGAGTCTATTTTACGTTAAATGAAGAGACTTTAGGTAGAGATAAATTTGGTGCTGCTTCTATTCAAAAAGATTTAGAGGATTTAGATCTAAATAATGAAATAGCAAAAAGTAATGCGGAGCTTTTGAGTTTAAATAAAAAAGGTAACCGTAACTCTATACCAGAGCAACAATGTATTAAAAGAATCAGAATTTTATCTAATTTTATTCTCACAAATTCTAACCCTGCATGGATGGTGCTGTCAATTTTACCAGTATTACCTGCAGGATTACGTCCGATGGTTCAATTAGAAAATGGTCGGTTTGCGACATCCGATATTAATGAATTATATAAAAGGATTATTCTTAGAAACAGTAGGTTATCTCGTTTATTCGAAATGTGTGCACCCGATATTATCGTAAGAAACGAAAAGCGCATGCTTCAAGAAGCTGTCGATACATTAATTTATAACGGTAAACATGGTAAAAAAATTGTAGGTGCGGACCATAGAGTGTTACATTCGTTATCTGATATTATAAAAGGGAAACAAGGACGATTTAGGCAAAATTTATTAGGAAAAAGAGTTGACTATTCTGGACGTTCTGTTATTGTAGTAGGTCCTAATTTAAAAATAAACCAATGTGGTTTGCCTTATGAAATTGCTGTAGAATTGTTTCAACCTTTTGTATTATATGAAGTGTTAAACAAAAATTTTGCTGATACAATAAAATCTGCTAAAAAATTTATTTCTAACAACAAAAAAGTAGTTGAGGGTATTCTAAAAAAAATGTTAAATAATCATCCTATTTTTTTGAATAGAGCCCCTACTTTACATAGGTTAGGTGTTCAAGCTTTTGAGCCTGTGTTAATCGAGGGTCGTGCTATACTTCTACATCCATTAGTTTGTTCTGCTTTTAATGCGGATTTTGATGGTGACCAAATGGCAGTTCATGTACCATTATCACAAGAATCACAAGCAGAAGCTTATATGCTAATGTTAACCCCTTATAATTTTCTGGCCCCAGCTACTGGTGAACCAATTATAGTTCCTAGTCAAGATATGGTTTTAGGATGTTATTATTTAACATCAAATAACATAAAAGGTTTAAATGGAGCAAATCACTACTTTTCCGGTTCTGGTGATGCTTTGTCAGCTTATTTTAATGAACAAATAAATTTACATGCATTAATTTGGGTTAGAGATGAAAATTGTACACCAGATCTAATATACACCCGAACAACCGTTGGAAGAATAATATTCAATAGAACAATTAAAAAATCATTAAATTTAAAAACTCTTCAAATTTTATAATTTAATTTTTATGAATAAATATCTTTTCCAAAATAATTTAATTAATAAAAAGCAATTAAAAAACATATTAGCTTGGACATTCACAAATTATGGGCCTATTAAAGCTTCTATTGTTTCAGATGAGCTAAAATCTTTAGGGTTTAAATATTCTACATTAGCTGGTCTTTCAATAAGTATAGAAGATTTACGTGTACCGCCTATAAAAAATTCTTTATTAAAAGTATCTGAAAATGAAATAGCTCAAGCAGAGATTAAATGTATTAAAGGTGAAATTACAGAAGTTGAACGTTTTCAAAAGATTATAGGTATTTGGGGTTTTACAAGTGAAACTCTTAAAAATGAAGTTGTTTCTTTTTTTAAAAATTTTGACCCTTTGAATTCTGTTTATATGATGGCTTTTTCAGGAGCTAGAGGTAATTTATCTCAAGTAAGACAACTTGTTGGTATGCGCGGTTTAATGTCAAATCCTCAAGGACAATTAATTGATTTACCTATAAAACAAAATTTTAGAGAAGGCTTGACTATTACCGATTATCTAATTTCTGGTTATGGTGCAAGAAAAGGTGTTGTGGACACTGCATTAAAAACAGCAAATTCCGGTTATTTAACAAGAAGATTAATAGACGTAGCTCAGGATATTGTTATAAAAGAAAAAAATTGTTTTACAAAAAAATCTTTGGTTTTACTAAATAAAAAAACAAATTTAAAATACACTAGATCTTTCTATGAAATTATTTTAGGTAAAGTAATAAACAAAAGTATAATAAACCCTTTAAATCATAATGAAACATTATTTTTTGAAGGGACTATATTAACCCCCAATGTAATTGAAACTTTAGATAAAAATAATATCAATAAAATTTTAGTAAGATCCCCATTGACCTGTAATTTAAGCAAAGCAATCTGTCAAAGTTGTTATGGATGGAATTTAGCTACTGAAAATCTCATAGATTTAGGAGAAGCAGTTGGTATTATGGCTGGACAATCTATTGGGGAACCCGGTACTCAACTTACTATGCGAACATTCCACACGGGAGGTATTTTTACCGCAGGTGAAAATGAACAAATTATAAGCCCTACTAACGGTTTTGTAAAATTTTCTGAGTTTTTACAAATTAGTAAGTTTAGAACTACTGAAGGAGAGAATGTTTTAAAAACAGAAAACAGCGGGTATGTTGTTATTAAAAGTATGGATAACAATGAAACCAGAATTGAAGTATTAGCAAATACATTGCTATTCGTGAAATCCGACAATTATGTAAATAAAAAAGATCTTATAGGACAAAAATTGGAAACAGGTCGCAAAACTAAACTAGAAATAAAGAATATTTTAAGTAAATCTCAAGGTGAGATTTTTATAGATAAAAGTTCTAATCATAATTTTTTATGGGTGCTATTTGGAAATCTTTATCCAATTTTTATGAATTTTTATTTAAATTTTTATAAAAAAGGTAAACTTTTAAAACAAAATAGTATTTCACGTATAAAATTAATAAGTAAACAAGCAGGTACTTTAAATTTTATAAATAATACTTTTAACTACTCAGAACAGTTAATTCAAATTAAAAGCCGTGCATTAATTTTTAACAATTTTAATATTAAAAAACTATTAAATTATACGGATAAGAGTTATTTTGTATTAAATAAGGGTAACAAAAATTTCATACTAAACTGTTTCAATTTTAGTAAAGAGAAAGAAACTGGTGTAAATTTATCTAATATTTTCGGAAAATTATTAACTAATAATTACATAACAAATACAGGAGGGACACCATATTTTTTAGAAAGTTTATATTCAGTTACAAATACTGAAACGACACTTTTATGGCTATCTGAAGAAACCCATTACATAGACCGAGATTGTAACATATTGTTAGTCGAAAACGCAGAATATGTTACCAATAATTATGAAATTGTGCCTAATACTTACTCAAAAATCTCAGGCGTTGTTGATATTATAGAAAAATACGGCATAATTAATGAAATAATTATTAAACCGGGCATATTACAAAAAGTTAAAAATTTTGATAGTTTTGATCAAAAATTATTTTACCCTGGTGAAGTTTTGTTTGGTAAGGTTAGGTTAAACCAAATTTCATTTTCTGAGATTGTGTATACAAAATTCGGCGTCGAAGTGTTAATAAGACCAGTTTCTATGTATCAAGTACCAAAACGAAAATCTGCGAGTAAAATTTTCAAGGCGCCCTCAAATATACTTGAGCCTATATATTTTAAAAATTCTATACTTTCTACGGTTGTTCATGGAGAAAAGATTAAGGCAAACTATTCTTTAAATTTATTCGAAGAGATAATAGAGTTTGATTTGTATAAAAAAAGTGGGACCCTAAAGAGATCAGATTTAAACTCGTCTACTATAATTACTAAAAATAATAAATTTAAATTTAGACTCTATGAAAATTTTTATCTTAATGATTATAGGCCAAAAAAAGAAACAGATCTAAAATTATCTTTAATTGTCGAAAAGAATCAGTTTATTAACTGCAATAGTGTCATAGGTTACTTAGAAATATTTTCAAAGAAATATGCAGAAATAATAGACATAAAGGTAGAAAAAAATAGCCGTATATTTTTTATTACAGACGATAATTGTATAACCAATACAAAAAATAAAAAGGTATCTGTTACTAACAATACAAATAGCCTAAATATTACGGGCAAAGTTTTGATATCTGATTCTAACAAAATATTAATACAAAAAGGTTTACCTTATTTTTTTCCAAAAGATTCTAAGAATTTCTATCAAACAGGAGATTTAATAGAAGCTAATCAAAATATAGGTCAATTAACTTTGAAAAAAGAAATAAGTGGTGACATAGTTCAAGGATTGCCACGTGTTGACGAGATTTTTGAGGTACGCAAAAATAAAAATAAAGTGCCTCTAATAAACGAAACATTGTTAGACCTTAATTTTAAACTTCTTCCTTTGGCAACTTGTTTAGAGGGCGAAGAAAGTATTGATTTACACGATTTTCTAAAGCTTTATTTTGATTATTACTTAACTATATCCGACGCTTATCAAGCATCATACAGAAGTTTAAAAAAAGTACAATTATTAATTTTAAATTTAATACAATCTGTTTATTTATCACAAAGTGTTTCTATATCGGATAAACATCTCGAAGTCATAGTAAAACAAATAACAACTAAGGTAAAAATTATAGACTCGGGATCAACGAATTTATTATCTTCTGAAATAATAAATCTTACAAAAATTAAGTACATTAATGAATTGATGGTCCTTAAAGGTAAAAAATTAGCTACGTATGAACCTTTCATAACAGGTATTACAAGAACTTCTTTATTAACTGACAGTTTTTTATCATCAGCAAGTTTTCAAGAAACTACCAAAGTGCTGACAAAAGCAGCAATTGAGGGTAAAGTCGATTGGTTAAGAGGTTTAAAAGAAAATGTTATTATAGGTACAAAAATTCCTGCGGGAACAGGTTTTAATAAGTATAATAAATTGTTTATTTAATAAAAATAAAAATTTTATTCTTTACTATATACTTTAACTGTTATTTTTGTATTATTATGTAAGATTAATATTCATTAAAAATTTTAAATAATTATGACAGACATCACTTTACAACAATTATTATCAGCTGGTGTTCATTTTGGGCATAAAATTTCGAAGTGGAACCCTAAAATGATACCGTATATTTACGGAGAGAAAAATAATATTTACATTTTAGATCTAGTACAATCTTTACAATTGTTGGAAGAAGCAAATTTTTATTGTAAACAGTCTGCTTTAGAAGGTAAGACTTTTCTTTTTGTAGGTACAAACCCTTATGTACGAACATTGATTGCTAAAGAAGCGAAAAAAAGCAACTCCTCATATATTAATCAACGTTGGTTAGGAGGTATGTTAACAAATTGGATTACGTTAAAACATAGAATAGCTGATTTAAAAAATTTAGAAAATCAGGAAGCCATTCATAACTTCGATTTATTACCAAAAAAAGAAGCCGCTGTTTTAAGACAAAAGTTGACAAAATTAAGGATTTATTTAAATGGTGTTAAAGAGATGAAACAATTACCCGATGTTGTAATTATTATTGATCAAGAAGCAGAAATGACTGCTATAAAAGAATGTAAAGCTTTAGGTATACCTATTATTTCTATTGTTGATACTAATTCTAACCCTGATTTAATTGATTTACCTATACCTGGAAATGATGATTCGATTTCATCACTAAAACTTATACTTAAATCATTGGCAGATAATATTTGCTTAGGGCAACAGCTTAAACGAAAATAAATACTTTTTGCGGATGTGGCGAAATTGGTAGACGCCCTGGATTTAGGATCCAGTAACTTATGTTGTGAGAGTTCGAGTCTCTCCATCCGTAATTTATTAATATATTTGACAATAAGACAACAAATTTATTATTATTATATTAAAATAAAACGATACTGTAAAATCATGAAATACGCAATTATTGAGATAAGTGGACGACAATTTTGGATTGAGAAAGGCAAATATTATGATTTTAACAGGATTTCTGAAGAAAAAGGAACATCAATTAGCATAAACAAAATTTTATTAGTTAATAATGATGGTGATCTTTATATAGGAACTCCTCAAGTTAAAAATATTAAAATTGAAGCAATAATTACTGAACATTTACGTGGTCAAAAACTAATTGTATACAAAATGCGACCTAAAAAAAAAACTAGGAAAAAACAAGGACACAGACAAGACATTACAAGAGTGTTAATTGAAGATATTACTAAAACATTATAATTAAAGGAGTTTAAAAATGGCACATAAAAAAGGTGCAGGTAGTACTAAAAACGGAAGAGACTCTAGATCATGCCGCTTAGGTGTAAAACGTTTCGGTGGGGAGGTTGTTAAAGCAGGAAATATTTTAGTTCGTCAAAGAGGTATGAAAATAAAGCCTGGACTTAATGTTTCATTTGGAAAAGATTTTACTTTATACGCTCTAAATTCCGGTACGGTAAAATTTGATGATGAAAGTCGCAATTTTAAACGAATTAATGTTATTTAAATATATCGTCATTTTATTAATGGATCGAATTGGATTCGAACCAATGTAGCAATAATGCAGAGGATTTACAATCCCCTCCCTTTAACCACTCGGGCATCGATCCAAAAAAGATAAACGATCTTTCTAGATCTAATACTTATGATAGATAAATTTATTTTATTTTGATTTAAATGGAAGATTAACTCAGCGGTAGAGTATCTGTCTTACAAACAGAAGGCCACAGGTTCAAATCCTGTATCTTTCATTATAAATGCTGATATAGCTCAATTGGTAGAGCAACTGATTTGTAATCAGTAGGTTGGGGGTTCAATTCCCTTTATCAGCTTTTATCTCTAAATGGGTCTATCGTCTAATGGATTAGGACAAAAACCTTCTAAGTTTTCGATGTAGGTTCGATTCCTGCTAGGCCTATTAATTCCAAACCGTAATTATTTAGTTAATAAAAAATGATTAGATGCCGTCAAAATTATTCGACTATTTTCTAAAAATATTACATATGAAAGCAATAGTATCACTTCCTGAATTTATAGCTGTATTTCGTTTATATTGTGTTATTTTATTAAGTGTCAGTAAATGGTTATTTAGATTTGAAACTTTATAATTCATTTTAAGTTTATCTGTAGGGCTAATTAAAGAAGAAAGACCACCTTTAGTAAGAGTCTGTCCAGTTCTGTAGGTTTTCGGGATCTCTGTTATTTTTGTAGCTTCAAATAACGCTGCGCCAGTTTCAGCTATTCCTACACCAGCTTTTGTTAACATTTTAACAACCTCTAATGATGCATTTTGTACTCCAATAATATCTTTAATATAATAACCGCTAACCATTGTACCTATAGCAAGACTAGTAACACCAACAACAGTTATAATTTGTTTTTTATTAAATCCCACCGCATGTACCTCCTTTCACAAATAAATTTAAATTGTTCAATAATGTTTTAATTTTTAAGCCAGTTTTTTTATACCAAATCGATTGTCTGATGTGTTTTTTCTCTTTAGATCTTCTTTTTTTTGGAACAGCCATATAAAGGTGTATAAACAAACATTTATGATTAGATATCAATTACAGAATCATCATTTTTTAACGATGATTTATCTGAACCGTTTTCTTTCGACTCATCGTTTAAACTATCTTCTATAAATTTCATTAAACTTTCTAATTTAATTTTAAGATTTCGTAAATTTTCAATATCTTCTGTTTTTACACTCTCGTGTATTTTTTTAATTAAGTCAAGTGCTTCTTTACGTTTTTCGTAACATGATACACTAATATTGTCAATTTTTTCTTTAAGGTCATTTAATACTTTTTCAGATTTATAACAAAAAGAATCAATTATGTTCTTTTCTTCTATTATTTCACGCTTTTTTATATCTTCTTGTGCGTATTTTTCTGCCGTTTTAATCATTTGTTCTACTTCATCTTTATCTAAAGTTGAAGCACCTTTTATAGTTACTGAATTCTTTTTACCTGTACTCTTATCTTCTGCATTAACCGATAAAATGCCATTTACGTCAATATCAAATGTTACATTAATTTGTGGTATGCCTCTAGGGGCATTAGAAATACCTTCCAATTTAAAAACTCCTAAACTTTTATTATCTTGTGCTAATTCTCTTTCACCTTGCAATATTAAAATCTCAACTGAATTTTGGTTATCACTACCTGTTGAAAAAGTTTCTGATTTTTTAATAGGAACAGTTGTATTACGGGAAATTATTTTCGTCATAACCCCGCCTAATGTCTCCACACCAAGAGATAAAGGTGTAACATCTAATAATAAAATATCTTTAACTTCTCCGGAAAGAACTCCTGCTTGAATGGCTGCACCTATAGCAACAACCTCATCAGGATTTACGGTTTGATTTGGTTTTCTACCTGCTAATTGCTCTACTAAATTTTGAATTGCAGGTATTCTAGTTGAACCACCAACAAGAACTACTTCATTAATCTGAGATTTTTGAATTTTTGCATCACGAATAGCTTTTTCTACAGGCCCTTTACAACGATTAATTAATTTACTGCATAAATCTTCAAATTTCGCTCTACTTAAAGATTTTTCGATATGTTTTGGTCCTGTATTTGTTGCTGTAATGAAAGGAATGCTTATTGTTGTTTCTAAAATATTTGATAATTCAATTTTAGCCTTTTCTGCAGTTTCTGTTAAACGTTGCAACGCTTGTGGATCCTTTGATAGGTCTACACCTTCTTCTTTTTTAAAATCAGCTATTAACCAATCGACTAAAATTTTATCAAAATTATCTCCACCAAGGTTGGTATCTCCTGATGTAGAAAGTACTTCGAAAACACCATCACCAACTTCTAAAATAGAAACGTCGAATGTACCGCCACCTAAATCGAATACAAGTATCGTTTCATTTGTCTTTTTATCTAAACCGTATGCTAATGAGGCGGCAGTAGGCTCGTTAATAATTCTTAAAACATCAATCCCAGCTATTTTACCCGCGTCTTTCGTTGCTTGACGCTGAGAGTCGTTAAAATATGCTGGCACGGTTATTACCGCTTGTGTAACCGTTTGTCCTAGATACGTACTTGCATCATTAACAAGTTTTTTTAATACTTGAGCAGATATTTCTTCTGGACTAAACTGTTTATCTAAATTTGTACAATTAATTTTTACATTTCCCTTATCATCACTAACTACTTTATAAGGTAATTGTTTAGATTCATCACTAAGTTCGTTTGCTTTTGAACCAATAAATCTTTTAACAGAAAAAAAAGTGTTTTCTGGGTTAATAACTGCCTGTCTTTTTGCATTTTGTCCTACTAGTAATTCTTTACGTTTAGTATACGCAACAATTGAGGGTGTTGTTCTAAGACCCTCAGCATTAGCAATAACATTTGGTTTACCCCCTTCCATTATAGCAACAACAGAATTCGTTGTTCCTAAATCAATACCAATAACTTTTACCATAAACTAGAATTTTTATTTTTTAATAAGTACACAATATATATTATAACATATTTATAAACAAGTAAAGGTTTAATAAAAAAAATTTTAAACAGACGAGAGTGGGATTCGAACCCACGGAATTTTTAAAAATTCTTCTGATTTCAAATCAGACGCAATTAACCAACTCTACCATCTCGCCAAATTATTTATTTCTTTATTGC
>Ga0222707_1000108_pt1 | contig 35794 bp, 63 predicted proteins | sample AntAcemetage1574_FD_179831 | JGI IMG/M metagenome (GOLD analysis project Ga0222707, IMG submission 179831) | Saline water microbial communities from Ace Lake, Antarctica - #1574 | ecosystem: Environmental > Aquatic > Non-marine Saline and Alkaline > Saline | place: Antarctica: Ace Lake...
ATTACAGGTTACAGATGATTACTCGATGTCTTTTTCCTTAGATAATGATATGATTTATGTTGGAGATTTAATTGAACTTAGAATTTCAGAAACTCCCGTTCATAGATTGCAGAATTTATATTTAGTTCTGGCAGGAAAAGAGTTGCCTTTAGAATTATAAATATAGCATAGATTCTAACTTGTATATATAAGAACCTCTGTTTATTAAAGAGCAAAATAATTATTAAATATGAAACTAAAAAAATGTAAAGTTTGTAAAGAAAGTTTCGAGCCTAAGCAACTGTTTCAAATTTGCTGCGGTTATAAGTGCGCTATAATACACGCTAAAGACCTTAAAAGGCTAAAAGATACTAGAGAGTGGAATGCAGAAAAGAAAGTCTTAAAAGATAAATTGACAACTCCAGATAATTATAGAGCCAAAAACTTGCAACCCACTATAAATAAAATAGCTAGGTTTATAGATTATGGTTGCGCTTGTATTGCGACCGATAACTTTGGCAAACTTGCTGGAGGTCATAATATTTCGGTTGGCGCAAATAGATCGACTGCATTAAATTTACATAACATTCACATTCAGAGTTTCGCCTCTAATAGTTTTAAAGGTGGCGATACGATAAAATACCATAAAGGAATAGTAAAGCGTTACGGTAAAGAATATTTAGAGTTTATGGATAGCTTACATAAAACTCCTAAGATAAGTTTAAGCTATAAAGAAATGGTTGTAATAAATACTAACGCTAAAAAGATTGCATTAACTTTATCTAAAAACTTAACTGAACTAAACCCGCAAGAAAGGATTAATTTAAGAAATCAAATTAATACAGACTTGGGTATTTATTCAAAAGAATTTTGTATATTTGATATAACGGATTAAGGCACGTTTAACAATTTTATAAATTCCCAACTAATTGAGCGCCTTAACTCTTTTTGTTGGGTTTTTAATTTTATGGAAAATATAGAAGTTTGGAAAGATGTAGTAGGTTTTGAATCGCTTTACGAGGTAAGTAATATTGGTAATGTAAATAGAATTACTAAAAAAATTAAAATTAAAAACCACTTAGTTACATTTAATGGAAAACGTATGATTCCCTTAGATAATGGAATGGGTTATTTAAGATATAAACTATCTAAAAATGATAATTCAAAAAGATATATGGCGCATAGAATAGTTGCAGAGGCTTTTATTAAAAACCCAGAAGGGAAAAAATGTGTAAACCATAAAGACGGTAATAAAAAAAATAACGATCTTAGTAATTTAGAGTGGAATACGCACAGTGAAAATACAATTCACGCATTAAAAAACGGATTAATAGTTAGGCATAAGGGAGAGAATCACGCTATGGCAAAACTAAGCAACCACCAAGTTAAAGTGATTAGGAGGTTTAAAAAAATATATCCAAAAGTTACTTGTGCTTATATTTCAAAAAGATTTAAAGTTTCTGGTAGCGTAATACAAAGAATAATTAAAAATAAAACTTACAAAATTTAAAGTGCTAGCAGAAGAAACAGAAATAGAAGTACACGCATTTCACAAAACAAAACCAACTATAAAAAAGTTAATGACTATTAAAAATTTTAAGAGTTGCCAAAGTCTAAAGATTATATTTATAGAGCTTATCAAATTAATTTTAATAAAAGTATTGTTTAATAGTAAAAGTGTTGTATCTTTGTAAAAACAAATATAAATTATGAAAACAGAAAAAAATCCAAAAGGAGCGGGCAGACCTAGTAAAACTTACAAGCAAAAAAACCTACAAAAGAAAGTGCCTTTAGAAATGTTTAGAGAATGTATAGAGGCTTTGAATGTTATCTGCAAGGATTACGAGAAAAAACATTTATAATGTTACGCAACAAAAAACAAATAGCAGACTTCTTAAAGATAGGTTATGAAACGGTAAGATCAAGAGTTAAATATCTAAACATAGAACACGTAGACAAGCAGTTTAAATTGGGCAGAATGTACAACGATAACCAAGTAAACGAAATAAGACTTTATAAAAATAATCCTTTTATAACCAGCCACGATATTGTTTACGTAACAAGGCAAACAACAATACTACAAAGCAAATTAAACTTTTTAACTCTCGATCAATTATGATAAAAGCGATATTAAAATTTAGAAACGATTACGCAAACTGGATTGAAAAATTAAACTTAAAAATAAAATTATGAAAACACCAACTTTAGAAGAAGTCAAAGAACATTTTAAAAACGCTAAACAAGTTAAATGTTTATCTAGCGATAGAATTTACGACTTGACTAAGATTAAAATAATTACAGATATACACGAATGGTACGGCGGTTATTGGATAGACGCAGAAGTTTCAGTAAAAAATATAAAAATTGTAGATGAATGTACTTTTGCAGAAATACTTGCTTACAAAGAACCATTAAAGCAAACGGTAAAAGAATTACTAAAGGGTAGCGAGTTTGAAAATGAAGATTGGGCTTTTTCTTGTAAAGATTACTTTGAGGATAAAAAACATATTGAGTTTGATAATAGAAAAATAAAACTAACGCAACAACAAGCAGAGGACATTATTGGTTACAAATTTGAAATAATCTAACTATGACAGCAAAAGAAAAAGCAAAGGATTTGTTTTATAAATTTAGACCGCTTGCTTATAAAGACGAAAGACAAGTTGGTTCTTGTAAAATAATCAAAGAAATGGAAAGAGCAAAGCAATTTGCCTTACTAGCGGTAAAAGAAATTTTAGAAAAAATACCTTACATTAATAACACACAAGAAGAATGTAATAAAAGGGTTTACTATATTGAAGTTTCAGAAGAAATAAGCAAACTATAAAATCATATTTCTAACATAATAATATTTTTAACTTATATTTGTATAACTTAATTTTATTACTATGTTAGAAATTCTTTGTTTAAAACACGATTTGTGGGTAAAGATGGCAAGAGGTATTTGCAAAGATCACTTTCTAGCTGATGACATAGTAAGCGAAATGTATCTTAAGTTAAAAGACTACGACAAAGAACTAAACGATTTTTATATTTATTTCACTTTAAAGTCTGTTTGGCTCGATTGGTTAAAGTCGGAGAATAAAAGAATGCATTGCGAATTAAGCGCAAACCTAGCAGCAGAAGAAGAAGAACAAGATACTATTTATAAAGTTCCCGATTGCTTAACTTGGAAAGAGCGAAAGATATTAATACTTCGATATGATAACTCACTAAGGGAAATAGAACGACGCTACAAAATAAATTTCATGACAGTTAGTAGAATAGAGAAGAAAGCAAAAATTAAAGCAAATAAAAAGCCTTGAAACTAAGAATACATAAAAGCGTGTTTAGGCAATACTTTCTACCAATAAGTTACAATATTAAATATTCATCGTTATTAATGTGTAGTTTTTGCATGAATTAGAAATGCGGTAATGTTCCAAGGTAGGCGACTTGGTCTCCAACACTGAGTGGGTAGGTTCGATCCCTACACCGTATGCAAATATCAATTAATTGATTTAAATTGAATTATGGATAATAGAAGAAATAATGGTGGAAATAAAACTAACGGAGGTCGCAAGAGTAAAGCAGAGGAGCAAAGTTTAATTGAAAAATTAACACCACTTGAGCCGTTAGCTTTTAAGGCGTTGTTAGATGCGTTAACAGAGGGTAAAGATTGGGCGGTTAAATTATTCTTTCAGTATAACTTTGGTATGCCTAAGCAAGTGATAGACCAACACAATACTCACGAGGTTAATAATTTTAGTATAAAGGATTTATATGATAGCCAAACAGAAACCGATTTGGAATAGTTTAAGTAACGATACTAGATACTTTGTTATTACTGGCGGGCGTGGTTCTGGCAAGTCATTTGAAGTAGGTAGGTTTACAAGTCTATTATCTTTTGAACCAGGGCATAAAATACTATACACTAGACAAACAATGACTTCTGCACACTTGTCAGTTATACCAGAGTTTCAAGAGAAAATAGACTTACTTGGAATGAATAACGCGTTTGATGTAAACAAAACTGAGATAAAGAATAAGCAAACAAATAGCGAGATAATCTTTAGAGGTATTAAAACAAGTTCAGGCGACCAGACCGCAAACCTTAAATCGATTACGGGAGTTACTACTTGGGTGCTAGACGAGGCTGAGGAGTTGACAGATGAAAGTACTTTTGATAAGATAAACTTATCTATTAGAATTAAAAACAAACAGAATAGAATCATACTTATATTAAATCCTGCAACAAAAGAGCATTGGATTTATAGAAAGTTCTTTGAAGAGTCGGGAGTAACGGAAGGCTTTAACGGAGTGAAAGGCAACACGACCTACATACATACAACCTATCTAAACAACTTAGATAATCTTAACATAGATTTTATTAACGAAATAGAGTTAATCAAAGAAAACAACCCTAAGAAGTATGAGCATCAAATACTAGGTGGTTGGTTAGACAAAGCGGAAGGTGTTGTATTTACAAATTGGAAGTTTGGAGAGTTTGATACTACTCTACCTTATTCCTTTGGTGCGGATTTTGGATTTAGTATTGACCCTAGCACATTAGTTAAAGTAGCAATAGACAGAAAGTTAAAAATAATATACGTTAAAGAATTGTTATACAAGCCAAAGTTAACAACAAGCGAGTTGGCAATGATCTACAAACAAAATGTATCGGGCAAAGAATTAATAATTGCGGATAGTGCAGAGCCTAGACTAATAGAAGAAATACAGCGATACGGATTTAACATACAGGCAACTGAAAAAGGCGCGGGAAGTATTAAAGCTGGTATTGAGTTAATGCGAGACTATCAGTTAATAATAGACAAAGAAAGCGTTAACGTCGCTAAGGAATTAAATAACTACGTTTACAGCGACAAAGCAAGTAGTTTGTTTGTGGATAATTGGAATCACGCAATCGACGCAATAAGATACAATGTATTCTTTCACTTAAGTAACCCACATAGAGGAAAATTTGATATAAGATAATTATGAAAATAAACATACCAGAAAATATTAGCGAGGTTACACTAGGGCAGTTCCAGAAATATATGGAGTTGCTAGAGCGCGACTTAGATATAATGAATTTTAACAAACGTAAAGTATCAATATTTACAAACATACCTCACAAGGATTTAGTTACTGTAAAAGCTATTGACTTTGAACGTATAAGTAAGCAAGTAGATATTGCTTTAAATACAGATGCACAATTTGAAGCAACCTTTAAATTAGATGGTTTAGAGTTTGGATTTATAAACGACTTTGAAGAAATTAGTTTAGGAGAGTTTGCGGACTTAGAGAAATACCAAACAAGCCAAAATGATTTACACAATCTAATGGCTATACTATTCCGACCAATACGAAATAAAGCACACGGCAGGTACGAAATCGAAAGCTATAAAGGTACTGCGGAATATTCCGAGCGAATGAAATCGATGCCTTTGAATATAGCTAATGGTGCGCTGGTTTTTTTTTTGAATTTAGCGAGCGAGTTAGAGGATTATACCCTGAGATATTCGAGCGCGGAATAAGCGAGGGTGAGGATATGGCGAACTACTTTAAAGATTGGGGTTGGTATCCTACTATAAAAAAACTAGCTAAAGACGACATCTTTGCGATTGACAAAGTAACCCAACTAAGTTTGCATAAATGTTTATTATTTTTAAGTTGCGAGGTCGTGGAAAATAAAGCAATCATAAGCGCGCAAAATAAATCTAACGGTAAGCAAATAACCGAATTGTAAAATAAAGTATTGTTTAATACACCGCCTTTGCCTCTTAATAATGCACACTTAGGCGGTTTTTTCTAAAAGTAATTAATAAAAACAAAAATATGAAAAAAGTAAAAATTTATTATGAAAGCATTTTTATAAAAGAAATAGTTTATGACGAAATTCGTTCTGAGGCAATAGAAAGAGCTTGGATTTTTGGTAAAAATAAAATGTCAGTAGCAATAGTTCCGTATCATTTTTTAATGATATTTGAAAACGAAAACGAAAAACAAGTAAAGGAATTGTAAAATAAATTAAAAGTTTTTTAAATAAAGTATTGTTTATTTAAATGTTGGTTGTATCTTTACACCAGCAATAAAGCTAAACAAAAAAAAATAAAGATTATGACAACTCAAGAAATTTACAAATTAGCAAACTTAGAAACTTTAATACCTACAACAATTAGATTAAAAGATAATTCTACTAAAGTTGTTATGATTCCTAAAAAAGAATTATGGTATGAAGATAACGCATTTAGTGGTCATAAGTCTTCTTGTTTTAGATTAGACAAGCTACAAACGTCATTAGATAATAGAGGGTTGGTTTACAAAAGCGCTTTTTATCCGTTTATATAATATGGAAGAGATAGAAGTTTCAGTAGGAGGAGAAAATTACACAGTTACAATTCAAGATGGTGTAATTGACGAAATACAACAAAACGGAATAAATTTAACAGAATTTTTTACAGATGAGGTTTATATGGAAATATTAGATTTATGTAAATAACATTTGTATCTTTTTAATAATATTAGTCTTAGGAAAATTGTTATTGGCTTAAACCCTATTCATTGGAGTAGGGTTTTTTGCTTTTGTTACATATTAGCAATGTTATCGTTTTACTTATATGAACGGATACAGCGAAATTTTACGATACATTAAGACTCTAGCCGAGCAGGATTATTTTATTAACACAATAACACAAGGCGACTTTGAAGACGTTGACATTAGTAAGAAAAATATATTTCCTCTGTTACATATTAGCATTGGCAACTGTTCTTTTCCTAGCGATAGTGTCATAAGATTTGACTGCCAAATTGGTGCGATGGATATTAGAGATATAAACAAAGAGATAACAACAGATAAATTTTACGAGAACGACAACGAAATAGATAATCTAAACGAAACTTTAGCTGTTGTAAATAGGTTATGGTTGTTGATGCTTAAAGATTTTGAGGAGAACGATATCACCGCCAGCGAAAATCCTACCCTCGAACAGATGACAGAGAGTAAAAAGAATTTATTAGACGGTTGGGTTATGACATTTACAATCGACGTGCCAAACATTTTGGTTTCGCTATGTTAACAGAACAAATATTAAATAAGTTTGGCGATAACGTTACTAAGAAAGCTAAGGCGATACTTGCAAAGCGTGATAAATTAGACACAGGAAAGTTAAGCGAAAGTTTAAAGTTCACGGTTAAGAAGTCAAAGAATAGTTTAGAGTTTACATTACTTGCAGAAGATTACGCCACGTTCGTAGACAAAGGAGTTAAGGGCACAAAAGATAATTCAAGAGCGCCAGGCAGTCCGTTTCAATTTAAACAGGGTAAAGTTTCCGTACCTATCGCTCCAATATTAGGATGGGTAAAAAGAAAGAGATTTCAATTTAGAACTAAGCAGGGGCGTTTTATGAGTTTCAAGCAAATGGCATTTATAATTGGTAGGTCTATACATAGCAAAGGAATTAAAACAAGTAACTTTTTAACAAGTCCTTTTAACGATGAGTTCAAGAAGTTGCCTAAAGAATTAATAGAGGCTTACGGTTTAGATATGAGAGATTTATTAAAGACAAGTTTAAAAAATAACAAATGATTAAAACATTATCGCCATACTATATTGACATTCCTTTAACCAGTCCTAGCAATTCGCTAGTATGCACTTCTTATACGGTGCAGATATTTATCTGGCAAGGTAACATAACGGCTGTACCTAGTTTGTCCTCTTATCAAAAGACAAGGTTTAACCCAACGGGATCAAACGCAATTGATAGATTAGAGATTGGAAGAATAGTAAATGACTTTATAGACTTTGATATTACTATACCACCTTTTGCTGGTTTATACGATAGCGATAACCAAGCTTGGGTTCGATTTCACGTTATCTACGATGTAGCACCAACTGTAATACAATTGCAGCAAACAAATTTAGCAATAAAGGGTTATGGTTATTTTCAAGAAGGAGCGAATCCAACTATCCCAACTAATAAAATATTAGTAACACAAGATGAATACAAAGTGGACCGCAACGGGTTATTTATTTTACCAATCAAAGTAGAGCAATCTATTACACCAGATTACAACGCAGACGACTACACAATTGATTATTTTATAGTTTAATATTATGGCAACACAAGCAGAAGTACAAGCAATTATAGATTTGAATTTAGCAAGTCAAAGCGATATTACAGCGACCGAACATAGAGTAGTTGAGACGGCTATATTGAATTTCATAGCACAAGAGGTTGCTAGTTTGCAAACACAAATTAACGCAATACAAGCAGCACCAGCAGCAAGTCCTTTCTTAAGAATAGCAAATTATTATATTGGTGATGTTGGAGGCTCTGATGTACTTAAAACGGTTACATTTCCAAATGTGGGAACTGACCAATACGAAGTGTTAGGCTCGTTAGTTCACGTTTCAGGAGTTTTTGGAGCAAACAATGATGTAATTTTTAGCATTAGAGAAAAAACAAGCACTTCATTTAAGCTAGCGTTACGAGAAGTAGACTCAGAAGTACAAAATATATCATTCGACTATGCACTTTTACCCTTTTAATTATGATCGCAGTACGCAGTTACCCACTTGGAGAGATAAATTACACTATTCAAACACCTAGTTCAACCTTTAGCGGTGAGTTAATTAAATATTTATGGGTAGACTTAAGCCAAACCACCACCGATGAGTACGTAGAAATAACTTACCACGGAATAGTTAAGACTTTGTTAATAACAGACGAGTGTAGATACACGCCAATTGATATAGTTTTCCAAAACAAAGAGGGTGCAAGTCAAATATTCACTATGTTTAAAGTTCGTAAAGATACCATTTCTGTAACTTCCGACAGTTTCGAGGGTGGCGCGCCTTTAGGTAAGCATCAATTCAACACGTTTAACGTGCAATCTAGGAGTAAATTTACAATTAACAGCGGCTTTGTAACCGAAGATAAAAACGAAGCTGTAAAACAATTATTGCTTAGTGAAAAAGTTTGGGTATTAGAGAGTGGACAAGCTATACCAATTAGCGTATCTAGCAAGAGCCAAGAATTTAAGACTAGACAAAATGACAGATTGATAAATTATAGTTTGGAGTTTGAATATGCTTTTAACGATATTAACAATGTATAATGGTTACAGAAATATTTATAGGAAATACTAAGGTTGATTTATCTAAAGACGAAAATATTGATTTTAATAGTTCGGTTGCAAACACCGATGACATAACTAAAATCAATACTGACTTTACTAAAAGTTTTACGGTACCAGCAAGCGACCGAAATAACTTTTTATTCAAACATTATTACGATGCGGATATAGACAATACTTTTGACGCACGAACTAAGGTTAAGGGCGAAATTAAAATATCAGGTTTCCCTTTTAGAATTGGTAAATTTAGATTAGAAAAAGTTAGCGTTAAAGATGGCAAACCCGCAAACTATACAATTAATTTTTTTGGTGATTTAGTAAATATAAAAGATTTAATCGGAGAAGATGAATTAACATCTTTAGACTTGCAAGCGTTGGATCATTCTCCAAGTGTTCAAAGTATTCAGATAGGATTGGAACAGGGCTTGTTTGATAGAGATATAGTTTACAATTTAATAAATACTAGAAAGCAATTTTTTTATAATTCAACACCAAATTATAGTAACCCTTTACAATTGCTAACAACAAACGTAGGTACTACTAAACCATTTGGCGAGGGCGTAGATGACTTGGATTTATTTCCTTCCGTTAGAATATCAAAAATACTAGAAGCGATTAGCACTAAGTATGGTTTGACTTTTAGTAATGAATTTACAAATAGAACAGAGTTTAAAGAGGCTTATATGTGGGCCTGTAATAACACCGTAAACAAAATACTACGAACTTCATTTATAAACTTCACAACAGGTGGCGGTACGTTTATGAACTTAGAAACCGATAGTCTAAACTTTACAACCTTTGTAAATAGCGCAAATGATAAAAAAAGATTTTACTTTAAAATAACAATATTAAACCCAATAATAAACAATGATAATGATACTTTACCTATCGATTTTGCTATATTTAACAATGGAGTACAGGTTGCTTTAATACAGGACCAAACACCAACTTTTGAGAGAGAATTTACAATTAACACAAACGATTTAGTAAACAACAAATATCAATTTCAAATAAATATACCAATTAATTCTGCAACCGTTGTATGTAGATCAGAAAGTTGGAACGGCTCTAGTTGGGTCCCAACACCAGAAGAAACAAGCGGAGGTATTTCGCAAGGTAGCGAGGCACTTGTAAACGTATCAGCAAACTTACCTAAATTAAAAATAATAGAATTTTTAAGCGGTTTGTTTAAGATTTTCAAGTTGGTAGCTATTCCACAAAGAAACGGTACTATCTATTTAAACACGGCTAACGATTATTATTTAAGCGGCAAAATAGTCAACTTAACAAAACATTTTGATATAAAAAATTACGATGCAGAACGAGGGACTTTAGCAAGGCAAATTGATTTTAAATTTCAACCGCCTACGACTATCCTAAACCAACAATTTAAGCAAAATAATATAGTTGCATACGGCGATAGTTTATTGACTTTGAAGGATACTGAATTAAAGCCGTTAGATGGTGATGTGATAAGTGTTGAACTACCTTTTGAAACTTTATTATTTGAGAGATTAAAAGATGTAGCTACAAATAATTTAGTTAATATTCAGTACGGTTTAAGTCGAGATTTATCTGGCAACCAAGTAGTGCCTAAGCCTATTTTATTTTACAATAACGTGGTTCAATTAGGTACGACAAAAGTTAAAATGCTTAGATTGCAAACGCCTTTAAACACAACTTTAAACACGCCTAGTAATACTCTAGGATTAGATAACGTTAGTAATAGTTTAATTTGGAGCAACGAGTTCAGCACTTGGAATGGTGCATTAATAAATAATACTTTATATTCAAATTACTGGCAAAAGTACGTTGTTAATTTATTTAACATAAAAAAAAGAAACTTTAAATTCAAAGCTAAATTACCAAACTATCTTTTAACAAATATAGAGTTAAACGATATAGTGGAATTAAATAAAAAATATTATAGAATAAATGATTATAATGTAAACCTTTTAACGGGTGACGCAACATTTAATTTAATAAATAATTTTGAAACTAATTTTGGTTTGTTTTCGCCAACAAGTAAAGAAATTTATGTAAACTATTTAGCGCAAACAACTAGCGTTTACGTTAGTAATGCAAGCGTAATGAATATAACAATTCAAAATTTAGGTTTTGGAACTGCATTTATAACAGCAATTAAAAACGGTAATTTTATAGATATTACATTTACAGAAAATGCTTTGTCATTAAATCGAGATGCATTTATAAACGTAAATAATGGATCGGGAAAATCGTTTCAGTTATACGTAAATCAAGATAACAAAATAGTAACAGCAGATAGTACGGAAGTAACATCAGATAACAATTTATTAACAGTAGACGCGCAATAATTATGGCACAGCAAGTAATAGGAATAGGAGTAACACCAAACGACGGAACAGGGGACTCTTTAAGAGATGCATTTGTAAAAGTGAATGCTAACTTTTCGGAAGTATACCAAACCGCAGGGGGTTGGGCTATTTATAATGATAGTCAATACACGTTATCTAATCCTCTAGTAATAAGTCAGGGAGTAACATCAATAATGACAAATAATGCAAATACAGTAATTAATACATATTTGCCCGTTGGTGTAGTCAATCTATGGGACGTCTCTACTTCAAAAATAACACCTCAAAATATAGGCGACTACTACATAACTACTTTTAGATTTAAGGCTAAAAATTCAGCAGCATTTGGGCTGTTTGAAACAGCAATAGATTTAGGCGGTTCTACTGGTATTTTGTTTAAAGAAAGTCAAAATATGAGTAATACTGCATTGGTTGAACAGACATATGCTATTGTAATACCTATGTATATAGGTGCTGATTTTAAATTAAACGGAGGGATTCCAAAAGTAAAGAGCATTAGCGGCACTACTTCTATATATGACATAGAGTTCCAATTTGCCAGAATCCATAAAGGATAAATTATGATACTAGAAATTATAAAATTGTGCAATATGTTGCCATACTATAACGGTGGCGAATGTATCGAAATAGCAAAGGGAAAATTTGCAACGATAAAAAGTTGGAAAAAAGCAAAAGAACAAATTAAACGTAGTTATAAAGAAATATACAAATGATAACCGAAGTAATAAAAGTTGTAGCGGATACAAGCGACGCAAACCGTAAGATTGACAAGCTAGATAATTCTTTAAACACCTTGAAAAAAAGCACGTCAGGAGTTGCAAAAGGAATGAAGGAAAGTTCTGTATCGGTTTTGGAAAACGGCGGCGCAATGGGTTTACTAAATGCAGTTACGGGTGGTTACGCTCAAGTAGGTAAAGATTCAGTAGAGGCACTTGGATTGTTTTCTAAAGAATCTAAACTTGCAACCGCTTTACAATCTGCGTATAGTTTTGTTGTTGGCACATCTACGGGAGCAATGAAACTTTTTAAACTTGCTCTAGCTGGTACTGGAATTGGTTTAATTATTTTGGCGTTAGTTTCTTTAGTTTTGAACTTTGGAAAAATAACTGATGCTGTTACAAAGTTTTTGCCCGGGCTTAAATTAGTTGGCGATTTCTTTAGAACGGTAGCTAATGCGGTTACTGATTTTGTTGGTATAACTTCTGAAGCAGAAAGGGCCTTAGATGCTTTTAATGAACAAGCAAAAAAATCTTTAAAGCAAAATGAAGATTATATGCAAACTAGAGGCGACTTGTTAGATGACTTTAGTAAGAAAAAAGTAGAGGCTAAAAACAGATATTTAAAAGCAACGCAAGAGGAAGGAATTAGCGACGAAAAAAGAAATGAATTAGCTAAAAGATTAAACAGAGATTTAATTGGTATAGATAAAGAGAGAAACGATAAAAAAGTAAAAGATAACAAAGAAGCGCAAGATAAAATAGACGCTGACAATAAGTCTATAAACGATAAAAGAAAGGCATTACAAGAGAAAGCAGATGCAATAGCAAAAGCAAAAAGAAAAGCAATTGAGGACGCAAGAAAAGCCGCTTTAGATAAAGCAAATAAAATTGAGGACGATGCGAGAGAAGATAACTTGCAAAAAACAAGAACCGCGTTACAAAATTTAACGGCAAAGTTTGAGCAAGAAAGAAAAATATTAGTAGATAATAATGTTTCAACAGTAGAACTAGAAGCGCAATTTGCTAGAAATAAAAAAGAAATTAAAGATAAGGAAATTGCGGATAAAAAAATAATTGACGATAAGGCGGCAGCAGATAAAAAAGCAATAGATGACAAGGCGGCTGCGGACGAAATAATTAGAGCGACAGCGGTTAAAGATGCTAAAATAGGTTTGGCAAATAACACTTTAAATCTAATTGCAGAACTTGCTGGTAGAGGTTCTAAAATAGGAAAAGCAACAGCAGTGGCACAAGCAACTATTTCGGGTTACGAGGGTGTGCAAAATGCTTATACAACAGCACAAAAATCTCCTATCACTACTTTATTTCCTGCCTATCCATTAATACAAGCTGGTCTAGCTGGTGCGTTTTCTGCAATACAAATTAAAAAAATATTAAGCACCAACGCTGGCGGTTCAACTCCACCAAGTTCAAATACTGGTGGTGGTGGTCAACAAGCACCATCTGCACCGTCTTTCAATTTAGTTCAAGGAACGGGAGCAAATCAAATAGCGTCTAGTTTAGGAGGTCAAAACCAACCAATACAAGCGTTTGTGGTTAGTTCAAATGTTACCACCGCACAAGCGTTAGAGCGTAATATAATATCTAACAGCAAGTTTTAATAAAATCTTTTTATGTTACAATTTAACATTTATTTCGTTTATAAATTATGAGGACATATGAGGCTTTTTATAATCCCGAAGAAAATAAAGGAGTTTTTGCGGTTTCGCTTGTGCTTAATCCAGCGATGGAGGGCGACTTTATAGCATTGAAAGCGCAGTCTTTGCAACTTAAAGAAATAGACAGCGAGCAACGCATTTTGGTTGGTTTAGTATTAGAGCCAAACAAGCCAATTTATCGCAACCAAAACGGAGAGGAGTTCAATATAACATTTTCAGAAAATACCATTAAAGAATTATCTTACGGTTTCTTTAAAAATAACCACCAAAAGAATAGCACAATAGAACACGATGAGAGCCAAAAAATCGACGGTGTTACATTTGTTGAAAGTTGGATAGTAGAAGATTCTAAAAATGATAAATCAAACGCTTTAGGGTTAAGCTATCCGAAAGGTAGTTGGATTGCAACTATGAAAGTTGACAACGATAATGTTTGGAGTGAGTTTGTTAAGACGGGCAAAGTAAAAGGGTTTAGTATTGACGCAATGCTATCACTAGAAGAAGTAAATTTAAAATCGGAAATAAATATGAGTGTAGAAATAATTGAGATGTTGAAAAACCTACCTACTAGTATTGCTTTGGCATTAAAGCCTAAAGTAGATATTAAGTTGGGTAGCGTTAAAAGCGCAGACGGTTCGGTGGTTATCGAATACGAGGGCGATATGATGATGGAAGGCGGTGCAGTTTTCGTTGTTGCAGAAGATGGTACACAAGTTCCTTTACCAGTTGGCGATTACGAGTTGGAGGATGGTATGATTTTGTCAGTTACAGAAGAAGGTAAAATTGGTTCGATGAAAGCAATGGAAGCGCCAGCAGCAGAAAATGTAGATGCGCCACTTTCAGAGCCAAATGTACCAAGTGCAACGGACCAAGCAACGGCGGTTGAAAATGCGATTAAATCGATTATGATTAAATACGCAGAAGAATTTAACGCAAAGTTAAAAGAGGTTACAGATGCAAACGTAGTTTTGAAAGCGGAAATAGTTGCTTTAAGCGCGCAACCAGCAACAAAGCCAAAGGTTTCAGTACCAACGCAATTAGGGGCGCAAACAGCATACCAGAAATTCATCGAACACAAAAACAAATTTAACTAAATTTATATAATATGGCAATAGCATACACGGGGGCGGTAATCCCAACAGATTTTAAAGCGGACATTATAGCCGAAATTTTATTCAAAAACGCAACCGTTGAAGATGGTTTGGTAATGTTTGAAACTGGCATTAAAGCTGGTCGCGTAATTACTGAAAATATCAATTCGGTAACAATGCAACCTTGGAGCGTTAACCCAACGGGATCGGAAGCTGGTAGTATTGGTATAGACGATACAACAGTATTCCCTGTAAAAGTTGAGTATATCGACAAATTTACTCCAGACGACTTGCGTTCTACTAGATTCAATAGAGATATGGCACCTGGTGCAATTAATGATGTATCAGATGAATTTAACAGATTGGTTTTAAATGGTATAGCGCCTTTAATTTCAAACGATTCAGAGAACAAGTATTGGAACGGTGCTTTAGCATCTACAAAAACCGCAGTAGCTTTACTAACAGCTGGGGCTTTACAAACACAAGTTTCTGCAAATGAAAAAGCGTTAGTTGCTGCAATGCCAACTACATTGTTTGACTCTTTAACTACTAAAATTATCTACAATAAGAATGCGGTAGGAAAGAGAATTAAAGTTGGCGGTACGGTTTTAGATTCTGCAAATATTGGTGCGGAAGTTGGCAAAATTTACAACGCAATTCCTGACGAAGTTTTATCTGGAAACGATAAGCCTTATATTTATGCATCAAGAAGCGTTAAGAAATTAATTAACAACTTTAACAAAGCACAAGTTTATAGAGATACTTTTACAGTAGATTTAGCTACTAACAAATATTTTTACTTAGACGTAGAAATTGTATTTGTACCTTTAGCGCCTAACGTAATGTTAGCTGGTGTACCTATGAACTTTGTATGGTGTACGGACTTGTTAGATGACTATTCTGACATTCAAATTGCCCCATACCCAGCACCAAGAAAGGATTACTTCTACGACGTTATCTTTACTATTTTTGCTCACGTAGTAAATCAGAAATTCAACGTTTTATACGTATAATTAATAATAGGGCGGTTGAAAATATCGCCCTTTTTTAACACAAAATAATATATGTGCGATATAACGAACGGTCGTAAAAAGCAATGCAAAAATGCGATAGCGGGTACTTCAAAGGTGTATCTATTTAACGACATTGAAAATCCTTTTACAGTTTTAAACGGCGTAGCTACGGCAATGAATCCTCTTTTAGTAGACGTATTTCAATATGACCTAATAGGCGATGGAAATATTTTTGCTCAATCATTAGCATCTGACAGAAACGCGGGTACAACTACAAACACCCAAACATTAACTTTAGTCTTGCCTAAAACAACTAAAGAGGACAACCACCAATTAAATTTATTGGCTTACGGTTTTCCTAAAGCCGTTGTTCAAGATAAAGCTGGAAACTATCACTTAGTAGGTTTGAAAGAGGGAATCGACTTCTTAGTAGCACCAACTACTGGAGGCGCAAAAGCAGATTTTAACGGTTATAATTTAACGGGAACTTCTATTGAAACAGAATTAGCGCCTTTACTAGATAGCGCGACTATTACGGCATTTTTAGCTGTGGTAAATCCAACGACATAATCTTTCTTTTTATTTTTAAAAACCCGCTAGTAATAAATTAGCGGGTTTTTTGTTTTTGTTACAAAATCGCTATTTTATCGTTTTATAAATATGAAAATACTTTCGCCTTTAGCGGTAAACCACGAAATAGTTATAATACCTAGAAAGTATTTTAACGGCAGTATTTTATTAAGATTAAATAACGAAGAAAATAAAGAAGTTTTAATTTATAATTTAGACCAATTAACGGTTAACGGCTATATGTATATTGGTTTTAACCAATCATTTATGAACAACTCAAATTATCAAATAACAATATTGGAATTTGATACAAACGAAATTATTTACAGAGGAAAATTGTTTATAACCGACCAATCAAACGAAACGCAAGAATACAAAATTACTAAAGATATTTTTACTTTTTAATATGAGCGAAATAAAATTAATTCAACTAAACAACTACGTTAAACCCGTATTGCAAGAAAATAAATCTAAAAATTGGGTTTTAAACGGCGTTAACAATAGTTTTTACCAATACATTATAGATAGGTTTAACGGAAGCGTAACAAACCATTCTATTATAACAGCATATACACATTTAATTTACGGGCAAGGCTTATTTGCTAAAAATGCAAGTACTAAGCCAACAGAATGGGCAAATTTTAAAACGATATTAAATAGCAAAGATTTACGTAAAATAGTTAGCGACTTTCAACTATTCGGAGAAGCTAGTGTACAAGTTATTAAATCAAAAGACCGTAAAAAAGTAACGGGTATATTTCATTTGCCTAAACAATATGTAGTGCCTAGTTTGGAAAATGAGGAGGGCGAAATAGAACACTATTTTTATAATAAGGATTGGAGTAAACCAAAATTAGCTGAACAGTTTAGTGCGTTCGGTACTTCTAACGATGAATCGGAAATATACTGCATAAAACCATATTCAGCGGGTAAAAATTACTTCTCAGATCCAAGTTACTTGCCAGTCTTGCAATTTGCAAACATAGAAGAAGAAATAAGTAACTTTTATAATAACTTTTTGCTGAACGGATTAAGCGCTGGTTATCTTATAAACGTGCCAGACGGTCAAACGTTAACGGCAGAAGAAAAAGATAGTTTTGAACGTCAAATAAAAGCTAAATTAACGGGTTCGCCTAACGCTGGTAAATTTGTTTTAAATTTTGCTAGTAAAGACTCTGAAATCACCATTACAGCATTTCCTGTTAACGAATCAATGCACAAGCAATGGGAGTTTTTAAGCAATGAGGCACGTCAACAAATAATGACGGGGCATTTTTTAACCTCGCCAATGTTAGCTGGTATTAAAGATAATACGGGGTTAGGTAATAACGCAAACGAACTAGACGAAGCAGAAGCGCAACTTTTAAAGCGTGTAATTGCGCCAAAACAGTTTCCAATTATAGAAGCTATTGACGAAATCATTTCTTTTAATAATATGGCTTTTGATTTTTACTTCAAACCACTTTCAGAAGTACAAGATACTGCAATGCCAACGCAACTAAGCGAAGAAAAAAAAAAGTCAACACTAGATGAGATTTTAGATAGTTTAGACAGCGATTTGCAAGGTTATGATTTAGTCGATAGTAGAAAGGTTGAGTATGAAGATGAAGACGAACTAGACACTATTATTGCTGGTCATAATATACAATTTGCAAGCACGGGAACGGCAAACCCTAACGCAAAAGATACAACTACAAACCCAACGCAAGATGGTAAACTATTTAAGAGCCGTTATAGATATAGCACGGGTTTAAATGCTAATAGTAGAGAGTTTTGCAGTAAAATGGTAGGCGCAAATAAGTTATATCGCAAGCAAGACATAGACAGAATGAGTAAATCGTCTGTTAACTCGGGCTGGGGTGCAAAAGGTGCTGATAATTACGACATTTGGCTTTATAAAGGCGGTGGAGATTGCCATCATTTTTGGATTAGGGAAACTTATAGGCTAAAATCAGACGTAAACAGTCCTTTAGCAGAGAAAATAACGCCAGCACAAGCAAGAAAAGAGGGCGAAATATTGCCAGCAAATGATAAATTAGTTTATACAGCGCCAAAAGATATGCCTTTCAATGGGTTTTTACCATCAAATAAAAGATTTAACTAGAAATTATGCCTATAACACTATTAATTAGACCGTCAGAAATCACAGAATTTACTCCTTTAGGTGGTAATATTGACGTTGATAAGATAAAACCCGTTATTTTAGATGTGCAAATTTCTGTAATTGAGCCTTTACTAGGCACACCTTTGTATAATAGACTATTAACAGACTTCACAAACAACAATTTAACGGGTGATTACCTTGTTTTATACGAAGATTATCTCAAACCTATACTTAGACATCAAATATTTGCGGAATACGTTGAAATCGCAAGTTACAGCGTTGATAACGGAGGTATATTCAAGCATCAACCAAGTGATAGTCAGATAGTAGATAAAAGCGAGGTACAATATTTAGCTCAAACACAAAGAACTAAGGCGCAAATGTATCTAGCAAGAGCGCAAAAGTTTCTTATTTATAAGAATATACCAGAGTATTTACAGTATATTGACTTGGATAATAAGGTAGATAAAATTAGACTAACGGGCGGTTGGCTAATGAGCGGCACAAGAACCGAAGATATAAGACGCGACAGACTAGACAGAAGATTTTACGATGAGAGAAATTACTAACGGAAGGTTAAAGCAATGTAAAAACGCGGTTGGCGGTGTTAAGTCTGTTTATTTAGCACCTTACAAAAAGGTAACGCGTTCAAACATAGCTTATGATGGTGTAGAGTTAACGGGTTTTCCGCAAACTTTTATTTATAAGTTTGAGATGCTTGGGGCTAGTACTTTCTCGCAATCGCAACAAATTACGGACGGTGGTAAATCTTACAATCAAAGTTTATCTTTGAATTTTAGTAAAATAAGCGCTTTTGATAATGTTAATTTTAGTAAGCTACTTAAAAAAGATTATTTTATAGTAATTGAAGATTACAACGACAACTTTTTTTTAATGGGTTTTAGAAACGGAGTAGAAAGCGAAACTTTAACAATAAGCACAAACCAAACTTATAACATTTCATTTAGTGGGCAAGAAGAAAATATTGCACCTTTTTGTAATAATTTAATAAACACTAGTTTAATAATTTTTGACGGATTTAACTATATTTTTAACGATAGTACAAACTATATTTTTCAAAACGATAACAATTATATATTCCAATAGATGGCTTTAGTAGATAAAAAATTAACCGAACTAACCGAGATTTTAAGCGTGCCTGACAACGCATTTATACACGTTGTAGATCCTAACGATGTTTCGCAAAGTCCGCAAGGATCTAGCTATAAGGCTAAAAAATCGACAATTGGTGGTGCGGTTAAAGCACAAGTTACAGTTAGTGGAACTGTTAAGGTAGATTCAAACAATTCAGACCCTGTAGTATATTTAAAAGGTTCAGTCGATGCTTTACTGTCTGAAAAGCAAAATACTTTGGTAAACGGCATTAACATAGCTAGTATTAACGGTCAAAACTTATTAAATGGTGGTAATATTGAAATAGCAAACACTCCAATTACAATTGATGCCGAAGTATTACAAAACAGTACAAATGCAGTAAGTGGCGGTGGTGTTTATGATTTTGTGCAACCAATTTTAGAAAAAACAGTTCCAATAATAACAGATTCTTTTACCATTTTAGATAGTGTAGATTCTAAAAGAAAAAAATTAACATTTGATAATTTAATAAATTACGTTAAGGTGTTTATAGATGATTCTTTAAGCTACTTTAAAACAATTAATTTTTTAGATGCTACAAGTTCTATACAAACACAAATAAATTCCGCATTAAACAGGACGTTTGCTCAATTAGTAGGAAGCGCAGGAATTATTACTAATTCTGCAAGAATTTATTGGATTAATGGACTTTTTAATTCAAGTATAAATCAAGAAAGTTTAGATTTTACATTTTATAACCAACCTAATAATCAATATAGATTTCTTAGAATGAATTCTGGAGGAATAACAACTAGAAAAGTTTATAACGGCGATAGTTATGGCTTTGAATTTCCAGAAGGAATTGGAGTAGGTGCTTTTCAACCAGAAATAACAGCAGGATTACCTATTACTATACAAAAATTTAAAACGTACATAAATACAGTTAATACAGTTTACAATCCTGCATATATATTAACAAATAACTTTGAATTTACAATAAGAGTTATTGCAGGTACGGCTACGTTTAGTAGCACATCATTTGTTTTTTATCCTGGAGATAATGTAATCTTAAGATATTTTTCTGGAGTTTGGACTGTATTTAATTTAAACAACCCAACACTAAACGTTTTACCTAAAAAGGGAGCGAGTGGCTTTGTAGATAGTGCCATTAGTGAGGATGCAACAAATGTTTTAAGTGCAAAAGTATTAAGATTAGCGGCTGGTTTAACACCAGTTAACGCACAGGATTTAACTCCTAAATCCTACGTAGACGCAAGCCTATCGGGAAAAATAGGAGGAACGCAAATAATCGGAAGAATACCTGTTGCAACAGCATCAAATGAGTTAGCAAGTACTCCAATAACCTATAATAGCGAAACTGGTTTACTAACAGTTTTATCTCTTAACGCAAGTCAGATTAATACAAATGGCTTGGGAATTGGAAGTGCTTTGGGTTTTCTTCAAAACGGTACACTTGGAATAGTTTCGGGTCAAAATGGATTGGCTTTTTCTACAAATTATCAAAATATAGCAAATGGTACAGAACACGCAAGGTTTAACACGTTAGGAAATTTTGGTATAAACAAAACTGCACCGACTGAAAAATTAGATGTAATAGGCAACATTCAACTATCCAACTTACTAAAACTAGGACAATTTACAACGGCAACCGAACCCGCCTACGTTAAAGGAGCATCTTTTTTTAATACGACTTTAAACAAAATACGAATTGGTGGAGCAACGGCATACGAAACAGTAACAAGTTCATAATAATTAATAAATAAAAACAAAATGGCAGCATTTACAGAAGAAAGAACACCAAACGAATTTTTGGTAAGATGGAATAAAGAAGGGTTAATTCAAGGCGCACACGTAGGTTGGTTGGATACGGTACTGAAAGATGGCGTTGTACTTAGTCAATCGGAAACGAACGTCGAGAGCGTTGCGATAGGTTTAAGCGATGGTTTCCCTTTAACCGATATACTAACACAATTGCAAGTAGATTGTATCTTAGAGCGCGAAACTTTGCTTTTAGAAATCCAAACTTTAAAAGCAGAAATTACAGAGTTGAAAAAATAAATGTTAATTTTTAATTTAGTATTGTTTTAATTATTTATCTTTGGTAAAACTTAAAACATTTATTATGAAAAAATTAATCGCATTATCGTTATTTTCTTTAATTTCTTACGCTCAAAATGACCACTACGGAATGGAGCAGTATGTAAGTATTACAACAGATGTAAGAAACGCAACTATTGGAAGTAGCGCAACAAACAACAAACCCGAATTAGATTTAACATTTAGAGCGGGTGTAATTTCAAATGAAAATTTAACTATTGGAATACTTTACGAGAATTTCAATAGTTTAGATTTCAGAAAATATGCCTTTGAAATAGGGCAAAGAATAGGCAAAGGCAGGTTGCAATTTACACCGACTATCGAAGCGGGCTGGATTGAGAGATTTAAGTTAAATCATTGGACAGTTGGAGCGAATTTACATACCGTTTATTATTTAAACGATAACTTCGGGGTATTAGTAACTAGCAACATAAGTTGGAGAACAGATTTGAATTACAATTATGGCGGTAACAATTGGAAGTTATCGAACGGTTTGGGAATAATATACACTTTTAACAAATAAAATGGAATGACTAACGAGCAATTATCAAGAGAATTAAAAATAGTTTACGAAAAATTAGATAGCGAGCAAAGCCACAGAAAAGAATTAAAAAAAGACATTGATGCAATTGTAAATAGTACAAATGATTTAGTGCATTTAATTGGTGGCTCTAATTTAAACGGAAATAAAGGAATGGTTTTCCTGCTAGATAAAATTGAGTTGAAAGTTGAAAGATTAGATAAGGATTTTTCTAGCATACAGAAAAGCATTGATAACACACAATTTTGGGGAAAGTCTGCAATTGGTTTATTTTTTGCGGGCGTCCTATTATTAATTAAAGAAATATTTTTAAAATGATAAAATTTTTAACAAACATATTAAAAAGCGATACTCCAGAAAGTAGCAAGCGACTAGTAGGAGTTTTAGGCTCTATAAGTTTGATAATTTCTATGTTAATTTATCAAACTGATACTTTGGTAAACGCTGTATTAGTTTTATCGTTGGGTAGCTTGAGTATAACGGTAGTTGACAAAATTATAAATAAAAAACAACAGTAAATTATGGATTCAATTACACTAGAAAGAATTAAAACAGCACACCCAAAATTGCGTGCAGAATTAGATACGCTTTATAGAAAAGCAAACAATCAATTAGGTAAAAATGTAAGGTTACGTTTTGCTTACGTTTACAGGAGTGCTGCCGAACAAGACGCTTTATATAATAAAAGACCTAAAGTAACTAATGCAAAAGGTTGGCAAAGTATTCATAATTACGGTTTAGCATTCGATATTGTTTTGCTTATAGATAAAGATAATAACGGAACATTTGAAACAGCAGAATGGAATACAACTAAAGATTTTGATGGTGACGGAATTGCTGATTGGATGGAAGTAGTGAAAGTTTTTAAAGATGCTGGATGGGAATGGGGCGGTGATTGGAAATCTTTTAAAGACGCACCGCATTTTCAAAAAACATACGGTTTTGATTGGCGAGTTTTGAAACAAAGAATTGATAAAGGAATTATAATAAAAGACGATAACGGTATTACATATCCTAAAATATAATGAAAAATTTAATAATTATTTTATCGTTGCTTATAATTTCTTGCGGCTCTCGAAAAGTAGAAGTCAAAAAAGCAAACAAAGAAACTGTTACACAAACAAAAGAAACCAAAAAAGATAGTGCGGTTTTAGTTATAAATAAAAATGTAATTCAGACCGAAGAAAACGATATTGTAATTTACGAACCAATCGACAATGATAAAGAAATAGTGGTTGATGGTTTAACCTACAAAAACACTCGTTTAACAAAGAAAAAAGCAAAAGTTATATTAGTAGATACAAGTAAAATTAAAGAGGTTAAAATAGCCGTTTCTACTAAACAACAAAGTAATAAAACTAAAGAGGTTCTGCAAGAAAAAAAAGTAGACAGAAAAGAAAGTTATTTTAAATATTTTTTAATTATATTTGTAATTATAATTTTAGCGTTTTTAGCAAGAAAATATTATAGTAGATTTTTTAGTTTTTAATAGTTTATTTTTTTATATTTGTTTTTTCATAATTTTTTTTTGTTTTGGTTAGCAACTGAGAAACCCGTTATTAGTTTAGCGGGTTTTTTTGCGTTTGTTAAATAAATGTTAAATAACAATTAAAGTATTGTTTAATTAAATAACCACCTTATATTTGCTAAAGAAATAACCAATAAAAATAAAATTATGAAAGCAATTAAAAACATCTGCAACCTTTTAAAAGAAAAAGTACAAAATGATTACAATGACGAATTTAGAGATTTAGAGTTTGGAGATGGGATTCGTAAATATTTTCAAGAACTTTGGATAGGAGAAAATTTAATAGTATTTTATTTTGTAGCTACTAAAGAAAAAAGTAAGTACAATCATTATCTGGTATATATAGATAGTATTTTTGTATCTTCTATTCTAAACAAAAACTCAATTGAAAGAAAAAACTTAAAAGACGCAATTAATTATATATTAGTATAATGAAATACCTAATAAAAGAATTAACCGATATGGCACAATTGAAAATAGAGTTTTTAATTAAAAATTCTGCACGTTGTAAGTTATTAGGATTAGATAACCTAGCCACAAAATACGCAAACGACGTTGAGAGATACGTAAAAATTAAAAACTACTTAATAACCAGATTAAAAAAATACTAATGATAACAGATAAGCAAATTTTAAAATTTATCAATAAAGATAGTTTTAGAAATATTAAAGATGTTTCTCCAAAATTAAAAGAAATAATAATAGAAATTTTAACCAATAAAACCAAGTAAAATGGAAAATGTAATTGAGTACCAAGCGCAAAGAATTTTAGCTTTAGAGCAAAGAATAAAGGAGTTAGATCGCGAACTTTCAGACGCAAAAGAAATATTATCAGAAATACTAACAGATTTGAAAAATAATTAATTATGAAAATATCTGAATTACCTAAAAAAATTAGAAAATTAGCCTTAGAAAATATTTATAATCAAGGAAAAAATATTGAAGAACAAGATTTAACAATTGCTTTTATTTGGCAAGATTCTAAAGAAGGAAATGCTTTTTGGAATAAATGGAATAAAAAGCCAATAAAACTAGAAAACAGAATTATTTACTTAGAGTTAAAAATTGAAGAATTAATAAATAAATTAAAAACCAATTAATATGAGAACAATTCAGAACACACAAGTAGACGTTACTAATTTTACGGTAGAGAAAATTTACAAACTTTGCAAAGGGTTGCATATCTGGAAACATAATGCGGCACTTGAACGCAAAGAGGGCGAAAGTTGTTTCTTTACTAAATTTCGTTCAGATGACGACTATTACATTAGAATGACAAAAGATGAAAAAAAAGAAGTTATAACTTTTGAAGAATTTAATTTGCTGAAAAATGAAATATAACATACCAGAAATACTAGCAATTTACCAAGCCAACGGAAACAAAACTAAAACCGCAAGAAAATATTGCGAATTGAACGGTTTAATTTTTAATGATAACTTAAGACGTTTGATTGCTTTATGCATAGCAAAAAATATCGATTCAGACTTTGAAATTGAAACTAAAACCGAAACAATCCAATACAAGCAAAATGAGGTTAGTTTGCCTAGTGCCTGGAGCATAGATAAAAATAGATTTTACACTATTGACGAGTACTGCGATGTTTACGGACTTGAAAAATCTACTGTTAAAAGTTCTAAACTTGTAAGTCATAACGCGTCGCATATGGTTTATAATATAGCGTTCTTTACTGAAGAAGAAGAAGCCGTTATAAATATAAACGATAATTTAGAATCTGTAATAGGTAAATTTATAAAGCCTATATTTTTAGATATAAATCCAAATAAAATAAATAACTTAGATTATTTTGATAGGTTGGTTTATACAGATGTTCATATCGCTATGGATGTTAACGGCAAAGATGGCGACAGTTTATACAGCGGTGTTTGGGACAAAGTAGAAGTTTTAACGCGTTTAAATTTAATGATTTCCCACGTTTTAGAGTTTCAAAAATCAAACATTTTAGTTATAGATGACCTAGGCGATTTCTTAGATGGTTTAAACGGTCAAACAACGCGTAAAGGTCACGACTTGCCACAAAATATGAATGACAAAGAAGCGTTTGAATTAGCCTTAGAATTTAAACTTACTTTGTTAGATACTTTGGCTTTGCACTATGATGAAATAATTTGCAATAACATTACTAATGACAACCACAGCGGACTGTTTAGTTATTTTGTTAGTAGTGCATTTGAAAAAATAGTAACGGCAAGGTATTCGGGAAGGATAAAAGTCAATACTATTAAAAAGTTTATAGATCATTATACTATTTGCAATCATACTTTTGTAATTTCGCACGGTAAAGATATAGGAGAGCAAAAATTTGGATTTAAGCCTAAACTAGACGCAATACAAGCTGAAAAAATAGATCAATTTTGCAAACAATATAAACTTTATAACGGCAATTTTATAGAGTTTAGCAAAGGAGATAGCCATCAAGCAATATACGACGATACAACTAGTAACGATTTTAGTTATTATAATTATCCAGCATTTTCTCCACCTTCAAATTGGGTAAAAACAAACTTTAAAAATTCAAAATCTGGATTTAACTTTTACAATATTAACAAAACAAAAAATATAAAAATAGCAATACCTTATTGGTTTGCATAAAAATTAAAATAAATATTGTTTAATTAATTATAAATAGTTATCTTTGAGAAACTAAAAAACAAAAATTATGGAAAAAAGCATTTACAAAAAGTTGCTAACAATTCAAAAAAGCGTAAACGGATTAGCAAAAGACAAGGCTAGTAATAATTACAGATATGTTACCGGCGACAAACTTTTGGGATTCGTAAAGCCTTTAATGAATGAGTTAGGTTTAATACTTAAACAAGAGATTTTAAGCATCGACAACGAGCGTATGGATTATAAAACTGGCATAGGTACAAGTTACGAAAAGACTAAAAGCGAAATACTTTCTAAGGTAATGATGCGTTTTACTTGGATTGATTCAGAAAGCGGAGAAACCGACGTTAATTTATTTGGTGCAAACGGTCAAAATGATTGGGAGAAAGGTTTAGGTTCTGCGTTGACGTATGCTGAAAGATATTTTTTATTAAAGTATTTTCATATCGCTACTGACGAAGATGACGTAGACAATGACAAGAGAAAGCCAGAAGAATCAAAAATGGTAGTTCCAAGTAAGCCACAGCAATCAGTTCAAGGCGTTAAACAACCAGCTAAGCAAGAAAACTTAGACAGAGCAAAGCTAGGTAATTTTACTATTGAAGAGGTAAAAGCTTTATATTTAGTAACCGCAGAACAAGAAAAAAACTACTAATTATGAAAGACGAAAAAATTAAAGAAATATTTTTAAAATATATTTCTAGCATAGAGGCTGAAAATTTTATGGTTTACACTTATCAGGAAGTTATAGAAATGTTGGAAAATTTAGAATCTGATTTATTAATTGAAAATATTTAATATGGGAGCAAATAGCGAATTAATGATTAGAATGAGCGAGGAGGAGTTTTACAGAATACCACCAGATATTCGCCAAAGTTACCTTAGCAGTAAAATGGTAACACCCGAGTTAAACGATTGGAGCGAGTTAATGCAAGATGAACATTACAGCGTTTTGTATTATGCAAGTAAAAAAGTTAAACAAAATTTACAACAAAGAGCATACGATTTAAGAGAGAAAAAAAGAGAGAATTTAAGAAACAATTTAAACAAGTAATTATGGAAATTTTAGGAAAGATTATTGTATTAGGAAATACAGAAACGGTTGGAAGTGCAGGAACTTTTAAAAAGCGTACATTAGTTGTAGAAACCGAGGAGCAATACCCGCAAAAGGTAGCTATTGACTTTGTACAAGATAAATGCGAAATGCTAGACAAATACACGGTAGGCCATAACGTAAAGGTCGGTATTAACATTAGAGGCAACGAATACAACGGTAAGTATTACGTTAGCTTACAAGGCTGGAAAATAGATTTTTTAGACCAAAGTAACGCCGCTAATTTAAAGCCAGAGAAACAAACCGTAACTGTGCCTAAACAAGTTGTAGAGGATAACTTTCCTTTTTAACATTTAAAAAATAAAAATTATGAGAGATTTAAAAAAAAATTATAAAAATGAAACAAAAAAATCTCCTTTTGTTTTTAATGAAAATGGAGAAATAACATCTAATTTTAGCTATACTGATGATTATGTCTTATGGCTTGAAAATAAAATTAATATAGATTGTAAAAAAAATATAATTTCAGCTTTTGAAAAAGGTAATTATACAAAAGAAAAACATCTAAAATATTTGTTATCTAAAGGTATTAAATTATAAAACAAATTAAAAATAATGTTACAAAATCCTATAATTAATTTTATAGGATTTTTTTATATCTTTATAAAAAATAAATTATGATAAATTTACTACACGGTGATTGTTTAGAATTAATGAAAACAATACCAAGCGGCAGCATTGATGCAATTATTACAGATCCGCCATACGGAACAACGGCGTGCAAGTGGGATAGCGTTATACCTTTTGATTTAATGTGGGAACAACTAAATAGAATTATAAAGCCGAACGGTGCAATTGTATTATTTGGTAGTGAGCCTTTTAGTTCTGCTTTGAGAATGTCCAATATTAAAAATTATAAGTACGATTGGATTTGGGATAAATCTCACGGTTCTTTTGCAACAGCTAAAACACAACCGTTAAAAAGACATGAGATAATATCAGTATTTGGAAATTTAAAAGTAATATACTATAGACAAATGGACCAAGTAGTAGGAAAAGTTAGAGACAGAAGAATTGAATCTTTTAGGTCCTCTTTTGAAGAAAAAAACTTTATAAGTGATACGACTGGAATTAATTCTAAAAAATACGCATTAGATTATAACCCTAAAAAGATTAATCCTAAATCTGTTTTAAAATTCAGCAGTCAAAGAGGTTTACACCCAACTCAAAAACCAGTAGCATTAATGGAATATTTAATAAAAACCTACACAAACGAAAACGAAACCGTTTTAGATTTTACTTGTGGTTCTGGAACAACTGGAGTAGCTTGTGTAAACACAAACCGCAATTTTATTGGAATAGAGAAAGACGAAAACTATTTTAAAATAGCAAGCGAAAGAATAAACTCAAAAAACTTGTTTAATAATTAAATTAGTTTATCTTTGTGAAAGTATTATTTGGTAGAGAACTTAATACTATTTAAAACATTTTATTATCCTATCAGTGCGGAACTCTACTTCCAATCTGGTGGGATTTTTTTATTAAAAATAATGAGACATTCAATTAGTGTAAAAAAAAGATTTGAAGTTTTTAAAAGGGATAATTTTACTTGTCAGTATTGTTCTGCTAAACCTCCCTTAATTCCTTTAGAAGTAGACCACATTTACCCAGTTTGCAAAGGCGGAGATAATTCTATTGAAAATTTAATAACATCCTGTTTTGATTGCAATAGAGGTAAAGGTTCTGGCGTTTTAGAAAATATTCCAGACACATTAGTTGTTAAGTTTGAAAGAATGAAATTAGCTAAAATGCAATATAATCAGTATAAAAAAATATTAAAAAACCAAAAAAATATTATAGATGCTGAAATTGAACAAGTGGAGTTAGTTTACTCTAGTTGTTTTAAAGGATGGTCTTTATCTGCTAAATTTAAAATATCTATAAAACAATTTATTCAAAAATTAGGAGTTGAAGATGTTTTAGATAGTATGGAAAAGGCTTGTAATAGAATAGAAAATCAGTCAGCAGTTCCAAAATATTTTTGCGGAATCTGCTGGAATAAAATTAAAAATAATGAATAGTTACGAACTTTCTAGAAATTGGTTTGATTGGTCTTTTGAAAATCCAGAATTGGTTAACCCTAACCATACGGCAATTTATTTTTTTGCTATTGAACATTGTAATAGATTAGGTTGGAAAGAAAAATTTGGCTTTCCTACTCAAATGGTTATGGATGCTTTAGGCATAAAAAAACATCAAACTTATATTAAGTATTTTAATGAATTGGTAGATTATGGATTTATAAAAATGATACAAAAATCTAAAAATCAATATTCAGCAAATATAATTAGCCTTATAACTGCTACGCCAAAAAACGGCAAAGCACTAGACAAAGCAATCATAAACCACGGGGCAAAGCAAACACAAACCAATGGGCAAAGCAATAGTAGTATAGATAAACAAATAAACAATATAACAACAAACAAAATAACTAGTTTAGATTTAGAAATTTTTGAAGCAGAAATTATTGAATATTCTTTTACAGACTTTTGGGAGGTTTACCCAAATAAAACAAATAAGAAATTAGCCGAGGTTAAATTTAACAAAATAACTAAAGAACAAAAAGATTTAGTAGAATATCATTTACCGTTGTTTGTGGCTAACAAACCTTTTAAAGAATATAATTACCCACACGCGACCACTTATTTAAGCCAAGAGCGTTACAAAGACGAAATAACAACTAATTTAAAAACACAAGAAAATGAACGACTTAAACAAATTTCAACAATGCTTAGGAGTGATGGATCTGCAAAATATCTCTGATTTAAAAAAATCTTTAGCCTACGCATTTGAGAGAACAGATTTTGAACTTAGAAACCTAGACAAAATTATCGAAGAAATAAATAGCGAATTTAAAAACTTGCCAGAAAAAGAAATTATAAAAGCAATTAGAAACGGCGCTTTTGGAAAGTACGGAAGAACTTACAAACTTTCTACACAAGAAGTATGTTTCTGGATTTACAGTTATTTAAAACAAAAAGAATCTAAAAGACTAAAATTATGAGTTGGGTTATACAAAATTCTGTAAATCGCATTTTTAACGCTTTTAAGCGCAATAAAAATAATATCTATAAAGAAGATATAGAAGCGCTAAAACTAATCAATGAAACCCTATTAGAACGCGAAAAAACGCTAGTCAATGATAATATACTCTTTGCAAAGTTGCTTTCTATACAATTACGGCAAAATATAATATATTTTAAAGATATTGGACTGGCTATAAAAGCAGTTCAAAGAGATTTAAGAAATAGCGTGGAATTTAATATAAACCTGTTAACTTTAGATTTAAACAATCACGAGTTAGAAAATTATTTTAAAATCATCGGAATTGAAAAATACAACACTTTACAAGAGTGGGAAAGTAACAAGCAAATAATTAGCGATAACCAGCAAGAAATTAGCAAGAAAGTTTTAAAAAGCTGGAGCGTAGAAGATGTTGAAAAAAGTTTCTATAAGTCTGCAAATCAAATGATAAAAGATATAGAAAATTACAAGTAAATGTTAAACTTTAAAAATAAATTAAAAAAAGTATTGTTTATTTAATTTATTTTTTTATATTTGTATAAGCAATAAATAATTACATATAACGTTTGGTGCTTTGCGAGGTTGTGAACTTCGTGACTACAATTATTCAACTCAAAAATAAATTACAATGCGAAACGAAAATATGAATGAACCAATAAACTCACAATATTGCAAAACACGTGTTACAGGAAGTGCGGGTTTAAATGTAGTTTCACTTTTTAACGGAATGAATACTGGTCGAGTTGCTTTAGAAAATCAAGGTTTTAAAGTCAATAAATATTATTCAAGTGAAATAAAAACTTACGCAATTGAACTAACACAACATCATTATCCTGATACTATTCAAGTTGGAGATGTTACTAAATGGAGAGAATGGAATACTGATTGGAAAAGCATTGATTTAGTGTTAAGCGGTTCTCCTTGTCAAGACTTAAGTTCAGCCGGGAAACGCGCAGGAATTAATGGTAAAAAATCGAGTTTGTTTTTTGTATTTATTGAAATACTTGAACACATAAAATCATTAAATCCTAACGTAATATTTTTTCAAGAAAATGTAGGAAGTGCAAATAAACTTGATATTGGAATTATGAGCCGAGCTTTAGGAGTTTATCCTGTTCGGTTTAATTCTCAATTAGTAACTGCACAATTGCGTGATCGTTATTATTGGACTAACATTAGAACAAAACAAACTATGTTTGATGTTGTTGTAGATATTCCACATCCAAAAGATAGAGGAATTATTTTGAAAGACATATTAACAAGCGGTTATTCTGATAGAAATAAAAGTCTTTGTCTTTTAGAAGGTTATTACTCAAAAAGACCTTTTAAATCTTTTGAAAAATATATGACTCGATATAATATGGGTATGTTGCCAATTGTTTTTGAAAGTCAAACAGAGGTAAGGACTTATAATAAAATAGAAATGTGTAGGCTTCAAGGATTCAAAGACAATTATTGCGAAACAATTTCAGAAGCAAAAGCAGCATCATTATTAGGAGATGGTTGGACTTTGCCAATAGTAGAACATATTTTTTCTTTTATGAACAAAGCGTAGCATTTCATGTAACGGTTCTCGGCTTGGCGAGGTTGGGGACTTAAAAGTACAATCGCTCAATTTTAGTACAAATTTTAAATAGAAATACAAATGAACAATTTACCACAGAACCCCCAATCTTGCCAAACCGATGTTATAACTCGTTTATTTCGTTTGCAAATAACGAGAACATTAACATCAAGTCCTGAATGGGTTGAAATTATGGCAGAATCAGAAACATTGGCTCAAACAAAATATTACTCAATGAATCCATGTCATTTTATTATTTGGACTAAGGATTCTTTAAATGAGTTATAACTTGTAAATATACAAACCTACATTTGTAAATAACTAATAACCAAACAATTAAAAACTAAACCAATTGCGCTAAAAAAATAAATTATGAACTTAAATTTTGAAGATTTAGAAAATGCATTACAAGAAGAACAAACTTTTGATTTTGATAAAACATTTAATAGTTGCTTTGTTGATTTGTCAATCGAAATACCTAAACCAGAAATACTTATTTCAATCGGAACGCACGAATATAAAGGAAATCATTATGATACAGCCGTATGCACCGCTGGAGAGTTTTCCGCAATAGTAGGGCAATCAAAAAGTAAAAAGAGTTTTTTAAAATCTGCCATTTGCGCGTCGTATATTGGTGGGAACACAAATAACCTATTCCCAAACATTAAAGGGCATAGAACAAAGGATTACGGTATTATCGACATAGACACGGAGCAAGGTAACTATTATGCTCAAAGAACATTTAGAAGACCTATTGAAATGGTTGGCGGTAATTATCAAAACTATCACAGCTTTGCGACCAGGCACTTAAGTACTCCGGAAAGATTAAAATTTACTGACGAACTTTTAATTAATCAATCTAAATTTTGTAAAGAAAAAGTAAAACTATTGTTTATTGATGGTGTCGCAGATTTAGTAGAAAACACTAACGATCTAGTAATGAGTAAAGAAGTTGCAGATTATTTGCTAAGATGGACTTCGCAATACAATATACACATTTGCACCGTAATTCATAAAGCAAGCGGCACAAACAAACCTTTAGGGCATTTAGGTACATTTGTATTAAAGAAAGCCGAAACGGTTATTGATTTAGAGAAAGACGATTTAGGGCAAATTAAAGTTACTAACCCTTACAGTAGAGGATACCAATTTGAGGAGTTTTCTTTTTACGTAAACAAAAATGCATTACCTTATTTAGTAGAATAGTTATGAAAGCAACCGAAATAAGTTATATTTATAAAAGAATTGAGTATTATAAAAAGTATTTGCGTTACCGATGCGACATTATAGCAAACGATCCAAAAAGATGGCTAGGTGTTAGTAAGTTGGAATTACCAAGTTTCGATTATTATTTAAAAAATTGCGTAGAAGACAAAGGCGGTAAGTACGATTTTACATTAAGAGGTTATTCAACACCGACTCAACACCTAAACCCAATTAGTTTTAATTCGCAAAACAAATACCAAATGGATTCAAAAATACTTTATAGAAATATAACACACTCTATGTGGATGGGAACGCCTTTTAACTACAAAACCATTATTAAAACTAAATAAATTATGATAAAAACTATTGAACAACGTTTAAATGTAGCTGATGGTTACGCAATTGAATTTGCTGATTGGCTAAATAAAGAAAGGTTTTCGCCATATGGAAATCAATGGACAGATAATAAATTATCTAAAGACCCAAACGGCAATTGGTTGTTTTATACTTCAAAACAGCTTTATGAAATTTTTAAAAAACAAATAAAATGAGTAATATCTCTATAACAAACGAATGTAATATGTTGTTAATGGCTCGCTATCCTGATAATTACTTTGATTTGGCTATTGTAGACCCGCCTTATGGTATTGATTTGGCTAATATGAATATGGGCATAGGAAAAACCCCTAAGGCTTCAAAAGCTAAAAACAGAAAATGGAAGTCAAAAGATTGGGATAATTCTACACCAACAAAAGAATATTTTGATGAATTATTTAGAGTTTCTAAAAATCAAATTATTTGGGGCGGTAATTATTTTGATTTACCGCCTTGTAAAAAGTTTATTATGTGGGATAAAGAAATTCCTGAAGGGTTGTCATTTTCAGATTGTGAAATGGCTTGGACTTCTTTTTCTGGAGCAAATAAAATATTTAGATATAGCGCTTATAAAAATAAATCTGAAAAATTTCATCCAACGCAAAAACCACCACAATTATATAAATATTGTTTAGATAAATATGCAAAATCTAATTATAAAATACTTGACACGCATTTAGGTTCTGGAAGTATTGCAATAGCTTGTCACGATTATAAATTTGATTTAACCGCGTGTGAACTTGACAAAGATTATTTTGATGCAAGTTTAAAGAGATTACACAATCATCAATCACAATTAACAATGTTTTAAGGAAATCTTTGAAAACATAAAATAAAGGGATTAAATAAAAAATAAATTATGACACACACATTAGAAAGCATTAAAAAATTAATTCAAAAGCAATATTTGCGCGGGCAAAACTGCGAGAAAACAAACGCTATTTATAGAAAACTTTTAAAAGAACTATGAAAATACTTGTAATAAAGATAAACGGAAGTCTAAAGCCTTGCTATGATTCCGACTATGAAAACTTTGCTAAAATACCAATTGGGGAACAGATAGAAATAACCTACACTAAGCGCAGAAACCTATCTTTTCATAAAAAATACTTCGCTTTGCTTAAACTATGTTTTGAAAATCAAAGCGATTATAGGCTGTTAGAAGATATGCGACGCGATTTAATAATAACATCTGGTCGTTACGACGAAATAGTAAACAAAATCACTGGCGAGGTTTATAAACTAGCTAACTCTATAAGTTTTGGAAGTATGGACCAAAACGAGTTTAACCAACTTTATGAAGATACTAAAGGAATAATAAGCAAGTGGCTCGGGGTTTCTGATGAAAATATAGAAGAACAAATTTTACAATACTTTTAAAAAAAAGTATTGTTTATTTAATTTATTTTTGTATATTTGTATAAGCAATAAATAATTACCGCTAAAGTTTTTAAGCTACAAGAAGTAGCAAATTTCGGAACCTAGTATTTTCCGATACTATTAAATTTCTTTAGAAATGTAAATGTTATTTTACTACTAAATTTGAAATTTATTGTAAATTCTGTTATGCGTTCGGCTTTTTTATCGTTTTCCCAAAGTCAGCAAAACGATTATAACTTAAAAAATAAATATTATGTGTAGTGACGAATTAAGAATAGGAAATTATGTTAAATTTTGTAGTGAATATTACAAAGTTATAGAAATTCAAAAATATTGTTTTTATGCCGAAAATAAAGATAAAGAAGAAGTTAAAAATCATACAAATCAATTAGACCCTATTCCGTTAAACGAAAATATAATTTCTTATTTGTGCGGTAAATTGAATAAATGGTCAGGTGATTATAGATTACAGGTTACAGATGATTACTCGATGTCTTTTTCCTTAGATAATGATATGATTTATGTTGGAGATTTAATTGAACTTAGAATTTCAGAAACTCCCGTTCATAGATTGCAGAATTTATATTTAGTT
>Ga0222707_1000111_pt1 | contig 35090 bp, 58 predicted proteins | sample AntAcemetage1574_FD_179831 | JGI IMG/M metagenome (GOLD analysis project Ga0222707, IMG submission 179831) | Saline water microbial communities from Ace Lake, Antarctica - #1574 | ecosystem: Environmental > Aquatic > Non-marine Saline and Alkaline > Saline | place: Antarctica: Ace Lake...
TGGCAAACGCAACAGCTTCGTTGTCGTTGCGGATCACGATTGCATGGCCTGGCCAGTCCCGCAAGAACTCCACCTGTTTAGGCCGCATAGGTGCCTTGGGTCCGTCCTTGACTTCGAGAAGGTATGTCCTGCCGCCGTATCCGACAACAGCGTCTAGCGGCAGGTCTAGGGGGTATACAAACAGGCCGTGGGCGCGCAGTATTGCAAACACGCTTGCTTCGTTAGCATCGCGCTTGGCCTTCATTGGGGGGCGTCTCATGCTGCAACCTTTTGTTGCGCTGCGCTGGCGCGGATGCGGTCCATGATCCAAGCCATAACAGGGACCGCCATGCTATTGCCCAGCGCCTTATATTGCGGCCCATCTGCGGCGGGTTTTTTGCGGTAGGTGATGGCGCAATAGTCTTGCGGGAAGCCTTGCAGCGAGTGGCATTCGTTCGGGGTTAGGCGACGAACTGCCCACGGATGGGATTGCGATTCAAAGGCTACCGCGGCATGAGTCCGGCGTGTAAGCGTCGGGTGCGTCCCGCTTGTGTCCGGCGATTGCATAGACATGTTTGCCTCAAACGCAATCGGGTGAGCTATCATCGTTTCTGTTTCGTAGTCCATCCGCCCCATGCCCCCTGCATTCAGGCAATGGGACAGGTCGCCAGTGCTGGGGATAAGGTGGCCGGATTGCCCTTGGCTGTCGTCCGCGCCACATGTTCCAACGCCGCTAGAAGTGAGTGCGGCAACGATCTGCCCCGCTTGTCGGCTCGGCGGAGTATTCCCGCGCAAGCCTTGGCGCTCAAATAAAACCGCTGCGGGATCAACTGCCCCTCCAAAATCGACGACAACGAACACACGGCGGCGTCGTTGGGCCACTCCGAAATATTGAGCATTGAGAACCCGCCATGCAACCCGTGCCCGTGGCCCGGACACCATACCGACACTGGGCCAGCTTCCACCGTCTGGCGATGGTAGGGCATTATCTGCGCCGACAAGTCCGCCCAAGAAACATCCAAAGGCGTTTCCCTTGTCGGACAAGACGCCGGGGACGTTTTCCCACAAGACAACGAGGCGTCCATCATGTCGATCATTGACGATTGCATGGCATGTCTCCACGAATTTAAGGGTTAAGTTGCCGCGGGCGTCGTCGGTGCCTTTGCGCAGGCCAGCCACAGAAAACGCTTGACACGGCGTCCCTGCGACCAGAACATCAGGCAACGGGACACCACGCGCCCGCGCCAGTTCCGGCGTCACTTCGGTCATGTCTCCCCACAACAACGGGTCGCCTTGGTTGTGATCGTCTGGCAGTTTATAACCGTGGCGCTCTTGCAGCACCGCGCGGGGGAAATTCTCAATCTCCGAAGCCAGTCGCCAGTCAACCCACGCGGCCGCGACTTCTGGTGCGCCTATGCCGCTGCACATAGTCCAGCCAATCACACCCCGCCCCCTATCACGTCGAACACGTCTGCTGCGGTATCCGCCCGCGGGACTTGGTACGTTGTCATCTGATCCGAGCGCCAGGCAATGCCGTCCAGCGTGCGGTCGTGGCGGCTAACAACCGACACGGTGGCCGCGCGGCTGCGGGCAACTGGCGCAGGCGGGATTGCGAACGGGGCGGGGCGTAGAGTTGCGGGGGTCATAGCGTTGCTTTCTTGTGCCAGCCTTGCGCGGTGCGAAGTAGTTCGCCGTCCACGCGCCCCGCAAGAAACGAATCGCAGACGAAATCCGGGTCCATGCCCGCAAGATTGCAAACGGTGTGAAAGTCTTTCCCGGCTTTAGTTATCCAATTGATAGACGCTTTTTTTTCTCGACAGTTTTCCAGTGTGGTGCCGGTAAACGTGGCGTCGATCATTGCTTGCATTAAAACTTTCTGCCATAGTTTGTTTTCCGGTGTCATTGCGGCTCCTTCAGCGCATAGCGCTTTGCTAGTTTGTCAATGGCTTCCCGCACGATTGCGGAAATGTCCTTATTTGTAGCCTCGGCAAGGCGGCGCGCCTGCTCGTGCTGTTCAGGTGTGACCCTGACTTGGATGTATGATGTTTTTCTCATGTCGTCACATTGTCATAACATTTGTATTGACGCAAGCGCTTTGACGTGCAAATCTCGGGACAGAACAAATCAACCGGAGAGAACCAATGAATACTATCCTAACCCGCAACTACGACACCCTTCTCGCTGAAGTAAAAGCGCATATCGCTGCCGATGCCGCCCGTGCCGCCGCCGATGCCGCCCGTGCCGCATATGCCTCCGCCGCCCGTGCCGCCGCCCATGCCGCGTCGCGCCAAAACCTGATCGCCGCGCTGAATGCGGCTTAATTAACAAAGGAGAAACGACAATGAAAATCAAAGACCTTCTTACCGATCTGATCGGTGCCATCGCAATCTTCGGGGGCGGCTACGCTTTCCTGATCTTTGGGCATGGGGTGGGCTGGTCATGACATACCAAGAAGCGATGCAAGATCTGAACGAGGCGGCCTACGCCGCGTTGCGCGCTGCGGGGAACGAGGACGGGGCGCCTGTGGACGCCCTGTGTGATATTGCAGCCGAGGTCGACAGCCTGATCGACCACGGCGTCACGCGTGCGGAGATGCGGCACATGCTGGCCCTGTACAAGGGCGCGAAGCAGGCGGGGTTGGTCGGAGGATGAAACAGGAAACGATACAGGTTCTGGAGAGCGTTGATCCTGCGGATCATCCTGATCTGGCGGTGCTGTACGACGCCGAGGGCGGACTGGACATCTGGTGCTGGGCCTCGGTCAGCTTTGCCTCCAGCGACTACGGCGTCAAAGGATCGCCCGTCTGGGACGAGGTGGATGACATCAGCATCGACGAGGTCGCGATCAACGGGCCTGGCTACACATGGTCCGAGGTCCGAGAAGCGTGGGGCAAGGCTGTCGCTCTGCGGCTCGAGGATCTGTGCGTAGAGAAGGCGGAAGCGTATGACTGGTATGGATGACAACGTAACCCGTCTCGATGATCACCGGCCGCACGACGTCAGCTACGTGACGTGCATGGAGTGCGCGCACGACTGGGTCGCCGTGCAGCTGACAGCTGCCAGCGGTCCGCTGGAGTGCAGCAGCTGCGGCGCAATGGCCGGAGAGCGCGTACAGTCTGGCGACCCTGAGTGGTTCATCCGCTACATGTCTGGTCTCGATCCGGCCAAGCGCACAATGGTGCTGCTCAACGAAAAAAGGATGCGAGATGTCTGATGACCCACAGGCGCGCGTGGGCCGAGGTCAGTGGTTCAGCCACGACGGGCCGATCTGGATTGACACGCTGGGCGATGAATACATTTTGAATTGCTACAAGACCTGCTTGCGCCACGGCAACATGAAGGCTGACGAGTTGCTGGAGGAGATCAAGAACAGAAACATGGAATGGAGGCTTTAAATAAATGTTGCAGGACATACCAAGGAAACGGGCAGACGCCCACAACGGGAGAACGACAATGCGAGCCACGATTGAAACCGGAGCCTACAAAATCTTTAACACCGAAGCTGCTGCAATTACTGCTGTCGCTGCACTGGGCTTTGACGATGGCGAACTGGCCGTCTGCGTAGACCCAAATGGGTCGGGCCGTTGCTTTATTGAGGTGCTTGACCTTGATGATGGCGCAGTAATTGGGCGCATCTAACACCCCACCCCCACCCCCGGCCAAGCGCCGGGGACCACCACACACCGAGAGGATGACGACATGAGTAAAAAAGACAATCCGATCTGCCGCAGTTTTCGGCAGGACTTCCCGCAGTTTGTCGAGCGCGCCGAAGCGCTGGGCATACAAATTTCCTTGAGCCAAGGGCGGCGCAAGGGCCATGATCGTGTGTTCTGGCTGGACGGCTACCGCCAGCTTACGGGCTACACGACGCGCAGTGACGGTAGCCCGTTCACCCACGAGGACGCTGCACGCAACATCGACAAAATTTTGTCGGAGATCGAAGAGGATCGGGGTGTTGTCGCGGAATGGTCTGTGCCGGAACGGTTCTTGCGCGTTATGACCGAGTTTTGGCAGATGACACCGCAGCATCGGATGATCGGCGAAGTGCGACAGCCCAACGGGGACTGCGGACACTGCTTCTTTATGGCCAGCTATGACGGCGGTGTCAGATTGAAAGACATCGGCGAGGTCGCCAAAGCCAAAGCGGAATGGCGGCAGGGCGAGGACGACAAAGAGCACATGGTGCGGTTCTGCGAGGCCCTTGTAGCAGACTTTGCACAGCGCCAAAAGGCGGTGGCAGCATGACCAGCATTGACCGAATGAGCGTTGAACTTCTGGCTGAATACATATCACCGGACGTGCGGAGAGTGATGCTAGCACAAGCCGCCCGCATCGAGGAACTGGAGGCCAAGCTGGCGAAGGCATTGCAGGCTTTGGAGAAAATAAACGTAAAGAAAGGATGGGCCGCACATATAGCCCGCACCACTTTTGCAGAACTGGAGCAAAAACAATGACCAGCATTTACCTAATAATTTTCGCCATTGGCTCTATGGAGGTCGGACACATCACGGGCAAAACGGTTGCAGTGTGCGACCAGATGCCTGCGATGGTCGAAGCATTGGAGGCGCTTTGGGGCCAGCAAGTGGACGCATACTGCCGCGATACAGGCATCCCGTTCCTGCGTCCGGTGGCACGGCCATGACAGATCAAGAAATCAACATCGTCGCGGAAATGCACAGGGCGGGTCGCAGCCATGCGGAGATACAAAAGGCAACTGGATTTGGTTACACCAAGGTCGTCCGGGCTGTCGTCATAGCACGCAAGGCAGGCATCGTCCCGCCCCGCACGATCAAAGCATCGCCTCGGCAGCAAGTCAAAGACCGCTTTCAAAATCACATGATTAAATTTGGAAACATCGGGGACATATTGCAGGTTCTAAGCAAAGATCAGCAAGACTGGATCATCAACGAAGTCGGCAAGAACGAATATGCTGACGTCGCTGAATACATCACAGAACTTGTCCGTGACGCACATGCAGAAAGCACAATGACCAAATGACCTACCAACCTGTCGTGGGGATCAACCCAATCTTTAAATCAGGGTCCGTCACCCGCTGGCACGCCAACCCAGACGAACCAGCCCGCTTTGCAGAATTGCGCACGGGCAAAATGGCAGATCCTACCCCGCCGCATGTGTCGCCAGGCGTGTCGGTGCTGCCTTACGCCTGCGCCGCCGCTATTGTTCTGGCAATCATTGCGATGATTGACCTTGCCGCACGCCACTAGCAAAATAGGCGGCTGAAACAAAAAACCCCGCCGCCCATTTAAGGACGACGGGGCCATATTAAGCCGGCAGTGGGGCAAGGTTTATTGTCGGAGTGCGGCGGCGTCAAAAGTGGCGATAAGTATTCGACCCGTGCGGCGCATCTCTGACACGTCGTCACTGCCAAGGCTGGCCGCGTGGTTCGTCATCAGCGGTTCAAGAACCGTTGTCATCGCGCTGTCGTTTGCCACGACGCCGCAAGAACTCAAGATCGCCGCTGCCGTCAGGATTGCCAGTGTCCGCATTGGTCGCCCTTTCAATGGTATCGGCGCGGGATTGCGCCTCTTTGTCTGTCTTGCTGGATCTGCCAGTCATATACGCCGCAAATATGCCGATCAGTGACACCACGCAGCCGACGATAAAGGCGGTCACGTTGCGCCGCCGCGCAGCTTCGCATAGCGGGACGTTGCGAACGCAATGCCAGCCGCCGCCAAGCCGCCGATCACGTCGATCAAGGTATCAACATTGAGCGTTATTACGTGGGACGCGGGGTCATAGGTGCCGCCAAGCCATGCCGCGACAGGCACGGCGGCGATATAGACGGACATTCGGATTGCTAGAAACATGGACTATCCTTTCAGGTTGCGGGATCGTATTCGTTCGCCAGCAGGCGCAGAGCGGCCACGCAGGCGGCAAGTCTTTCCTCAGCCGCTAGTTCCGCCGCTTCAACGGGATGCACGTCAGGGCCGCGCGTCACCGCCGCTGTGGCGTCCATTAGCGCAGCGGCGCGCACGTCACGGACGCGGCGGGTCCAGCCCTTGCTAAATGTTGACCACGTGGACAGGCGGCGAAGAAATGTCATGCGGTCATTGCACAGTTGATTGACGATCCAAGCCGCATCCATCGCGCGAACCTTGGCCAGTGTAATTGGCCCGATCTTGCCGTCGGGTGCAGCACCGACAATTTCTTGCAGATAAGTTGCCGATCTGAACGGCCCGCTGTTGACGGCAAAGTCAAACGTAGCGTGATCAACTCCGTCCGGCAGGTCGTCAGCTTTCACGGCGTCCCAATACTGAGATTTGTAAACCGCAACCGCCTGTGCTTCGGTCAGCGCCTTGAGGTCTGCGACTGTGCCTTTGGCATTTGTGAAATTCCGGTAGGTGCCGATTGTAATGCCGCGATTAGTTGCCCCGCCTGGGTCGCGCGGATCATTTACATAACCGCCTTCATGGTGTAAGGTGCGGGGGATACATATTTCATGGCGTGAGGGCATAGATTGGGAACCTTTCTTGATAGGACTGGATGCAAATTCGGTCGCTTAACCGTGATCAGTCGGGATGATAGCTTTGAGCCAAAGCGGGGGGTCAGGGTTAAGTGGATTTGCCGCTGCGATTGCGGGTCTCAGATATCTGCAACGGGTCACGCGCTTCAGCGGGGGGACACGAGTTCCCAAACGCAATAAACGCAACGGAAAGGAATACTCGCATATCTAAGCACCTTTCATCTTTGCAAACGCGAACGCAATGCCAGCAGAAACAACTATCCAAAACACCCGTTCAACAAATCGTAGAGTCTGCCTGTTGCTACCCGCCTGCGTTTCTATTGCTAGCAGCCGCGCGCCCTGTGCCGATCGGTCCTTGTCGATTGCGTCCAGCCGGTTAAACAAAGTAACCATTCGTTCCTCAACACGCGCCAGCGCGACAATAGCTTCGCCCATCTGGTCCAACTTAGCTTCTATGCGCGCAAGTCTAGCATCTTCAGACATTAAAACAGCTTTCCGGTGTAAAGTCTCAATGCAATGACGCGGTCAAAATGTCTTTACCAGTTCATGCATTAGTCAAGTTCCTTCACGTCCTGCGGGGTTGCATCAACAACAGCTTGCGCTGCGTCACGTTCAGCATCGTCAGCAACGATCAGCGGGTTGTCAACCATAGTGGTGCCAGTGACATTGCCCTCGTCGTCGTAGACAGTCTGTTCAACCTGAGCATCCAGAGGATCAATGGCTGTCTGTACAAGCACACTCTCTGTGAGGAACTCGCCAGTCTCTGGATCGTAATCACCAGTAGGCTGATCCTTGTACACTTCAGGACGACCATCAGCCAAGACATACCGAGCCAACCGTGAAGTTGCCTTGGTGTAATCTTGGAGCTGCCAGTTGAAAGTGTTGTTAGCCGTATTCACATCATGGTCAGCAGAGAATGTAGACATGAATTCATTGAAGGCATCGTCAGCTAGGCGGATGGACTTCTCACGGGCTTGCTCAGGCCAGCTACGATTGATGTGCTTCTGCGCCCGCTTTTCAAGCTGTGCTGCGGTAAGAGGGAGGTCGCCTTTGGTTACAAAGATAGTCATCAGTAATCCTCCCGCTCAGAGATGATGCCCACGTCAGCGCCGCTGGCAGGTGCAGTGGAAAAGACGACAGTGTAGATGAATCCGTCGTAGCTGACCGTGTAGTCGTCCCCTGAGCCTTCCTTCTGCAATGCCCCAGCGTCATAGACAAACTTGGGCTTCCACCCACGATCAAGGGCGAAGTCGGTCTCGCTTGCGTCACCTGCAAACCAGAATACTTCCTGCACATATCGGGGTTGATTACGAAGGTCGGCCAGTTCCTCACGGAGATTGACCGCTGGTTTTTCAATTATGACAGTCATTCTTCCACCACCAATCCGTTAGATGCGCTGATTGCAGTTCCCACCGCAGTTGTTGTGTTAGATACCCGACGCAGACCTTGGAAGACTGAACGTCCTGCCGAGGTGCCGACGTGCAGAAGCCCTGTGTCCGGATCGTGCGCAAGGGCAGTTACCGCGTCCGACGCGCCGTAGAGCGTGCAGGCGGCGTCTGCTTGGAACAGGAACCGCTCATCGGCTTGGATCTTCGCGAGTTGGGCGGTGGACGGCGTGGTGGCAGTGACGCGCACCAGCGCCTTCGGCTTCGTCCCGGCGATCTTGAGGGTCGTGCCCGTGATCGTCAGCCCATCAATCGGCGCTGCGCTGACGACCCCGTGCTTGAACTCCCAGACGCCCGCGGTTTGCTCCCAGCCAAGCGCATAGAGCGTGTCGGCGTAGGTCGCGTCGGTGCCTTCGAGATAGTTGGTCTCGGAGAACCCGCTGTACCCAACGAGGTCAGCGCCAGTTGCTACAGGTGTGCGGGTGATCGTTCCATTCACAGTGAGCGGATTAGCATTAACGCTGCGGTCAGCATCAGTTCCTCCAACCAGATCTGTGTCGTCGGTATCCGCAAGAAACGCGCCCTTGATATTGCCAGGCATCCAGCCGGTGTTGTAGCCCGTCGTGATGTAGCTCGTAACCGGGATGCCAAAGCCAGCGGATGTGTTGTTAAGGTTGGTCAGCTTGGCGTCTTTCAGATACTGAACGACGCCGTTATGTGCCCCGATATTCAGCCGATCTTTGCCGTCGGAAAACCGCCGAGCATATGACAAGCCCGCAATCGAGAAGTTTGGCCAGAAGTTTCCCGTGTTAAAGTTTGCGCTGGGAATGTCGAAGATGTTGACAAAGTTTTCGTATCGCGACGTGGTGAAGATTTTTGTGACCCCACCCACATCGACAAATGCAACCCACAGGGGTGCGGTGACATAGTTGACCAGACTGACGACGGTGCCATTGTCCTTAATCACCGACACGCCACCGCTTGTTGCCACTGCAATAGTCGGCACGGACAGACCAGTCGCAGGGTCGATGGGTGCGTCGGGCAGGACGGTCATGGCTACGTCTTTGACGCTGGAATTAACAATGCGCTGCGCTGAAATGCTTGGGTCACTTAAATAATTAACAAACCCAGTTAAGTTTCTTTTATCAATGCCAGCCCTAAACAATATGTCCACACCGCCGCTTGTTTTGCGGCCAGTATCTGCAATGAAGTTCACCCGAAATAGCCCGTTTGTTCCAGTGTTTCCATTCGTGCCGTTTTCAACACCGACAGACATAAGGCCATTTAGGGAAGAAAGCTGTAAGGTTCTTGGAGAATTACCGCCAGTAATTATACCTTGGGTGTATGAAGTTAGGACAGTAAACACCATCCACATAGGCAGCGTAGGATCATCACCATCGTAAATCGTGACATTGTTCGCCTCAGCCACAATTACAGCAACCGCAGGAAACTCCCGCCGCGCCCCGCGCGTGGTGGTGTTGAGCGGCTCGTTATACCAGCTCGTATGCTGGCACCGCTTACGCCATGCACCACCGTCTGAGTCCTTGCTGGTGTCGTAAACAAACACATCTACGGCTGTGACAGCTTTGGTGGTTGCGATTGCTTCTAGCCGCGAAACCTCAAGGATTAACCAGCGAGCTAAATCGTTAGCAGGGTCCGTGTTGCTAACCCCTCCAACTTTGTCGCGATAGGATTTGAAGTTAGTCGGGGAAACAACACCATCGCCAATCGCGTATGATGTCCCAGCGACCCACAGCACTGCCCCAGAAGCCTCCACCGCTTCATTGCGATACTCAAGGGCCTGGTTTTCGCTTGCCGCTGCTGCCGCCTCGCTGCTTGCCGCTGCCGCCGCGCTTGCTTCAATTTGGTTTTCTCTTGCAGTTACATTTGCGGCTGTTGCGTTTGCTTCTGTCACAAAGGTGGGCAACGCAGCTACGAACGTATCAGCGCGCGTTGAAAACGTAGCCGGATCCGTCCTACTTGGCGCTGGTGGTAGCTGTGTGATGCTCATGTCAAGCCCTCGATTTCAAGTGTGGCAAACGCAATGGTTGGCGTTTGCAAGTTTATACGAAAATCTCTTGGAAAACCATAGACCGTGCCGCCGAAGTCAATCTGTTCTTCTTTGGTGTAATAAACAGCGGGCTTGGCGCGCAGATCGCTAAGGATGCGACGAACCCTGCGCGATGTAGCAGTTGGAAACGCAAACTCAAAGCTGACTGTATTTGCAAACGCGCGCTCAAGAATAAACGTGCGGCCAAACTCGTCTTTGCTTTTTGTGCTAAAGTCCTCAATCCCAAGCGATGTGCCAGTGGTTGATTTGCCCAATTCATTGTCAACGCCAACGACAATCTCCCCGATCGCTACTGTACCACTGCCTGTCAATTCAACAGTAACGATTGCCCCATTATAAATTGGCAGGTCAGAAAGAATAACCTCTCGGCGCTGAACGACTGGTGCGTAGAAATAAGTGAACCAATCAATTACGCCAGACGAATCAGAAAGTGGAACCGTGATTGTTGGCAAGGCACCATCCACAACGTCTGTGATGTCAACAGTGAACGCAGATCCGATTAGGTTTAGCAACGCCAAGCCGCCGTAGTTGCCGTCAACCGTAAAAACGTATTCAATTGACGTGGCCTGCGTGGTCTGCCCTTCGATTGATCCATCAAAAACGCGCCAGCGATTGGTGGCCCCAATGTCCAGCCAAGTTGTTTCGTCGTCCGTTGTCGGATTGGTGCCTGTGCTGTTTTGCAGCGCTTCATAAATGCGGTGCGTGCTAAGAACGATAACCTTGTCGCCAGTAACGTATGCAGTGCCAACATCCCACAAGTCGAAGTCATTTTCTGGCACCGTGCTGGATGTGAGGATCGCATCCGTCATTTCGATTGGGTCAATAACTCTCATGCTGGGCGCTCCGGTGGCAGGCCAATTACATCAAACTCGCGCAGAACGCGGTAAGTTCTATCTGTGTTACGGGCAGTCTGGATGCCAAGCTGGCGCTGCTCATCGCGCATGGCAGTCATTTCGCGCCGCAGTTCTTTCAACTCAGACACAACAGGCGCGTTCGAAAGCATCTGCATTGTGTTTGCATTGCTGTGAATTTGGCTTGGCCCCGTGAACTCAAGTTCTGGACCGCGCTCACCCACGATGCGCGCACCGCCCATGTGAGAGCCGCCGGCGGCAAACTGAGGAACGGCTTTAAGCTGTGCATCCAAAGACGCCAGTTCTTCCTGCGCGCGGCGGATGTCCGCTTCAAGCGCAATGAATGTGGGATTTGCGCCTCGGATTTCTGGACGACTCCCAATGCCCAAAAATCCTTTTTTGCGAGACTGCAAGACGACTGTGCTAGGGGTGCCTGATATGGCATTCTGCGCGTTTGTCAGTGTTTTCTGAGCCGCAGCCCTTTGCGCCTCCAAACTCGAGACTAGCGATGTGGCTGATAACCTTTGAGACAAAATTAAATCTTGAATTGCCGTCGTCAAATTCATAACACGCCGTGTGTTGTTGGCCGTCTCGCCTGCGATCAGCTTCAGTTCTGAAAGCTGGTTCAGCGCCTCCCGCGCCGCAAACAGCGTGTTTTCGTCGATGTTTTCGTTTGAACCGCCGAGGCTTTCCAGCCGGTCAATCGTGCCGCTGCCGTTGGCGTCAACAGCGTTAAACACAGATCGCAGTTGAGCATCAGTAGCAATATGCCCCAGCCCGCGCTGCAACTCTGCAAACGTCAATTTGCCATCAAGGTTGCTATCTAGAAGACCAAAACCATTTTTGATTACGGATGCAAGACTATTGTTGTTTGCGTCTTGCCCGCTAATAATTTTTTCGAATTGGTCAATAACGCCGTCTTGGTTTTTGTCTAGCAAACCAAATATTGCACGCAATTCTTGATCGGTTGCAATATCTCCAAGACCGCGCTGCAACTCTGCAAACGTCAGCTTGCCATCAAGGTTGCTGTCGATGGTAAAGAACCCATCATTAATTGCTCGCATCATCTTTTGCTGCGTGTCGCTTTGCAGCTTTGTCAGATCGCCAATGCCGCTGCTGATTTCATCAAGCAGATCAATCTGCATTTCCTCAAATGTTGCCACTGCGGGCAATGCCAACAGGCTGGCCGCCGTTTGCGCAATAAAACGGTCCACCTCAAGCCCCGTGCGGGCCTGTGAGCGAGCTTGGTCAATCGCGCCCTGTGCTGACTCAGTGATACGTCCAGAGGCCCCCACATCGCCGCCCTGCGCTAGCGCCAAGTCCTGACGGAACGAAAGCTGTGCCTGACCAGTTATGCCCCGCACAAATTCAACAATACCCCGACCTGCGCTTGCCAGCCCTTCAACGGCACGACGCTGTGCCTCGATAGCTTCTGCCGCATCACCCATTGCCAAGATAAAGCGGCGAAGCTGGCGGTTGACCGGCTCTGTCGCGGCAATCTCACGCTCGCGCAAAGCAACCGTGTCGTTTTGCAGGCGCAGCAATTCAATTTCAAGGTTGGCACGCTCATTAAGGATTGCCCGCGCGGCCTGTTCGCGCTCTTGTTCCATCTGGGCCAGCGTTTGCAACGACTGGATTAGGGCTTGCGTAGCATCTGCATTGGCTTGCAGCCGTGTCGTTATTTCCGCAACGCGCGCGTTATGCTCTTTCTCAACATTTTCCAGCGCAGCATTGTTGGCATTAGTTGCCGCCTCAAGTCGCTTGGCTGCACGCTTGGCAGCGATAGACGAAAGCAAGGTCAGTCCAGCAACGACAGCGCCGATCACGGGAAGCGCTGCGCCGATAGCCGTGCCAATGCCTGCCGCGCCACCGGCCCCAAGCCCGCCGCTAATAGCACCCATCATCGGACTAAAGCCGCCACCAGTCATTAATCCATTCATTGTGACCGATGCGCCGGTACCAATGCTTCCTGCGAAGGAACCTATACTGCCAAGCATACCAGCGCCGCCAGTGCCAGCCGATGCCATTGTGCCAGCACCCGAACCGCCCATGCCCAGCGACAGCATGATCTTGTTCTTGATCGCAAAGGCAATCATCTGCTTTATCGTGGAAACAAATATATCATTGATCGACTTCAAGCCGCCAGTAAAGCGGTCAACCATGTTGTCCACGGCCTTGCCGATGCCATCCACGACAAACCCCTGCATGGTGCTAGCGTAGCTTTGCGCTGCTTTCTCTGCGTCTGTCAGTGCTGGGGTCAACTCCTCAATTGAGCTTGCTGCGGCGACAGCTCCAGCGCTAACATCGGAAAGCCCAGACACGCTAGCGTCAAGACTAATTTCCAATTTGCTATTTGCAGCTATTGTTGCAATCGTTTGCGTCATTTGCTCAGAAAGTGCGCCAGTAACCACTGTTACCGCTCGCTTTCGTTCAAGTTCAGCCAATGCCAATTGGCGCTCGGCTTCTGAGACTCGCGCCAATGCGGTTGCCGCATTTTGAGCCATTGCAATTGAGTATCCAGAATCCCCGCCTGCAGTTAATGGATTTGCGTCAAGCAAGGCATTTCCGGCTGTTGCAACAGCTCGCGCTTTTGCCAGTTCTCCGCGTGCCGCATCAAAAGCAGACTTTGCAAGTTCGTGGTTCGAGTTTGCCATATCAATGGCAGAAGCCGCCGCTGCGGGTGTTACATCTTGCGAAAACTTTCGAAGTGCCGAATTTAATTCTTTAGTCCCAAGCGCCGCGTCATAAGCCGCTGTTTCGCCTTCTTTTGCGTTATCACCCCATAGAACCCACGCCGTAGCGCCCGCGCCCAATATGCCATAGACAAGCCCCAGCGGCCCTCCAAGTGCGATAAGAGCAATTCGCGCCGCTGTGACTATGGACGTGAATATAGTTGTAGCAATGCCTGTTGCAGTCACGCCTGCAGTCAACGCAACAAAGCCCGTAACCAGCGCTGGGATTTGACCAACGGCCAATCCTGCCAAAACAACCGCAAGTATTTTGCTGACGGCTACCAATGCTTCTCCGCTTCCCGCTACAAAAGATATTGAGCTAGCAAGAACTTCCGCAGCGGCGGCGGCCATTGGCAAAGAGTTTTCCGCAAGCCTTGTGAATGTGTTTGAGATAGATTGAAACGCATCGCCAAGCCTGTCAGCAGCCGAAGCGTCGATTGTGTCCATTGCAAGGGCTGCCGATCCTGCTTTGTCTTCCATGTCTACAAGAATATCGGCAAATTTGTCCCCTGCACCGGCAGAAAAAGCTAGAACTGCGCCAAGAGCTTCCACAGAGCCAAATAATTTAGCAATAACAGTTTCGCTGCCACCAGTTTTGTCAATAACATCGTCAAGAAATCCAGAAAATCCTTTGGCTTTAATTGCCTGGGTGCTAAATTCAAGACTCAGATCGCTTGCAGCTTTTGCAGCTTTGTCTGTTGGGTCAATAATTGACGACAAAATTGCGCGAAGTCCGGTTGTAGCTGTAGACGTAGAAAGGCCCTGAGTCGTTAGTGCCGCAAGAGCAGCAGCCGTTTCATCAAACGACACACCAGACCGAGCTGCAAAAGGAACAATTTGCCCAAGACTGGCAGAAAGTTCTCCAATAGTAGTTTTGCCAGCCTTCATAGCAACAAACAAAGAATCAGATGCTTCAGCTGCGGTAATTACATCCGATCCAAAGGCGTTTACAACAGTGCTTAGAGCGTCAACGCCGGTAGTCACATCGGTTACGCCGCCAATCGCAAGCATGTTGGCAGCTTGTAAAAGTTGGGTTGCCTCTGCCGCGTCTTTAGAACCCGCGCTAAATGCCTGATAAAATGCCCTGACTTGTTCCTCGTCTGAAGTTCCGTAAGCGTCGGCCAAATTTCTAGCTGAAGTTGCGACAAGATCAATTTCACCAGGAAGGCCAGAAAGAAGAGTATTGGTTTCAGCAAGAGCTAAGTTTAAAGAGTTGGCATCTCCAAAAGCTTGAAGCGCTGTTTGGATAGAGAAAAAACCAATAGCAAGCGCTGCAACCGCTTTTCCCGCTTCTAAGGCCAGATTACGAACTTCGCCTGTTATGCTGCCGAAACCATCAAGGGACCTTGATGCTGTATCTGCGCTTTCACCCGCCTTTAAAAACTGACCGCTGGCGTTTCTCAATTTGCCTTCGGCTGCACCTGCAGCTTTTGTTGTGTCTGCTAGAGCCTTCTCGCCTTTTTTAAGGCCGGAGGTGTCAAAACCAACCACAAGGTTTGCAAAGTCTGCCATGTTTTAATCCTTGAAATGTTTGCGGCCCATCGCCGCAGCCAATGCCGCAGCAACACCAGAGGCAACGCCAATCATGCCCCGCAAACTCCGCCCAGCGGTGTCAAACTTGCCTCTTGCGGTTTCGGCATTTTTTCCGCTGACGTCAAAACCCATGCCAAGCGCGTCGGTTGCTCTTTCAGCCTCGCCGCCAGCCCTAGTGACGCCATCAATGGCCTTTTCGGCCTGCTTCATCTGGCGTGTGTCTGCTGCTATAAAAAGCGTTGCAAAGTCAGTCATTGATCACTTGCTCAATTGGCGGAATTGCAAACACGCTTTCACCATCTCGCCGGGCTTTTACAAAGGCTTTCGACATTTGCATAATACCACGAAATTCCCACGGGTCCGACAGGTTTTGCGTAGCCTGGGCATATGCCCAAACTTCAGACCATGATACAGGAATTTCCGCGCCCATGCCAGCCGTTGCGCTGGGTCCAACTTCAAAAAGCGCATCAAGCAAATACTGGCCTTCATTGACAGGCACCATAGGCACCTGCCGCTTTTGCGCGATCAGCTTTTCAACGCGGGTTTCGGTCCAGTGATCGGGCTTGCTATTAAGATGCCCGATCTGTGCCGCCGCAAGTTCAAGCTGACTTAGGCGTTTCCCAAAAAATTGGAACGCTTTGTGGCGTGATTAGCGACCTGCTCAACAAACGAACGCTCGCCCTCAACGCCGTTGATTAGCTGCAAGTTTAGGAACCATTCTACGTCCGCTGGTGCCTTTGCAGGCTTGTCGCCGCGATTGATATTCTTAAACCCGATCACAAGCGGGATTGCTGTCTCAACAAGGCGCTGGTGCATATCCTCTAGGGATGCTTCGTCATCGCCGCTGTCTTTGCCGTCTTTTTTATCCTGCGCCATTTTCAACTTGCGGATTTTGGCAAGCGCTGCCTGCGCCTCACGGCTTTCAGTTCCACGAACAACCACGATGCAAGGCTTGTCGCCGTCAAAGATTGGCTCTGCCGTTGCTGGGTTTTGCAGGTGAAGGTCGCGGCCCTGTTCTGCGGCTGCGCGGCTGTCAAATTTGGTGAAGTCCATTTGTCTATCCTATGTGGCTTGTGTGGCTTAATGGGCAGGGACGACAAGCCACAAGCCGCCCCTGCCCTACTGTCGCTCGACAGATTACGCTGTGACGGTTCCGCGAACAACTGCGCTGTTGCCACGAATCACAAAGGTTTCGCCCTTGTATTCAGAAGACGAACGCGCCCGGTCGCGGACGTTTGCGACAACGCCCATAAAGAACGCCAACTTGCCGTCAGCGTCTTCGATCTTGAACGACTGCGCGGTGTTGGTGCCAGCGGATGCACGGACTAGAATCTGGCCCGCGTCATCACTGATAAAGCCGTAGCTGACAGCAATTTCGCCCAGATCAGACGAACCGTTCACATGCTCAACGCGCCCGATCAACGTATCAATTGTGATGTCGTTTTGCGTGTCACCGACTTCGCCAACATCGACGATGCCTTTGATTTCGACGTGAACCTGTGCTTTGTATCCGGCCTCATTAAAAGTTGCAGGAGAACCCGCGACCATTGAGACCTTCGAGCCAATATACGACGTGCTCATTTCTTTGCCCTTTCGGCTGTGTGGCCTTGGCCACAGTTAAGTTTTGCGCCTGCTTTTGGCCATCGGCCAGCCCAGCAAGCAAGGCACTCATGCAGAGGCTTCGTATTCCGCGCGCACCGGAACGCGCCAATCTGACCCGTCTTTAAAGCCCTGCAAAACTGAAGGAGGATGGATGATAACAACCACCCCACCGACAGAAACATTTAGGCGCAAGCCCATTGGATAGCGTGCCGCCTGCGGTTTGTCCGTCACTGCGTCATTTGTAATTCTTGGTGTGTATTACTTTTTCACGATAGGCTCCGATACTCTATGTAAATGGGTGTTTCCCAACGCTGCCCCTCTTCGCGACCGCTGCGAATGTTGGTGCCAACGATTGTGACCTTTGTCCCGTTGGCTTCCAGAATTTGCGCCCGCGTGAAATAATCAGAAATTGCACCGGCCTGCTTGCGGGTGACAATGTCGTAACCGTCCAGCGTAGAAACCAAGTTAACAATCAAAAAGCCTTGGCGCGTGTAAACTTGATCCGACAAGCCCAGCGGCACGTCATCGTTTCGCAAGTGCTGTATGGTCAGGTGTTCGCCTGCGGGCTTGTCCCCGCCCTTGCGTGGCCATATCGCCGTGTAACCAAGCCCGGCAATCATAACCTCGGCCTGCACATTTAGCGCCTGCGTGATATTGCTGTCGATGTCACTCATTGCCTGCGAATCTCCAAACCAATTTGCTTAACAACCGCCGAAAACTCTTGAACAGTTAGCGTAACCATGCCTTGTGGGGCTTGCCGGGAAAATCCGCCAACAGTTTTTGGCCCTTCGCCATAACCGCCCTCTTCAAGCCTGCGGATGTACGGCAGATTGTTGGCAAGATAAATTGTGTCACCCGCCTTAAAACCTGCGCTTTTTGCCGTTGCTTGGGATACTGTGGCTTTGCCGCTTTTGTCGTCAATTTCGACCGTACCAGCCGCAGGCGTTCCGATGGAAACTTGCCAATTTGAACGCGCCCGCCCGGTGTCAACCGGCGTTTTGTAAATTATGCGCGCGAATAGCTCCAAAGCAACTTTGCGGACAATCTGGTCCATCTTGTCAGCCGTCTTGCGCTGAAACTTGTTTATGTCGTCCTCAAATCTACCCACTTAAATTTATCCTCTGCACACCATGTCATAAAGCGCGGTCTGCCCACCCGATGCCACGCGGCCAAGAATTTTGATTGTCAGTGTGCCACGGTCGCAAATTACTTTGTCGTTAAGCGTGACCTCGATTGATGCAGGCTCTACAATTACTTGGAAGTCACCGGCTCGGATGTTGGTGCCGTCTATGCGCCGCTCGGCAATCTCAAAGACCGCCATGCGCACAGACACCGGCGCAGGTGTAACGCCCGCCGTGCCGCCTGTTGGGTCTGAAGGCCCGCCGCCAGATGCCTGTGGCGTCGGCTGCTGAATGGTCCCTGTCTGGATTGCGTCAGGCTGTTTAGCTGCCAGCTTGGCAAACGCCGCTGTGACTTGGCTTGCAATGGTAGCCATTAGCCGCGCCTCATGCTGACCATGCCGGGACCGCCCCGGATGTACCCAAGCAGCAAGCCATCAACTGCAACAATGCGGGGCTTGCCAGTCGGCAATGTCTCGCTGTCAATTGTGATTGGACCGACCTTGATGCTTTCACTTGTGCTGCTGTTTACAATTGTTGCAAACGGCTCAATGCCGCCCTGCAAAATGTATGCCACTTCAAACTGCGCATAAATAATCTTTTGGGGAATTGAGTCAGGGTTTACCGGCCAGTCGTTTACAAGGTCATTAACCAAGCGCGGCCATGCTAGTTGCTGAAACTGGTATTGCTGCGAGCCGATAAACATATACTTGCGATCAAGAAATTTTGCCGCCTTGCGCAAGTTTATTTCGTTCGACGCTTCTGTCGCTTCTAAAGTAAAGCCCTGATCAATTGCATAGGAATCATAACCCGCAAGCGTGCCGTAGCTGTCAGCGGTCACGCCGCCGATGGTGGTATCAAGTGCCATTGCAGCGCCCCTTGTTTGTCAGAATAACCTTTATGAAGGGGCGAACCGAAGCCCGCCCCTCTGTAAAAATTAGCCTTGCAGCGTGGCGACAAAATCGCCTTTCCAGACCTTCGCACCGTAGAAAGTGGTGATGTCCAGCATCGACTTGCCGTAGCCTTTGTACATCGCCATTTCATAGACCAGACCAGAAAACGGGTCTTGCACGGTCAGCCGGTCAGCGGCCATGTCGCCGCCTTGTGGCATGGCAGGCGGGCGCACAACCAGCTCGGCAGCCGCGCGGTGAAACGCGAAGTTGCCGACGTAGCTGTTGCCGACTGTGATTGCGTTGTTGTCGGTAATCGCCACGCGAATGCCGGGGCCTTGAATCGTCAAGTTGCCAGACGCGCCGACGAAGCCAGTGGCAACGACATACTTGTTTGCAGAGTCAGCTGCAAAAGTAATAACATCGCCAGCTTTGTAGCCGGTCGCGCCTGCGGTCACAGTATCAACCGCAATAGTGGTATCGCCAACCGCCAAAACACTGGCCGTCAGGCCATTTGTAGCTGTTCCTTTGACGTGCGACACGATTCCGTTGCTTTCCTTGAGCATCAGGCCCTGCAAGTTCAGCAATTCGCCGCGACGCAGCAAGTCTTCACCGCCCGCCTCGTTTACCTTCTGCAGCTGGGCCAGGTTGCGCAGCTTGGTGCCGGCGGCTGTGTTGATTGCCAGGGTTGCTTGGCCGTCCAGCGGCATTCCGTTGTCGACAAGAATCTGGCGCGCCTCGGCAATTACGTCAAAGTTGGTGCCGAATGGGGTCGTGCCAGCGGTGCCAACTGCGCGAGATGCACCCTGATAGAGTGTTAGCGCAGCGTAGTTTTCGATCTTGTTAGTGATACCGCGCATTGCCTGCGCGATCTGGTCGCCGTAGATGGTCTCGTACCCTGCGCCGTTGTTCAGTTTCAAGATGTCTTCGCCGGTGTACGGGATCTTGACGTTGGCCACCTTGTCGATTGTTGCGGTCTTGTTATCAATGGTCTGGTCGTCGCCTTCTGGAATGGTCATCGACGGGGTGTAAGATTCGTTCACGAGCGAAGACCGCGTAAACGCAGACCGCACAACGCCGCCGAACGCAACGCGCTCAGTGCCAGCGTTTACGGTCATGGAGGGAATCACGCCGACCAGTTCGCGACCGACGATGTCGGCGGCCTTGTAGATGTCTGCTGCGAGGTTGTCAAAAACGTTTGCCATGTTCAGTTAGTCCTTTTGTGGGGGTCAGCCTTGAATGCCGCCGCCTGATTTTGAGTGATTAGCACGCTCGCTTTGCGACATTGCGTCGAACTGCGCTCGCGTTACCGTTGGCTTGTCAGGCGTCCCGCCAGTCGCTGTCGGTAGCTTCCCGCCCCCGCCTTTGCCTGCGGCCAAGACAAAATCAGAATTGTCATCGTCCGCCGCAAGTTCCTTAGCCAAGTCGGCCAAGGTCGCACCGTGATCGGCACCGCTGCCAATCATGGGCTTTCCGTCCGAAGTCAGGATCTTTGCCGACCCGTCCTCGTGAAACTGTATGCGGTCCATGTTGAATTGAGCCATTTTGTCAATCACGCTAGGCTTAAACCCGGCTTTCGCGAGTTCTGCTTTTAGGTCAGACGACGCGCTGCGCTGCATCATCTTGCTGATCCGGTCATTTGCGCCGGTCAGCTTGCCTTCGTAGTCAGCCGCCATTGCGTCCAGCTTGGCTTGCGCGTCATCCGCGCCCTTGCCGCTGCCTTTCGCCTTGTCGGTTAGCTCGGCGATCTTGGCGTCAATCTCCGCAGGGGTGCCGTACTTGCTGTAGGCCGCTGCGTTGCCGCGCTCCTTAGACAGAGCCGTCTTGAGGCCCGCCACGTCTTCAGGTGCGGCCAGTGCGCCAAGATCAAGGTGGCCATCGGCCACATGCGTTTGAAGCCACGCCGGGAGCGTGGTTGCGTCAGTGATTTCGATTTTCATTGGTTCAGCTTCCCGCTGTTAAGGTTCGCATCCCGCGAACGTAAAAAACCCCGCAAAAGCAGGGTTTAAGGTCGTGTGGTGTGGTGGGTTAATCAATAGCCCTCCATATTGAATTACGCGCGTGTGTAAACGCACGGTCTAGCTCGCTATATTTCATGCCGATAGACTTACGCCTTATGACAGTCATATTTTGATCGTGACGCTCAATCATGTCAACAAATGGCGCCGAAATTGTGTTTTCAAGCCAATTCCCCACATCAGACTTTGTAATCCTTAAGCGTTCAGTCCCGCCAAGTCTCAGCGTGGCGCACCAATCATACACGCGCGCCGATGCATCTTCATAATCCAAGCTGTAAAACTCTTGAATGTGGTCGTCAACCATTGCGTCCTTAACGTAATTATTAGACAAAACTAACCACGCCATTGGGTTCATGTTTGATGTATATTTACCTTGCGCCCAAACAATTTGCTCTGATTGATGACCGCTACATGCCAAAAGGGCAGCGAGCCTAGGCTCCTGAATGCCGACTAATTCTTGCGAAAACCTCCTAAGCATGGCAACCAAAGCCTTGCCCTCACGCCCCTTTGCAATAGTTATAGCTATCCTTGCTTCTGGAAACCTAGGGCAGTTTAAAAACCCGCTATATTCAGAGATAATACTTTCGCAAAAGTTGCTGCAAAAATCAAGGTTTGCGGCACAAATCACCCACTTTTTTGCTTCAATTTTCTTGCCGCACTCACCAATGGTTGATGAAAAAAACTTCACACCCGGATACAACTTCCGCCACTTTGATGTAGCAATAACGGCGGCGCTTTTGTCAACTGCTACAATCCTATCCTCAGGCACGCCCAGTGATATAAGCAACGGTATCTCCAGCCCTTCACGGCTCGGCATGATCAATACGTGTGATCTTTCATCATGCTTTTTGAGTTCCCATGATGGTATTAGTGCCGCCCAAACCTGCTTTCTGTAAGCATCCTTTGCGTCAGTATCATATCCAACGCTTGGCGCTGCGCAATCTAAAGCCATATTCCTGCCCTCCAAGGCATCCACTTTCAAAACGGGGCAGGTTGGGTGGAAACCAACTTTTCGGCGTATCCGCCTAGCCCTTGCAAACCTTAAACGCGTTCCCTCAATTCTTCAAGCGTCAATTCCCGGCCATTGCCGTCTACCAAGTCGCGAAACTTGATCTTGCCATCGCGCCAGAGTTGCGCGCGTCCTACGCCCAACTTGTCGTTTTGCTCTGCTACGTCGCGCCGTGATAACCAGCCCTCAAACGTCGTGTCGGCTGCTACCTGCCCATCCATGCCTGCCCGCGTGGATGCTGGCACTTCGTCGATGTCAAACCCTAGCTCGCGGAACGACTTGAGCACCGGGACCGACGTGCTTCGACATCCCCAGTGCAGATTTCCAGGACCGCCGCCCCATGGGATATCATGCTCAATCGGCTTGTGCGTATCAACTGTGTATGTCAGCCCGTCGCGAACAGCGCATAGCACTGTAGTTCGCAAATCAATTGTTGATACCCACTGCAACGATTTGATGATGTCTTCGTTGCCCTCGTAAAGCGATTGCCGCGACTTCTGCGACACGGCCTGCGTTGCCGACCTCACAAGGCTTTCAGCATTGCGCCGGGAAATCTCCATAAACCCCTGAACGGGTGATCCGTTCTGCGTCCCGCCGCGAACAGCGCGGATTAATGAGGCGTTCGTCTGCCCCTCGGCAATGCCCAGCCGCATAGCGTCCGTAAAGCGTTGCAGCGTGTCGCCAGCCTGCCGGGATAGCCAGTCCGATACCGGCGCACCCTCGATCAGCACGCCGTCAACAATCGCCGCAAGCTGCCCGCGCGTGATTGACGTTGTGATAAAGTCAAAGCCCAGCGCTTTGTTGATTGACGATCCGGCAAAAGTGTTTTCAACGTCTGCCAGTTCACGCAGTTCACCGATCAGTCGGGTGCTTTCGCCGCGGTAAGCTGCGCGAATAGTTTCCTTGACCTGGCTCAACAGCTTTTCCAGCCGCGCCGCCTGCCGAGATGGGGCCGCAATGCCCGTTGGGTCAATCTTGGCCAGCTGCGCCACGATGTCGCCCTCAAGTTCTTTGAGAAACCGCGCCGCATCCCGCAGCTGGCCAGCCGTCAGCCGTTGCAGGTCCAGCGCGCGGCCCGTGATAGCGTCAAGGATTTCATCGTTTACGCTGGCCATTGGGTCACTTCTTTGGCTTGGGTTTACGCTTTGTCGGTGTCTTTGTGCCGTATGCCATTTATGCCTCCAATCCAAGTGGGTTGCCTACAATCATCGGCGACGCCGACGCAATGCGGTCAGCCTCGTCTTGCGGGTTCAGGTCGCTGGCAACCATGCCGCGTCGTGCAAGCTCGCGCAGGAACGTTTCGCGGCTCATGTTGCCAGACTGCACAGCCTGCAACAGAACCGCCATCTCTTGCGCAGACATCATGCCGGCTGCGAATTCCTTGTTGACTGTCACGGTCGGCGTTACGTCATCGCGGCCAGCGTATTGCAGCATATAGATCATCGCCTGTTCTAGCGCGTCTTGCAGGGAATCAGCCGTCATAGACAGCTGCGACGTTTCTTTTTCGGCATCAAGCGCGGCCCCGGTGGCGCTTTCAGACGACACGCGGGCAACAGTCAGTTGCAGGCCCAGCGTTTCCATCTGAAATTCAAGGTCTTTAAGATCTTGCCGTCCGGCGTCGATCGCTTTGCCGCTATGCTCAACCCACTTGAGGTCAGCCGCCGGGTCGTTGGCCGTGGTCATCTGGCCAACGCTAATTGTGATCGGCTCGTCGTCTTGGCGGCCCGAACCGAACAGGATCGGCACCCGCGCGAAGTGCAGCACGTTGCGCTGGTCAGATTGAGACTGCCAATGCGCGATGTTGCAATCGGCCAAGTCGTCAAGCATAGGTTCGCCCGTGAAGAACCCGGTGCGGTTGGCATAAAACGGCACGAGCGTAATGTCATCCATGTCGCTGATAGTCGGCTCTGCGAAAAGCACATATTCGCCATGGCCGCCTTCGCGCTTGCGATAAAGCCGGGTCATAACGCCGCCAGCTTCCATCCGGTCCAGCACGCGAACCTGGTCTATTTCGACGCTTTTGAATTCGTCCTTGGGATCTTGCTCAGTGACGGACTCCATCAGCCGCAGCTGCGCCAGAACTGTGACGTTGCTGACAAGCTCTGTGCGCCAGCCTAGCACGTCCTCAACGCGAATGTGCGACAGGTACGGGCGCAGGCCCATAGACGCCACAGCGGCCCGCGTTACCTGCTCAGGCCGCGCCGGTGCGTCAACTAGGATATAAGCAATGCCAGCAGACAAGCCGTCCTGAAACACGTCGCGCGCAAACGTGGATAAATCCCGTCCGGCAAGGTCAATATTCTTGGCCCATTCTGCAATGTCGTCTGGGGTTTCCTCGGCAAGCTCAACCGGCCTGCGAAAGACCCGGCCAGTCATGTCGCGGATTGCTTTTTTATAGCCGTTAAACAGCCACGACATAGCCAAGCGCTCGTCGTATGTCTCTTGCGATTCAGCCGTGAACTTTGGCAGGTAAGTTGTGCCTTTGCGGCGCATGCCCTGCGTGCCGCCCATCAAAGCGCGACCACGGGCGGAAGCTTCCACCATCTGTGCGACAGCTTTTGATCTTGCGGCGACTGCGGTCATAAACGTAAACTCCGAGATTCAAATGTGGGCTTCACGACGGGCATTTCATAGGCCAGCGGATATCCTGCTGCGTCATTTTGATGGTCAAGGCCCGTCTTTTTGTCAGGCTCGCCGTTTGCGTCGTATGCCTGCTGCTCAAGGCAACGGGCAGTCTCGGGGCATGTATCTGGATTCACAAACACGCGCTTGTTTTGAAACGCCATGTTGACCGACAATATCCGGTCCTTAACGCGGGGGTTCGACGGCTTGGCGCGGATTGTAAAACCTGCGCCGCGTAACAACCCGATGTCAGAGATTGATGCGCCCTTGCTGCTGGCGTTAGCGCCGCTGGCGTCGGGATAGATCGTAACGTGGTGCCCTGCCCAGCGGTCTTTGATCGTGTCAATCATTGCCGGGGTGTCTCGCCCGCCCTTGATTTCGTCAACGCAGTGCCAATCATTCTCGCGCAGTACGTAAGCGCAAGCTGCCATGTTGCCGACGTTAAAATCCATCCCCAGCTTGATCGGTTCGCCAGGTTGCAGCGTCTCGCGGCTGCGGTTTACTTCGCGGTCATATGACGTGTAAACGCTGCCCGATGTTAAGTTGACAAAGCGCCCCTCAATGTAAGCGTCAATCAATCCAGCCGGGTAGCTGTTGCGCAAGTTGTCAACATAGTCGGTTGGCAAAGTTGGGTTGCTGTATGTCGGGGCCTGAAAAAATTCGTAGCCTTCGGTCGGTTCCTTGGCCCATCGCTCATAGACGAAGCGAAAGCCTTCTGGCGTCGTGTAAGCGGACACGCGATTAAACGGGCGCTTGATGCCTTCGGGCTTTTGCCGGTTCCGCGCGATGATCTGGTTCCAAGCCTTTCGCGCTTGCTCCGTCTTGAGCGTATCTAGCTCGTCGACGTGCGCGCGATAGGTCTCGTACCCAACGATCCTTTCGGGATTGTCCATTGTGCGCAGGACAAAGTCCCCGAACCGTGGCCAGCTGGTGTAGATGATGTTTTCGGACTTGTTCCACTTGTGCGGCACCCCGATGCGTTCAAGCCTGGCGCAGATACGCGGCGCAGTAATCAGGCGGACAAGGTCGTAGGTGGGCGCATACATGCCAATCAACGCCGTTGCGCTGTGTGCCGCGTCACCAATTGCCGACCAGACCATAACCTCCGACTTGCCAGCGCCAAAGCCGGCGACAAACGCAGGGTGCTTTGCTTCCGACAACAGAAACCGTTCTTGCGGTTCAGTCAGGCTCAGATGGATCGGGTTTCGCGCGGTCAATTTGCCACCCATCAAAATGATGCACATCAACTGCGCCTGTACTTTCGACCACATCCTTCTGGCCAAGGTGCTGTTTGCCAAGCCAAATAAGGATTGACGGCACGCCCTTTTCAGCGGCCTTCCATTGGTTTCGGCGCAGCGATGCCTTGCCGTGGCTTATATTCTTTTTAATAAGGTCGGAGAAAGAAGTGCCGTTGTGCTTTTTAAGCGCCAGGTTCAGCGTCTTGTCCGTCACCTCAAAGATGTCGCAGATTTCGTCCTGCGTGCATTGAATCCGCGCCATGCCTTCGATTGTTTTAAATTGTTCGTCGCTCAAAGTGAAAGGCGGTCGGCCTGTATGTTTCTTGGTCATCAGGCGTCCCGCCCTTTCTTTAGGGCTTCCCGCCCGTTTAAGCTGCTAGGCGCTCGACCTTTAGTTCGGTGTATGTCTGGCCTGTAGCTTCTAGCGTTGCTGTCTGGCCTGTGAATTCCTGCCAGCGCTGAATGATTACGTCGCAATACTTTGGGTCTAGTTCCATCATGCGGCAATCGCGGCCTACCTTTTCGCAAGCTATAAGTGTTGAACCACTGCCGCCAAATAAATCCAGAACCGTATCAGCTTTATGATTGCGAATTGCACGCTCTGGTATTGTTACCGGCTTTTGCGTTGGGTGCAGCTTGTTAGAAAAGTCTTTATCCTCATCCCAAACCCTATTTTCAGTAGTAAACCCAATAAAGTTTAGCTTTGCTCCTTTTGGCTTCCAGATCAAGCAAGGCTCATGGTTCGGTTTATAAGAAGCCCCAAGAGCGCCGTAACCACCTTTTTTGCGCCAGATCAAAAGGGCGACGACATCGCCGCCAACATCTTGAACGCCGCCATACAACCCGAATGGCACAGTGTCCGCATAAAACATAAAGACAGGGCCAAGGCAGAACGCGGCAGAAATAGTGACCGCTTCGCAATATAAATCTACGTCATCGTTTTTTATCATTTCTCTGGCGTTGGCTTTTAATCCGCCACCCTTGTCTGACAACCCGCCTGTGTAGCTAACGCCATAAGGCGGATCAGTGAAAACCATGTCGGCCTTCCGCCCATCCATCAGCCGCTCCACCACGTCTATTCTGGTGCTGTCCCCGCACATCAAACGATGCCGCCCCAGCAGCCACACGTCGCACAGGACCGTCACGGGAACGGCAGGCGCGTCTGGCACCGCGTCTTCATCTGTCAGCCCTTCGGTTTCCTCAACAAAAAACGCCGCGAATTCGTCAGCGCCGAAGCCGGTCAGCGACAGGTCAAAGTCCAGCGCGTCCAGTTCGCCCATCTCAACCTTGAGCATCGCGTCATCCCAGCCCGCATTCAGGGCCAGCTTGTTGTCAGCAATCACATAGGCTTTCTTCTGCGCGTCGGTCCATCCTTCGGCGACCATGCAAGGCACGTCTTTGATGCCCAGCTTTTGCGCGGCCAAGATCCGCCCGTGGCCTGCAATCAATCCGCCATCGGCTTCAATCAAAACCGAGACTGTCCAGCCCCATTCCTTGATGCTGGCTGCGATCTGCGACACTTGCTCGGCGCTGTGCGTCCGGCTGTTGCGTGCATATGGGATCAAGTCAGCAACATTGCGGCGTTCGACTTTATCCGCTGGCCATTTCTGGTCTGCCATTAGGCGTCCCGCCTTTGCTATCGTTAAGGCATCCCGCCTGTCGGTTGGCATAATAGCTTACGCACGGTGCCTGCCTGCGAATTAACGCGACACCGCGACAAGTGCGGCTGGGTAATCCCTGCCCGCGAATGCGGCGATAATACCACAAGCGGACAGGGTGCGCAAGCGGGTCATGTCCTTCGGGTAATTTTCGCTGAAACGCTTTCAAAAAAGCCGCGATCAAAAGAGAAACGGTCAATCTTGTGGATTTCAACCCCTACCCCATCATCTTGGGCCGAATATACTGCTTCGTTCAGTTCGTAAACCGCGCGATTGATTTCGTCTGCGTGCTCTTGGTCTGTCATTCTGTGATTCCTTGTTTTGCCTTCGGTCGCCCCAGTGGCAAGGCCTTGGCGGCTGCGGCGTCTACGTCAGCGGCGTATGCCTCGACCTGGGCGGCTACCTTTGCAGCGTATGCCACTGGCACCCACCCCGTAGGTAGCGCTTTAAACCCTGCGGCCTCTAGGCGGCGCTTGCGGCGGTTGCGCTCTGCTGCGGTCATGCTGCCTCCTTTTCTGCGCGCGCCTTGCGGATGCGGTTTATCATGCGCTTGTATTCCATGATGCGCTTTGCAGACTCAATAACAGTCAACGTGTAGTCCGTAGCTCCTGGAGTTTTGTCCTTGATTATGACCATGTTTACTGCGTTGTCAGTGTAGAATGTTGAGCCTGAGTGAAAAGATGCGATAAGCTTTTGCGCTGCGGTCATTGTCATTCTCCGGTGTGTGCTTCGTTGCTATGCATGACTTATAGCGTTACGCGACACAGGCCGCAAGCATAATCGACATGCGAAACGAATTAACTTATCCCCTCTACGTCAAACGCGTCAAACACGACCGGCATTCCCCGCTCCGTCCTTGCCGCAACCCGGCTAGCATCAACCATCCGCTCGAACGTCACCAGCATATCCTTGAGCGGCCCGCCAATCGCCCGCAGGCGCTGCCCCTCGTTGTATTGCGTGACCTCATCGCGGCTGGCGCTGTTAATGCGCTGAGCAGCCTTATACGCGCTGTCAGCGTCATCCATAAACCCTTGCAGGCCAAGAACGCCATCGCCGCCGATCAGATCGCGCTTAGGCACGGCCATGAGCGTGCTGGACAGGTGATCAATCTGCGTGGCCGCAAAGTAGTTGTGATCGTCTAGGTCCATTACGATGTAATTCGGCAGGGCTGGCACGTCAAACGCGGTCCAATCCCGATCGCCCGAAAGTCGCTTGAACTCCATCCGCTTGCCGCACCATGCGGTTACACCTATTCGGCGCAGTTCCTCGACAACCCAGAACTGCTTGCGGATCCAGTTGACCCGCACGGGCTTGCCTTCTTCCTTCGCGACGGGTGCATGCGTGTCGCGGCATTGCCCGCCTGCAACGTAGCCTAGATATTTAGTCATGCTTTGCCTTTCTTGTTCCATGGCGTCCAAGGCGTCCAAGCGACGTCTATCGCGTCCAGCACCCCAAGCGCTATGGCAGCTTGTCGCAATGCTAGCGGCGTATGTTCACGGCACAGTGCGGCGTTGGCGATCAACAGCGGGATGTCGGCGGGCTGGAATTGCAGCCATTCCGGCAAGGTGGTGGCGCGGCGTGTGTCAGTCACCCCAAATCCTCCATTGCGATCAGCGCGGACAGGATCGCCAGTAGCCACGCGCGCCTTCGCGGCGTCTACGTCGTCCGGCATGCACCACCCTGCGACGTGTACGTATCCCGCCTTGACCATCTTGCGTTGATGCTGGCGCTTCTGCGCGCGGGTTGTCTTGTCAGTCATTGCTGTCCCCCTGTCATATAGGCGACCATGCGCCGTGTTGCTTCGATGTGGCCGTGATCCGGCCCGTATGCTGCGCGCCATGCTTTAGGCTCTCGATGGATCGCAATCTTGCTGGTGTCAAAGTTGCCTTGGTGGCATCCATCGCAGAGTGGAATGCAATCCGAGTCTGGCGTTTTTCGGTTGCCACCACGATCCATGATGCAGTGGTGCGCCGTGGTCGTGGATAGCTGCGTTAGCCCGTAGGTATCGCAGATGATGCATGGCAGTGACCGGACTTGGCCCATGTATGCCAGATTCGCCTGCCCCTGCGCGCTTGCCCGCTTTGCCGTGCGCTTTGCGGACACCTGGCGCATCGCCTGTGGCTTGCTGGTGAACCCGGTGCGGTTCATCGCGCCTCTCTTTCCTTTTGCTCTGACCATGCAATGCTGTGCCGGTCGCCGTATTCCTGAATGACCGTTATCAGATCGGCCATATGCTTGACCGATAGTCTGCTTGATTTAAACCCGACAGGAAAAGGCCCGCTGCCGTCTAGACCGTCTGCGAATTGGCACTGGTGGCCCAGCGATTGCATGAATGCACATTTCCAAGTTTCAGGAACCCACTTGCGGCCTTCGGGCTTGGCCCTAGATACGTCAGACAACAAAACCCACATGAGCGCGTTCTGGTCTGCGTTGCGCGTTTCAGGCTTGATCGTTATAATTGCCCTATCCGGTGCCTTGGCGATCATGTCGCATGCTAGACGGCGCTGGGCGTCACCAATAAGTCGTATTGTATGGCCGCTCATTTTAGCGTTTCCTTGCGCCGGTCCTTGGCTGCGATAACCTCCGGCAGGTGCTTGTATGTCACGCCGATATTAGTTTCCCAATATCGGCGCAGTTCTTCTGATGTGTCGCAGGCATAAATGCGACTTAATACGCGGGTTATCCCTGTTTGCGTGGTCATTAAAACGCTTCCTTAGCCGTCCACGAACGCACAACCGCGTCAGGAATATCCTTGTGATTGCGCGCAGCATAGGCCTCTGCAAACGCGGCCATAGCAAACTTGTCGTTTGTCGCAATCCAGTTCACCAACGCCCGCATGTCTGCGATGTCGTGATAATGGACAGTTCGCATCCCCTTCACGGTGTCCTTTTGCGCGGCGCTGGCCGTCTTGCGGGCCTCCATTGCCGCCGCTTGCGCTTGTGCCGCCTCGCGCTGGGCTTCGATGTTCGCCGTGTCCGCTGCTGCAGCCTTTGCGTTGGCTTCGCGTTCAGCATCTTGCGCCGCCTGCCATGCCGCCTTGCGTGCCGCTTCCTTTTCCGCCGCCAGTTTGGCCTTAAATGGCGCAACCGCAGCGACAAGCGTTCCTTGCAGCAGGTCAGCGTCGTCTGTGTAAATTTTGACTGCGGCAACCTCAGATTTCCACGCCTTGTGAAGCGGGTCGGTTCGCTCTTTTGCCGCCTGAGTCAGATCGGCGCGGTATGTTTTGAACCCCTTGATAAGTTCATCAACCGCGTTCATCTGCGCTTCGTCCGTAACGCTTTCGCCGTCGGACCAGTTCTGCGCCTCGCTGATTATGTCATCATATTGCGCCGTCACAACTTCGATTGGATCGGGCGGGCTGTTTCCGCCAATCACTGCGCGCGTGTTGTCGGTCATTGCTGCTCTCCTTCGTCAGCCGTGGCGACCTTGTACAGCAGCGCAATCTCAGCCTTGCGAGCGTCCTTGGCGTTCATAACCGCCTGCGATGCCTGCACGTCCTTTGGAACGTTTGTCCATATCCGCTTGAGGTCGTCGAGGTCGTCAGCGCCAAACAACATGGTCGTCGCCTCTGCCACTGCGCATGCAGGCGGCTCTTTAGGGGCTTGCTGGCGAGGCGGTGACTTCGCAGCTGCATTGCCGTCGTCATCCTCTGGCGCAATGCCTGACATGCTCATAAGCCCATATCGGCGCGCGTATGTAACCGCCGATCCATAGCCCTGCATGTCGTTTTTTTGCACGATCAGCGGGACGCGGCATTTCAGGACTTCGCCGCTAGGGCCGTGAATTAGCATGGTCTCAACGTAGCGGCCCGTTTCATCTTCGCCGGTCGGCTGAATCACAGCTATGCCGGCTTCATTTAAAGCGGGCATGCATGCCTCAGTAACGCTGGCGAGGTCTGCATATTTGCTTTTAAAATGCGGGTTGTTTGCAGACTTCAAAGCCTTGCCCATCTTTGCCTGCGCAGATGCTAGGGCTGTGGCGATGTTTCCAAACGCTTGCGCCTTTGCTTTGTTTTCTGTTATGTTGTTGTCAGTCATTGCGGTTCTCCCACCGTTCATGATTAGGGCCGGGACTGTGGATTTGACGATCCTGCCCGGCCCCTTCTTTGTCGCATACGTCAGCTAGATATGCAATAGATTAAAATGGCAAATCGTCGAGGTCCGCGCTATCTTGACGTCTGCCGCTGTTGCCACCAGACGACTGCCCGCCGCCATTGCCTTGATCGTATCCGCCGCCAGAACCGCCGCCGTTGTCAGGCTTGCCGCCCATCAAGGTTACGTCCTGAACGTTCATCTCTACATACGTCTTGCCGTCGTGTTCCCTGGTCTGCAATTCGCCAGACACGCAAACCTTGCTGCCCTTTGTCAGGTATTGCGCCAGGGTCTCGCCGCGTTTGCCCCACATCGAACATCCGATCCACTGCGTTTTTTTTCCATCCTTGACGCGCTGTTCAACTGCGACGTTAAAGCCGGTCACGGTTGTCTGCCCTGCGTTGCGCACCACGGCGTCTGCGCCAATGTTGCCTGCAATTACGGCGTTAAGCATGTTTAGTTTCCCCCTGCAATTGCGGTTTCATACATGTCCAGCAACGCGTCAGCCTCTGCCACAGCGTCCCGGTCCTTCTTGCGGCGGGCAATTACTGCGTTAAACGTCGGCAGGTCGTAGCCAAACGATTTGACTTCTGCGTTTAGTTCTTTGATGTCGTCAGCCGCGTCGGTTTTAACTGATTCCAGCCGCTCCCGGCGTTCCACATATGCGGTCAGTTGTGCGTTGTCGGTCATTGTGTTGTCTCCGTCGGATAAATTGGTTTGTTCAGGCTGATACAGCTGTGTAATCAATGCCCCATCCGGGAATATACGCAGCGCCAGTTTCAATCAATTTGTCGGCCATCCGTCCACAGTCATTGCGCAATTCAGATTCTGTTGAATTCCAGACCTCCAAAACGATCCCTGAAATCCGCTCAGTTTTTGTGATTGTGTAAACTTTTTCCATTTTGTCTCTCCCGTGGGCTGCGACCATCGCCGCCCGTAGGAATACACTACCGTTCCGCGTTACGCATTGCAATATAATTCGTAACGCGGAACGAATTAATTGACCCCCCTTTTGCGCTGCGTTGTAGTTGGCACGTGCTGTTTGCGTCCACAGGGGTTTTTAGGCATTTGTGTTCGTGAAATTGCATCAGTTGCTCCGTTGCGGCATTGCGATCTCGGCATCAATGGTCGGTCGTGGTCCGATCGGCATTTGGCTTGTCCTCTAGAGTCGCAAGCGCCAAGGTAACAGTTTCCTGCGCCAAATCAATATCGGACCGCACTGCACTGGCTGCGGCAGATGGCAACCAGCCTGCGACGTATTGCAGACCGGCCTTTTCGAGGATGCGCGCCTTGCGGGGCCGGGTCATTGGACGCGCGCCAGTGCAGTGTCGTGCCACGCGTCAACTGCGATGTCGTCGATGTATGTGTTAGCTACAGCGTCGTGGCAGTTCTGCATGTGACTATCGTGCAATTCCTCGTCCAGGTCGCGCCCGTTGCCCGTGCTGATTTCCCAGATGGCGGTGGCGATTGCAGCGGCGTTCATTTCATATTGCTGTTCGGTCATTGTGTTGTCTCCCATTTTCGGCCTTGCTGTTTACATTGCCAATTAATGCCGTGGCGCGTAATATACGCGTTCAAGGCGGTGAGCTTTACGCCGAGCCGTCTGGCGGCTTCGGTCTGCGTTATATGTGCGTCAGATTGTGCCTGATACGCGGCGCGAATCTCCGCCAAATGCCGCTTGCGAATGGCTGGAATTGTCTCTGTCAAGTTTTGCTCCATATCTACATAGTGTTTATATGTCGTGCGCTATAATTGGTCAAGCGGTTTTTAGTCAAAGCGCTTAACGCTGAAACCAGCCTCTTGCATAATTTCTGCTGCGCGGCTGGCGCTCACCCGGTCCAAGTGTTCATCGCAGGCCAGTGATGCTGCGCGGGCATCATCTTTGCCGTCCAGCGCAGACGCCAGAGCGATCCTCTTCGCAACCGCCTTGTCGCAAAACTCGGCCAGTTCCGCCCATGTCGGCCAAAATTTCCACCTGGAATCAAATAGCGCGGCCTTTACAACGTCAGCAGGATAAGCCCCCAACCGCCGAGAATATGCATCGAGACGCAGCGCGCCCGTAAATTCGTCCTCTGCCCGCCGTGCCGTGATGACGGACAACTCGGCCAGCCATTCCTCAATGCTACCAACAGGCGCTGGCGTCATCGCCTTGCGCACCAAATCCGCCGTCCAATCCTTGCCATCCTGCGGACCAATCGCATGCCAGCCGACCGGCACAACTTTATTGCCTAGAAATGTGCCGCGCTCGTCATAGATCGGGCGCAACCTACTGCCCTCTTTCAATTCGACGCCGTGCGACGATGCTTGCGATACTAGCATCTGGTCCACGTCCGCCGGCTTGCGTGTAGCCAGACGGGCCGCGATTCTGGTCTGCTGTTCGTGGTGCGCTAGTTCGGTCATCGTAATTGCCTTCCATGATCTTTGTGAAATTTTCCTGCTTGATGATAAAATCAAAACTTGCTGTGAATGGCCGATCCGTGCGGCCCGTTAGAAAACTTGACGCCTCGGCTTTGCTGATCGCTATTCCCCAGCCTTCCATGCCGCCTGCGTCTTTGATCCTTGCTCTGACTGCTGTGCGCCTTGCCAGGGAAATGGTTTGCACCTTTGGCCAGCCTGTGCGCATTGATGCCTCGTTGTATGCTTCGACAGCCTGTGCGATTTCATCGAATGCTTGGGCCGTGTCTAACAAGGATACGTTAGTATCCTCTTTCTTTAATGGTTCTGGTTCTGGTTCTGGTTGGCATACTTCTGGCATATGCGGTGGCAATGCCGTGGCATCATCACTGACCTTGATTTTGTTGCCTTTTTCCTCTTTTTTTGCCCAACGTGCGGAGGCGTTTTCTGACTGCTTTTCGCACAATTTTTGCGAAATTCCAACTTCTTTTAGTGCGCGTCCGTTCACAATATGCCCGTCGACGATCCGCAGCTTGCCAAGATCCACAAGCGCGGCAACCGACTTTCTAGCCTTTGCAGATGTGCAACCAAACCGACGCGCAAGGCGTTTGTAGTCAGCTAAAGGCGGCACACCAGTTGATGCAGTAAGCGCTACGATAGTAATCAACACCCCGCGCTCTGTGAGGTCTAGGTGTTGCGTTCCGGCTATCCAGTCGTCACTAAAAAAGCGAATGTATGGTGTCCCGCTCATTTGATGCCGTCAATTTCTAATCTAATAGAATCGATTGCGAAACCTGCTGAACAATTCAACCACTCACCCCTTGCATGATAATGCTTCAGTGAATCCTTTACGGATCTTTGAAAATCAATATGACTTGTTGGGCCGTCGCCAGTCGTCACAAAGAAAGCTAGTTTTATATCAAAGGGAGATGATGACAAAAGTCCGTCGTGCCGTGCCTTTGGCGCTGCGGTAGAACCAATTTTTATATAAGGTGTGTCAATCATGTCTAAAACGTAAACTCCACGCCCATAAACTTTTGCGTGATAAAAAGACCAGTCGAAGTATAGGAACTCAACAAAGTCTTGTGAAATGATTGGGAGTTTTTGCTTATTTTTGTTAGCCATGTTTAGCCTCTACGATTGTGCTATGCCTTGCACTGGTCCGTGCATCATGGTATCTAAGGCATAGCGATGTGACAGTTGCACGATACCCCGCCTCTCCGGCAAAAGCAAGGCCCGCTAGATCACTCTGGCGGGCCTTTGTTATGCGGTGCCGTCTCTGACAACCTTGGCAAACGCAACAGCTTCGTTGTCGTTGCGGATCACGATTGCATGGCCTGGCCAGTCCCGCAAGAACTCCACCTGTTTAGGCCGCATAGGTGCCTTGGGTCCGTCCTTGACTTCGAGAAGGTATGT
>Ga0222707_1000113_pt1 | contig 34916 bp, 29 predicted proteins | sample AntAcemetage1574_FD_179831 | JGI IMG/M metagenome (GOLD analysis project Ga0222707, IMG submission 179831) | Saline water microbial communities from Ace Lake, Antarctica - #1574 | ecosystem: Environmental > Aquatic > Non-marine Saline and Alkaline > Saline | place: Antarctica: Ace Lake...
GATGCTGCAGATCAGGCCGCGAAAGAGTTGCAGTTGGCGCTATACCGCCTGGCCTATGCAAAGTGGGCCGGCTTACCGCTTGAGGCAGTGACGGCCGCCTTCTACTTCGTGGCCGACGATGCGGTGCTGCGTCCCGAGTCGTTGCCCGATGAGGCCGAGCTGCGTCGCTTGTGGCGGGCCGCCGTCAGCGCCGAGTAGCCCGCTGCCCCTAGCTGCCCGCCCCGCCGCGCCCTTCCGGGCACCGCCCGTCCCGCCGACGTGCCCCGCCGACGTGCCCCGCCTGCCTGCCCGCCGACGTGCCCCGCCTGCCTGCCCGCCTGCCCCGCCACGGATAACTCACACGCAATCAGACAACTCACACGGTCGAAGTCGTGTGAGGTGTCACCTTTCGGTGTGAGTTGAGGCGGGAAGGCGGGAGGGCGTGCGGGCGGGCAGCGGGGCGTGCGTGCGGGAAGGCGGGTGCGCGCGCTCCCAGCGCCTAGGAGCGCGCGGCGTCAGGGGCTGGGGGTAGGGCCGGTGCGGTGAAGCGCGCGCGGTAGCTCTGCACGGTGCTGCGCATCCCGATGCCGCACACGCCGACGAGTTCGTCGCCGCGAAAGTATTCGACTACGCATTCGTCATCGACTCGGCCAGACACCAGCTCGCTGCGATCGGCCAGGTACGTCATGCCGAAGGCCAGCAGGTGAGCATCGTACTGGTCGCTCCAGAACGAGGGCAGGGGAGCGAAGGGCGCGTCCACAACCGCGGCGACCTGGTCGGCAACACCAGCAACGGCACCGCCGCCAGCCACAGCGTCGGCGGCAGCAACGGCAGCAACGGCAGCGCCGTCAGCAACAGCGACACCGTCAGCACCAGCCACAGCGTCAGCGCGATCCGCAGCCGCAGCCACACCGTCACGCCGCGCCGCTGCGCCGAGCAGGGCGGCGATCACCGTCCCGGCGCGTTTGCCAGTCTCGGTGGGCAGGTTCCAGTGTTCGACGCGGCGGGCGACATCGTCGAACAGCGGGTTTGCGTAGCGGGCGACGTCGCCGGCGGCGAACACATCCGGTAAGACAACCCCGTCGGCTGTAACCGCCTGCATGGCCGCATTCACGAGGACACCGTTGCTGATCTCGAGGTTCGAACCGGCCAGCCATTCGGTGTTGGGGTCTGACCCGACCGCTACCACGAGCGCATCGCATTCGAGCATGACGCCGCTGGTCAGAATGACGCGTTCGACACCCACCGCACCGACGAGCCCGAACAGTGATTCGCCGCAGAAGAATCGCACACCGTGTGCTTCGTGCCGGCGTCGCAGTTCCGCGCCCAGGTGCGTGCCGAGCGCGCGCTCCAGCGGAATCTGACTCTGGGTAACGACTGACACGGTTGAACCATTTTTGGCGGCGGTGGCGGCGATCTCGCAGCCGATGAACCCTGATCCGAGGATCACAATGTTCGCACCCGGACGTAACACGTCTCGCAGGCCCACAGCATCATCGATTGTTCGCAGCACATGAATGCCGCCCAGCCCGTGGTTCTCGATCGGCAGCGGCTTGGGTCGCAGCCCGGTCGCAATCACCACCGCCGCATACGGATGCTCGTCACCGAGCTCATCAACCACCACACGTCGTTCAACATCAAGTGAGGCTGCCGCACGCCCGAGTACCCACGTGACGCCCTGCTCTAGCGCTGACCGGATGGGAAACGCCACGTCGGCGTGCCCCTGCCCGTCGGTCTGCAGCAACTCTTTTGACAGCGGTGGTCGGTTGTACGGCGTGTGCTTTTCGGCGCCAAGGAAGGTGATGGGCCCCACGTAGCCGGCGCGTCGAGCGCTTTCGGCGGTGCGCAGGCCCGCCATGGAGGCTCCGACGATCACGAGGGGAGCATCCACGAAATCAGGCTTTGGTGATGAGAATTGCCTGCATGGGGCACACGTCAGCTGCGGCTTCAAGGTCGGCGAGCATCTCGTCGGGCGCCTCGGCTTTGTATTCGAGTTTGTCGTCAGCGTTCAGCTGGAATACCTCGGGCGCTTCGAACACGCACTGCCCATAGTGCTGGCACTTGTTCATGTCTACGTCGATGGTGATCATGCGTTGCCTTTCTCTTCGATGCGTGAGGGGTACAAGTCTTTCGAGGGGGTGCGCACGCCACGAAACTCCCAGTCGCCGCCGAGCGCGGTCGACACGACTTCTTCGCTTGAGGTCGGCTGTGCGCCGACGTCAGTTCGAATCGGAGTGGGGCCTTCTACGATGGTATTCGTTAGGCGCCCCAGGCCATCGACTTCGACCTCGACGATGTCGCCCGGTTCTACCGGCCGTGAGTTCGCCGGGGTTCCCGAGTAGATCATGTCACCCGGCACGAGTGTGATTGTGCGGGCAAGGTCGGCCACCAGGTAGTGCATATCCCATTCCATGGTGTCGGTGGAGTCTTCTTGTACGACCACGCCGTTGACGAGGGTGCGAATGGTTTTGCCTCGAAAGTCCCAGTCGGTGACCAGGCCGGGGCCGACGGGTGCAAGTGTGTCGCTGCCTTTGACGCGCAGCATTGAGCCGGCATCGGTGTCACGAAAGTCATGCAGCCCGTAGTCATTGCCGACCGAGTAACCGGCGATATAGTCGCCCGCTTCGGCCGGTGAGACGTTGCGGCAGGTGCGCCCGATGACGATGACGATTTCGCCCTCGTAGTTGAGCCACTTGCAGCCCGCTGGTCGTACGACAGCGCCGCGGTGACTGTTGAGGGCGGTGATGGGCTTATGAAAGTAGGTCGGTGCGGCCGGCAACTTGGTCATGAATTCGTCACTTCGACTGGGGTAATTCAAGTGCACGGCAATGATTTTGGTCGGCTCGCTGGGTGGCAAGTGAACCGCCTCGTCGACGCTGATGGTGCGGCCATCGGATGCGCGCAATTCGTCACCGTGGCGCATCACCTGCACGGCCGCGCCGTCGAGCAGAATGCGCCGGTATTCGGTCATGCCGCACTCACCACGGTCGCGGCGTCAACACTGAAGTCTTCTTCAGCCGGGTCGTCGCGCGAGCGCACCACGTCTTTCGGCAGCGGAAAGCCGCCGTCTGGCTCCGGAAAGTAGACGTGCACTTGGCCGGTGCCGATCGAGTTCTCATATTCCGAGTACATGACGCCTGGTGCCGTGTTGGCTTCTTCGCCGGTGGCGCCGGCCATTTGCAGCCAGTGGCTGAAGTTGGCTTCTGGCTTGACTTTCTTGAACTCCGGCATGGTGTCGAGGATTCGTTTGTGGTCGCCCTGCTTCATCCATTCGAGACGCTCGAGGTCTGCCTCCCGTGCGGCGGCGCTGAAAATGTGGCTCGGATCGCTAGCCTCGTGCTGACGTAGCTCGCGCAGTTTGTAGAAGGTGTGCGACATGGCACCCGAGGCCAGCAACAGCACCTTGCGGTCACTGTCACGAATCGCCTCGCCCAGGGCGCGACCGGCCCGCAAGAAGTCTTCAGTTGTCGCCGTTTGGCACACTGAGAGGCTCACCCAGCGCTTATCGAGGCCGCGGCCCAGGTAGTGCCAAAGGTTCGTGGTCGCGTAAAAGATGGGCAGGTGGGGGTCGCTGATCGGCGTCACCCAGGTGCCGTTCTTTTCGTCATAGTTCGCGACGGCGTTCGCGAGTTCGGGGTCACCTTTGAAGGCGTACGGAATTTGGGACATCCCGCGCGGTAATTCTTCGCTCGTGAATAAGCCGCTACGTTCTGCCTGCGCGCTGATGACGAACTCAACTGTCGTAGCCCAGTGCGAGTCGAGTACCACGACGGTGTCGTAGTCGAGGGTTTCCATCACCTCGGCGCGAAAGCGCTTGAGGCCCGGAACAAGGCTGATCTCTTTGCCCTCGTTCATGTCGTACCGCACGTCTTGCGGCAACATGATGGTGGGTACGTGCGCGAGCATTGCGGCTCCGACTACGTTGCCCATGACTTACTCCTTCCACCCTGAGGGTGCATACACGGTGTTTTTGACGTCGGCGTAGAAGTCGAATGACCACACGCCCCCTTCGCGGCCAATGCCGCTATTTTTGCTGCCGCCGAAGGGTGCGGCAAGGTCGCGTACGAAGAAACAGTTGACCCAGATGGTGCCGGCGACCAGGTTCTTGGTGAGGCGCTCGGCACGCTGACGATCGCCGCAGACCACAACGGCGGCAAGCCCGAACTCGGTGTTGTTGGCAAGCTCGACGGCTTCGTCGTCGGTGGCGAATGTTTGCAGGGTGAGTACGGGGCCGAAGACTTCGGCGGTCAGGATTTCGCTACCGGGTGCTGCGTCAGTGAGCAGGGTGGGCCGGTAGTACAGCCCGCCGAGCTCGGAGTTGCGGCCGCCGCCGATTGCTACGCGGGCGCCGGCAGCCTCGGCGCGTTCCACGAACTCGGCGACGCGGTCGAGGTGCACCTGGTGAATCTGTGGGCCGATCTGGGTGGCCTCATCGCGCGGGTCGCCCTGCACGATGAGCGCTGCCTTCTGGGCAAATCGCGTCGCAAACTCCTCGGCCACACCTTCGTGCACGAGCAGCCGCGTACCCGACAGACACACCTGGCCGGCGTTGTCGTATTGTTCGAGGGCAATGGTGATGGCCAGGTCGAGGTCAGCGTCATCGGTGACAATGAGCGGGCTTTTGCCGCCGAGTTCGAAACTCACCGGGGTGAGGTTTTCCGCGGCCGCGCGGGCGATCGTTTTCGCGGTCGGCACCGAGCCGGTGAAAGCAATGCGAGCGATTCCTGGATGCGCTACCAAGGCCGCACCGACTTCGGCTCCCATGCCTTGCACGACGTTGAACACTCCGGCGGGCATGCCAGCCTGCTCGCACAGGTCGGCAAAGTAGCTCGCGCTCAGCGGAGTCCACTCGGCTGGTTTCAGCACCACGGTGTCGCCGGCGGCGAGGGCCGGGCCGATGCGCCAGGTAGCGAGCATGAGGGGTGCGTTCCACGGTGTGATGATGACGACCACCCCGCTCGGATCCCAGCTGACCACGTTGTCGTGCCCGCGGGTTTGCCACACCGGGTGTTGCAGTTCGTTCATGGCCCAGTCGGCGAAAAAGCGAATGTTCATGGCTACGCGCGGCATGACTCCGAGGCGATGGCTGCGCAGCAGCGAGCCGTTGTCGAGGGTTTCGAGCTGGGCAAGCTGCTCGACGTTGGCCTCGACCAGGTCGGCTAGTCGGTGCAAGATCTCTCCGCGGCCTCGAGGGCCGAGGTCTCGCCAGGCCGGAAAAGCGCTACGTGCCGCGGCGACAGCGGCTTCGGCTTCGGCTTTGCCTCCGCGCGAGATGCACGCGAGAACCGTGCCATCAATGGGCGAGATGCTGTCGAAAGTCGCGGGGGAATGGTCGGCACTCGTGCCCGTCGCCTGGGCACTGGTAACGCGAATGCCGCCGATGTAATGCCGCGTGTCGATGCTGAGTTCGGCCAGTTCAACCTGGTGTGGTGCGGTCTCCACGCGGGCGGCTCCCTTGCTGTCGCGATTCATTCGGATGCTAACGAATGGCCCGAGTCTAGCCGAGCGTCGGCGCTGCGCAAGGGTGATTGTTTACCGCTGGTCTTCCGCCACCTGAGTGATGGCCCTCAGCATGTCGGCAAGTTCGTCCCGCCGCGTCTGATCCAGACTCGACGTGATCATGCGCTCATGATCGTTAAATGTCGGAAACAGGGTGGTCATGAGTGTGCGGCCCGCAGGTGTCATCGACACGTTGACGAGTCGCCCATCCTTATCGCTGCGCTCGCGCAAGAGATAGCCCTTTGATTCGAGGGTCCCCAATACGCCCGTCAGAGTGGCTTTCGAGAACCCGCCCTCCTCTGCAATCTGACGGGTCTCGATGGGCTCCCAGATCCACGTCACCCAGAGCACGACAAAAGCGGTCCACGAGAGGCCAGTGGCGGCAAGCACGCTGCGTTCGAGGTAGTTGCGGGTAGCGTTCGCCGCGCGAAACAGGTTCGACACCACGGCCATGGACTCGAAGTCGATGGGTAGGGCACCAAGTTTTGCGGCGACCTGTTGCTCGGTCTCGGCGAGCGTATGGGCGCTGGGCACCGGGGTTCCTTTCCTTCATTTGCCTTCAGTTACCGGTCACCCTCTGACGGCCCGCGGCTCTTGAACGCCTGGGGCGCGCGTGGTTGCTAAGTCACCACCATCTTCGCGCATCCGGGGCGAATCAGTGTTCAGGGTCGACGTGCGCACAGAAGTTCGTTAGCATCCGAACAAATCGCTTCTCACGAAAGCAGGCGCACCATGTCGACGACGACGGACCTCACCCTTGCCGATCTTGATCTCTTTGCTGCAGGAGCCCCCTGGGCAACCTTTGACGAACTGCGGGCACAATCTGGTCTGCACTTCTCGACCGAGCAGTCACCCAACCGCGGCTTTTGGTCGGTGACGCGGTATCACGACGTCGTCAAAGTATTGCGAGACACCGAAACCTTCACCTCGACGAAGTTCACCAACCTCGAAGAAGTTGACCCCGACATGCAAGATCAGCGTCGATCGTTACTTGAAACTGATGGTCTTCGACACCGCGCTATGCGGCGCATGCTGCAGGGTGAATTCACACCGCAAGCCGTCGCCAAATACGAGACGTTCTTGCGAGGAATCACCGCCAAAACCCTTGACGCTGCCTTTGCTCAGGGTGAGTTCGACTTCGTTGACGAAGTCAGTGCCGATTTTCCGATACGCGTGCTCGCGCGCCTGCTCGATGTGCCCGACAGCGACACCGGCCAGCTCATCGATTGGGGCAACCGCATGATCGGCAATACCGATCCCGAGCACGCCGACGTGCTCATCGAATCGGTTGACAGCGACAAATATCGGCACGTGCCATTTCGTTCACCGGCCGCCATTGAGGTTTATGAATATGGGCGCCACCTCGCCAACGAACGCCGCGGCAAAGGTGGCACCGACCTGGTGTCGCTCCTCGCGAACGGCGTACCGCACGACGGCACGCCCCTGAGCGAGCACGAGTTCAACACCAACTTTCTACTGCTGGTTGTAGCTGGCAACGAGACCACGCGCCACACCATCACGCACTCCATGAGCAACCTGCTCAACAACCCCGAGCAGATGCAAATCTTGCGCGATGACCCGACGCTTATTCCGTGGGCAGTGGAAGAATTCTTGCGCTTCGCTTCGCCTGTGTACCATTTTCGACGCACAGCGACGCGTGACACTGAACTGGCCGGCACCGCTATTGCCGAGGGTGACAAGGTCGTGACGTGGTTCGCGTCAGGCAATCGTGACGATGCTGTCTTCGACGATCCTTATCGTTTCGACGTGCGGCGCTCACCGAACGAGCACATGTCTTTTGGCCGCGGAGGCCCCCACATGTGCCTCGGCAACGCGCTCGCCCGCATCGAGTTGCGCATCATGTTCGAAGACCTGCTGTCACGCGACGTCGTACTCGAGCGCACCGGTGACATCGACTACCTGCGAAGCAACTTCGTGCACGGCATCAAGCGCATGCCGGTGCGCGTGGCCTGAGACGTCCGCCCCGCCGTCCCGCCCGGCCGTCCCGCCCGGCCGTCCCGCCCGTCCGTCCCGCCCGTCCGTCCCGCCCGTCCGTCCCGCCCGTCCGTCCCGCCCGTCCCCCTTGCCCGCGATCCCGCACGCCGCATGCCCGCGTGCCTACTGGCCCCGCTGTCGTCACAAAACGTCGGCCGCGGCTGCAACCTCGACGCTTTGTGACGACAGCGGGTGGGGCGGGCGGCGTGCCTCGAGAGCACTCGGTGCCCACGGGATGCGTGCTGTGGGCACGCGCGCGCTCAGGAGCCGCGCTCAGGAGCGCGCGCTCAGGCCCCGCGCTCATGAGCGGGTCAGCAGCCCCGCAACATCGGTCAGGAACGCGTCGACGAGCGCGAACGTGCGTTCGCGAGCCGCGGCGGCGAAGGCATGAGTTTGCTCGAGCATGATCAGCGGATCACTGCCATCGTCGAGCACCTTGGAAGCCCCACCCCAGTCGAGCCAGCCCGTCAAGCCTGCCAGGTCGAGTTCGGGGTGAAACTGCACGGCGAGCGCCCGTTTGATGACGAAAGCCTGCGAGGCGGCGGGAGTTCGAGCTATCTCGACAGCCCCGGGTGGGACGCTCCACCGGTCGTAGTGGAACTGAAACCACGGTCCTTCGCCGACGAGCGACGGGCGGTCGCTCCACACTGAAGTCCAGCCGATTTCGGCGCGGGGTGCGGGCGCCACAGCGCCGCCGAACGCGCGGGCGAGCAGCTGGCCACCAAAGCAGATGCCGAGTACGGGAATCTGGCGCTCTACGGCGTCACGCACCCATTCGATTTCTGGCAGTAGCCAGTTGCCGATGCACGCGTCGTCCCAGGCACCCCAGGGCGCGCCAAGCGGCACGAGTACGTCGTAATCGGCGGCATCCGGCAGCACGGTGGCGATGTTCGGTGCCGCGAAGTCGGCCTCGGGCACGACAGTGTGGGTGCTGATCTCAAAGCCGTGGTGCGCGAAGCGCTCTCCGACTGGGCCCAGCGGGCTGACGTGATCATGTTGAACAAACAGAACGCGCATCATGCCTCCCCATCGAGTGCTGAGTAGTCTAATGTGTCGTTTGAGTCCGAACGATTTTGCATCCCACGTGCCGGTACCCAACATCACGACCACGTGAGCAGCACCAGCATCAGACAGTCGCAGCATCCATGAGTGCCACAAAGGAGTCGCACATGAGCCACAGCTTTTCCGCACTGCAGAGTGAACTGCTCTCAGCCGACATCGACGTGTTGCGCGTGATTTTCGCCGACATCATCGGCACGGTGCGCTCGAAAGACATTCTGGTGAGCGAACTCGACAAGATCAGCCACGGTGGTCCCGCTTTCTGCCGAGGCGTGTGGGTGACGACGACGCAGGGCGGCGTGCTCAACGGCGCAGACGTTCTCAGCGACGGGTTGGGCGACTTTATTAGTCAAATCGTGCCCGGCAGTTGGCGGGCGTTGCCCTGGGAGCCGGGCGTAGCTTTTGTCGTCGCCGGGGCACACGACCCCGATGGTCTGCCGAGTTCACTGTCGCCACGGGTGCTACTTGAGCGCATTGTTGCCGAATACAGCGCGCTCGGCCTAACCCCCATCGTGGGCCCCGAGCTTGAGTTCTACATTGCAGACCACACCCCTGAGGGCGGGTTTACCCGATCTTTGACGCAGCTAGGTCGGGTGTACACCAGCGGAGCAACGGTGGACCCCAAGGGAACCTTTTTGCACCTGTTGCGCATGCTCAACCAGCTTCGCATTGGGGTGTTTGCGGGCAACCATGAGTTCAGTCCTGGCCAGTACGAGATCAACATTTGGCATGGTGAGGCCCTCGAGGCTTGCGACCGGTCGTTCATGTTGAAGGCGGGCATCAAAGACATCGTGGCTCGGCTGGGGCAGGCGGCCACGTTCGCCGGAAAGCCGTGGAGCGACGAGGGGGGTAGCGGGTTTCACCTGCACATGTCGCTCGTTGACTCTGACGGGGTGAACCTCATGCACGACGGTTCCGATCTCAGCTCGCTCGCCCTGCACATGATCGCCGGAATCGTTGAGCACTCTGCCGCGCTCACTGCCGTGTGTAACCCGACGGTCAACGCTTTCAAGCGTCTTGGCCCTGATACGCTCGCGCCGTACCGCGGCAACTGGGGTTGGGATAACCGCAGCGCGATGCTGCGGATTCCACCTGAGCGCGGCAACGGCACCCGCCTCGAGATGCGGTTGGGCGATGGCGCAGCTAACGCGTACCTCATGACCGCGGCTTTGCTCGCGGCGGGGCTCGACGGCATTCGTCGGCAACTGGTGGCTCCGCCCGCCGCTCGTGGCTACAGCTATGAAGACGAAACCCACCCCGTGCTTCCGATGACCCTGGGTGATGCTCTGGATGCCCTGCGCGCCGACACCGTACTGATCGACATTCTCGGGTGCGAGCTCATTGACGTGTTCGAGGTGATGAAGCGCGATGAGATCGAGCGCTACACCGCTGCGGTCGACGACCCGGCGACGCGGGATGTCACCGAGTGGGAGGTTCGGGAGTACTTCCTCGACCTGTAGTCGAGGAGGGCTGGCAGAGCCTCGACCTGTAGTCGAGGAGGGCTGGCAGAGCCTCGACCTATAGTCGAGGCTGGGTTATACGCTCGGGTTGCTGCGGTCTTCGATGAGGCGTCCGCCGTTGAAGGTCACGCCGACTTCGCGGTAGTAGGCGGCGATGTGTTCGTGCACGGGCAAGATCGAGGCGAGTTCGTCCCACGGCGAGTCGTGCAGGTCGAGTTCGAAGTCGCCGCGCCAGGTGGCTCCGATGTCGGCGTCTGTGGTGCCCATGGTGATGAGCTGGTCGAGGGAGTTGCCGGCGCCGGGCGTGATGCTGGGCATCCAGCGTGAATGCAACATGGCGTGGCCGTTGACGAATCCGTTGCTCTCGCTGGGTTCGCGGAGTGTGACGACGAGCGATGCCAGGCGGTGGTCGTAGGCCGCAAGTGACGCACCTATGCGTGCGCCGGGTTCGAGCCGGGGCGCGGCGCGACCCACTGACATGACGCGGGTGACGGCCATGGAGCCGAGCTTTTTGGGGTAGCCCTGAAACCAGCCGCGCCCCATGGCAAAATCTTTGGTCACCCAGATGGCGACACAGCGGGTGTAGGTGACGCCGTCTTTTTGGCACCGGACGACCGCGAAGGTTTCGAGGTACTGCGAGCGCATCGGGTCGAGCAATTCGGCCCCGCCGGTTGAGCACGACTGCCAGTCGGCCCAGATGAGTGCGACGGCTCCCGGGTCGTTGTCGGCGAGTCCGACGCCGTCGGGCAGCAGTGCCGCGACGTTGGCTGGGTCGGTGCGGTATTCGGCGGTGAGCAGCGTTCCCGAGTAGTACCAGGGCATGTGGGGCACGAGGGCGCTGGAGCCGCTGGGGGTTTGTGGGGCGAGGAATCCGGAAAGGTTGGGCATACATCACAGGCTACAGAATCATTCGTGAACAAACGATAGGCAATTTGGATTCGCGTTCTTGAGCGTAATCAGGCCATGAGCGTGAACGTGGTACTTGACGAAGTGCGTGACATGTCCCATTCTTAGCCCAGGTCGTTTTGACACGAACGATTCACCCCAACTCAATGAGGAGTTTTGGAACCATGACTGACACCCCTGCTTCTGCATCCACTTCCGCCCCCGTCTCTGCACCATCGTCTGCCCTCCGGCCGGGCCGGCTCGGCGTACTGGGCATCGTCTTCTTCGTCGTTGCGGCGTCCGCGCCGCTCATCGGCATCACGGGTGCTGTGCCCGTCGCAATGTTGCTGGGCACAGGCGCTGCCGTACCCGGTGCCTATCTTGCCGTCGGCATTACCCTGCTGATTTTTTCGGTCGGGTACGCCACCATGAGCCGCAGCATGACCAACTCGGGGGCGTTTTTCGCCTACGTCGGTAAGGGGCTCGGCGTGAATGCGGGCGTCGGGGCGGCGTTTGCCGCTCTCGTCGCCTACATCACGATTCAGCTCGCCATCTACGGCTTCTTCGGGGTCGTAGTGTCAGGTTTTGCCAGCGGGTTCGGTCTCGACCTGCCCTGGTATGTCTGGTCGCTATCGGTGTGGGTCATCGTTTCAGCCCTGTCGCTGTTGAGTGTCGATGTGGGGGCCAAAGTGCTGGGCGTCATGCTTGCCCTCGAGGTTCTGGTCCTGGTCGTTGCTGCGGTGGCGATTCTTGCCAACGGAGGCCCCGAAGGGTGGAACTTCAACGCTTCGTTCAACCCGACTGAGATTTTCGCGGGCGGCTTCGCCGGCACCGCCGGCATTGCGCTCGCGTTCGCTTTTGCCAGCTTCATCGGATTCGAAGCCACGGCGATCTACGGCGAAGAGGCCAGAGACCCGAAGCGCACGGTACCCATCGCGACCTACGTCTCGATTGGTGTCATCAGCGTGCTCTTCGCGCTGGTCTCGTTTGCCATGGTCACGGGCATAGGTGCCTCACAGGTGGCCGACCGGGTCATTGAGCTTTCTGACGGTCTTGGCGACCCGGCCGGCGTGCTCTTCGGATTGACCGAGCAGTACGTCGGAGGGTGGTTGACGGTGGCCATGGGCATTCTCGTCATCACGAGTCTTTTCGCCGGGCTCCTCGCGTTTCAAAACGCGGCCTCACGGTATTTCTTCGCGCTCGGCCGCGGTGGCGTGTTGCCAGCTGCGGTTGCAAAGACCAATAAAGCCGGTGCCCCCATCAATGGTGTCATCATCACGTCAGTGGTTGCAGCGATAGTGATGGTCATTTTCGCAGTGGCGGGTCTTGACCCGTTCGCCAACCTGTTCTCGTGGATGAGCTCGGTCACGGTCATCGCGATTGTGCTCGTTGAGATTCTGGTCAGCATTGCTGTGATCCGATATTTCATGACGCACGAGGGCGGTAACGTCTGGTCGACCAAGATCGCCCCAGCACTCTCGATCGCGCTGCTCGCTGTTGGTCTATATCTGCTCATGTCGCGCTTCAACCTGCTGGCAGGCACGGTGCCCGACGGTGTTGACCCGTCGTTGCCTGACAGCGCCTGGCTGCTCAACCCACTCGGATGGTTCTTAGTGCTGCTGCCCTTCTTGGCTCTGGTCATCGGATTCCTGGTTGCGCTCATCAACAAGAAAGAGAACGAGACGCTCGTGAAAGATTTCGCATCGTAGGCCGAGCTAGTTGAGCCCAGCGGGGCTCGCCGACGAGCACCCGCAGAGAAGAGAACCATGCACGAAGACGAATTTGACCTCGATGTGGTTGATGGTGAGGATGCCCCTCACCGGCAACTCGTTGCCGCACTGACCTCGGCTGAGCTTGAAGCTGCAATCACCCACTTGCCGCACGACCTGCGGGCCGTCGCAACGGGCGTGCTGGGTCAAGGCCGCACTTATAGCGACGTGAGTCAAGAGCTGGGCATCCGGCAGCCTGAACTGGTTCGCGCCGTGCACCGCAGTCGCGCGCTCATTGCCCGCTCATTGTCGGGCAGCAACCCGGCGTGACGGCCCTCAGCGGTCTACCCCCACAACCCGAGACGCCTGCGGCCGTTGAGCGGGTGCTCCGCGGCACGCTTGCGCCGCACCTGCCAGACGTCATCGACTCATCCCGCTGCAGAGCCGAGCCCTGCTGAACAGCTGAGCGCAGCCCAGACCCGCCTGCCCGGCTCCGCCTAGTCGGCTGAGCCGGGCAGGCGGGGTGCCCCGCGCTCGAGCAGCGCATCGACGTCGTCGAGCCCCGCGCTCGCCGCGGGTTTCGTGCTGAGGGGGTTGGTGAGGTCGCCGCCGACGCGGTCGAGCAGGGCGTGCAGCATGGTCACTGCGTCGTCGACGATATCGGTCGAGCGTCGCTCGGTGCCGTGCAGCAGCCAGCGAGCAAGTTCGAGCTCGGCGGCGAAAACTGCGCGGCGGCCCACTTCGCGGTCGTGCACTCCGCGAGCTTGATGGTAAGCGTCAAACGCGGTTTCGGGCACGTTTGGGTCGCTTGAGCCGAGCATCCAAAACAGGTCGCGCGCCGGATCGCCGACCTGCAGGCGCGCCCACCCGACCAGCCCGGTCACGGATTCACCGACGACGAGAAATGATGACGCGCTGAGGGCGCCGTTGATGACGGTGGGGGTGAACTGCCACAGTGCGGAATCTTGCGCCGCGCCCTCCCACCGTCGCAGCAGTGCGGCGGGCACCAAGCCCGTGGCGGCCGCCCGGTCGAGGGCGATGACTGCTTCGCGCATCACGTCGATCGCTCGCAGCTGCGGTAGGCCGACGTCGGCGACGACGCTCGTGGGCAGGGCGTGGATGGCGGCGATGGCCTGCCCGATCGACGCGGCGGTGCCGGGCGTGATGCGCTCGAGGGTTGCGGGTGTGCCGTCGACGAATTCTGAGACGATCGCGCGGGTGTTTCCGATGGGCGCCTGCCCCACCATGCGTGGTACCCCGAAGGGTAGCCGGGCGCGCACTCCGTCGCTGAGGGCCCGAATGGCCACGAGGTCTGCTGACTGTTCGCTTTCGGCGGCAGCCGTACGCGGAGCCCGAATTACGAGTGTTCGGCCGTCCCGAGCGGTCAACAGCGCCGAGTCGACGTCGCCGTGCGGGGTTCCGAGGGGGGCAGCGTGGGTCACGTCGAGTCCGGCCAGGGCCGAGGTGGCGAGCGCGGCTAGAGTGAGAGGCGATCGGCGGGGCATCTCACCAGGGTAAGTCGCCGAGCGCCTGACGCGGGCACGCGCCACGCGTAGCTGCGCAGGTGAAAGAGCATCGCATCCGCCCGCCCTTGCTTGCTCGCTCGCTCCCGCCCATCCCGCCCCCCGCTGAAAGGTCGTCGATGCTCCGGTCTCTCACTCACAGCCTGCCGCTGGCTCGCTACCGTGTTGACCGCGATCACGCCGCACGCGAACGACCTCAGCTTTTCGATGAGCTCGCCGCCGAGCCCACCTCGTGCTTCATCGCGATCTGGCGGGGCGAGGTGCTGCTGGCAGCATCCGCAACACAGACGCCGGATGCGCCGTCCGCCTCGACAACGCCTACGCCGGATGCTTCCGCTAACGCCCACACCGCCCCCCCCGCTCTCGCGCTGCTGCCGTTCACGACCGCACCCGCCAATGGCTTGCGCGTCTATCTCGGTCGCACTCTGCAGGCTGAGGGCGGCGTACCCGAGGGTGCTGCCGTTGTTGCCGTAGTGCTCGACGATGAATCGGGTACCTCGCTCGAACCCGATGTGGCGCGCTGGGGTTCGCCGCGCACGCTGGGCCACCGTCTGAGCGACCGCGATGCCGGTCTCGCCATGGAGGCCCTCGGTATGGCTAATTGGCATGCGACGCACGCTTTTTCGCCCCGCACGGGTAACCCGACCGTGGCCGGAAGAGCCGGCTGGGTGCGCGTTGATTCTGAGACCGGGGTTGAACTTTTTCCGCGCACCGATGCGGCAATCATTGTCGGTATCACTGACGGTGACGGTCGACTGGTGCTCGGCAGTAATGCGCTGTGGGAGTCGAATCGGTTTTCGTTGCTGGCAGGTTTCGTCGAGCCGGGGGAGTCGCTCGAAGCCGCCGTGATTCGAGAAGTGTTCGAAGAGTCGGGTTTGCGGGTCATGAATCCGCAGTATGTCGGCTCACAGCCGTGGCCTTTTCCGGCCTCACTGATGCTCGGATTCAGGGCAGAGCTTGACCCCGCCCACGCCAACGACCTGCGCCCCGACGGCAACGAAATTCTCGACCTGCGCTGGTTCACTCGCGACGAATTAGCTGCAAATCGCGGCGAGATTCTGTTGCCCGGCCGCACCTCTATTGCCCGCGCGATTATCGAAGACTGGTTCGGCGCAGCGCTGGATGCCCCGTGAGCAGCTCATCGCCCACCCCTGAGCAGCTGCTTGCCGCGCTTGATGAGCGTCAGCGTGAGGTGGCACAGACGCTTCTGGGGCCGGTGTGTGTGCTGGCGGGTGCCGGCACGGGTAAGACCCGCGCCATCACTCACCGCATTGCCTACGGCGTGGCGACGGGAGCCTATGACCCGCAACGCGTCTTGGCGCTCACCTTCACGACGCGCGCGTCCGGTGAGTTACTCGGTCGGCTGCGTGGCCTCGGCGCAGAGGGCGTGGCTGCGCGTACTTTTCACTCGGCGGCCCTGCGTCAACTGCACTATTTCTGGCCCATCGTGGTCGGCGGCACTCCGCCGCGAGTTCTTGAGGGCAAGGGCTCCCTGCTGGGGCAGGCAGCCGGAGCCTTGAAGCTGAACCTCGACACGGCGGGCTTGCGCGACAGTGCCGCTGAGATCGAGTGGCGCAAGGTGAGCCGCCTCTCGATTGACGACTATGCGCGAGCCGCACACACTCGCACCCTGCCCTCGCGGCTCAGCGTCGACGCCATGGTGTCGCTGCAGAAGATGTACGAAACCATCAAGGACGAGCGCAAGCAGATCGACTTCGAAGACGTGTTGCTGGCCACCGCCGGCATGATCGAAAGCGAGCCGCGCGTCGCTGATCAGGTGCGCTCGCAATACCGATTCTTTGTCGTCGACGAATACCAAGACGTCTCGCCTCTGCAGCACGATCTGCTCATGCTGTGGTTGGGCGGTCGACGCGAGCTGTGTGTGGTGGGCGACGCTTCGCAAACGATTTACTCATTTGCGGGTGCCACGAGCGACTATCTGGTGCGCTTCGGCAGTGAATACCCCGAAGCGCGCGTCGTGCGGTTAGAAGATAACTACCGTTCAACGGCCGCCGTCGTCACACTCGCCAACCGCCTCATGCGCGGGCGGCCAGGAGCCCTCACCCTGCACGCCGCGAGCGATGCGGGCACGCAGCGCGGCGCCACCCCCTCCATCACAAAGCATGTTGATGACGCGGCCGAGGCGGCATCCATCGCGCAGTCGATCGCCCGTCGCATTGCCGACGGCACGCCGCCCGAATCGATTGCCGTGCTGTATCGCATCAACACGCAGTCGATCGCACTCGAATCGGCATTGACCCGGTTCGGTGTGCCCGTGCAAACGCGTGCCGACAGCCGCTTTTTCGATCAGACCGAGGTGAAGCAGGCGATCATGCTTTTGCGTGGGGCATCGATTTCGATTACGGATGAGCCGCTGTTCAAAAGCGTCAGTGACGTGCTCCGCGGCCTCGGCTGGCGCCAGGATCCGCCCGAGGGTGGTGGAGCAGAACGCTCGAAATGGGAGAGCATGAACGCTTTGCTCGGGCTGGCTGAAGAGGCTCCGTCGGGTGCAACGTTGCCTGACTTCGTGCGTGAACTGCAGCGCCGTCAGGAGCAACAGCACGCGCCCACCCGCTCGGCTGTCACCCTGTCGACCCTGCACGCAGCCAAAGGCCTCGAATGGGATGTCGTGCACATTGCCGGCCTCAGCGAAGGTCTTGTACCCATCGTTTTCGCACAGGGCTTGGAGGCGATCGACGAAGAACGGCGCCTGTTTTACGTTGGAATCACGCGGGCACGCGTCGCGCTCGAGTTGTCGTGGGCGCAGCGGGCACTAACGGCGAGGGCAGAACGCTCACCGAGTCGTTTTCTTGACGAGGTTCGTGCCCCAAAGACCCGCTGAGTCCCCGTCCAAGGCTCGGCACAATGCTGGGCGCAACGCTGGCCACGAGGCTCGGTACCGGGCTCGGCCGCGCAAAGCCGGCGGCGTGCAGAGGTTCACTCAGCGGCTCGCTCGCTGGGACCAATCGGCTTAGTTCGCGGCACCCGCACTCGTCGGTCGCCCGCCACACTCGCACGCGGCGCTCGCCGGTTTGAGTATCGAGGCGCACGCTGAATGCGGCGGCTTTGGGGTTGCGGATGCTCGCGCGCAGCATCCGCACCACCTCAACTGCCGCCTCTGTCGCCCACGAGGTTGTCTCTGCTGCTGCCGCCGTGCCCCACAGTTGCGCCATGATGGCCGGCCGGGAGGAGTCAACGCGAGTGCGCTGTTGTTCCACACACGACAGGCACGCGCTCGTTCCTGCAATGACGAGGGGGCCAATCGTCACCCCCGCTTCACCAAAGACCACCGGCAGGTGGCGAATATCGCGTCGTAGCCAGCGCAGGTGCTCATGTGGGTCGACAACGTGAGTGCTGACCAGGATCGCGGCAAAGGGTTGTTCGCCCGGATCCGCTGCGGCGGCACGAGCTGCTGGCCCGACACTGCGCCGGGAACGCCCGTTACCGCGCCCGTTGCCTTTTCCGTCGCCGCGCCCGCGGCCGCTGCCGGTGACGGCGCGGTCGGTGGAGCTGACACCCTCGCCCGCAAGCGCTGAGCTGACTCGGTGACCCTCTTCCAGCAGCACCCCGACGATGCGGTCGGCGCCGATGCCGTGACCGCGTACGGCGAGCGAGTGCGTTGGCGGACTGTCGGCGTCAGGCGAACTGGGCAGCAGTGCCGCCGTGAGACTCAAAAGCAGCCTCTCGACCTGCGCGGGTGACACTGCCGCGCGGTAGGCAAGCATGTCGAGGCCTGATCGCGTGACTCCGGTGACGAGGGCGTCGATCACGCGCGCCTCGCCTGCGCTGACGTCGAAGAGCACGGCGAGGGCCGGGTCCACTCCGATCTGCAGGCTGTTCGGGGTGCGCCAGACGATCGGGCGTCGGGGATCGAGTCTCAGGATCATGGGGCACATCATGCGCGCGCGCCCGCAATCGTGGGGCGAGCATCCACACCCCGTCTGCGGCGTGACCTAGGTGCGGGGCTCCGACGGACCGGCGCCACCGTCAGCAGCACCAGCATCGCTCTCGCCGGGTGCTTCACCGGGTGCGCCCTCAATGGGCCGGTTTCCGCTGTCGTCGGCGAGCAGGTCGCTGAGCGCCTGGTCGAGGGCGTCGGGCGCAGCCGTTGCGCCGCCGCTCAGGGTGGCGATCAGTGCGGCCGGGTCGTCGATGTCAGCTGCGGTGGGCAACAGGTCAGGGTGCGCCCAGAGCCCGTCTCGTGTGTCGTCACCAACCGCGTCGGTCACCCGCTGCCAGAAGGCTGCCGCTTCACGCAGGCGGCGCGGGCGCAGTTCGAGGCCGACGAGGGTTGAGAAGGCGCTTTCGGCGGGGCCGCCAGATGCCCGACGTCGGCGTACCGTTTCTGCCATGGCGTCGGCTCGGGGTAGACGGGTGGTCGCCTTTGCGGTGACGACGTCGACCCAGCCTTCGATGAGGGCGAGCGTGGTTTCCAGTCGGCCGAGGGCGGCCACCTGCGCTTCAGTTTTGGGGGGAATCAGCGCCCCACTGGTGAGTGCCTCTCGCAGGCTTTCGGGGTTTCCTGGGTCGAAGTCGGCAGCCAACGATTCGATGCGGTCAGTGTCGATGCGAATACCGCGTGCGTAGTCGGTGATGGCGCTGATGAGGTGTTGCCGCAACCATCGGGCGTGGCGGAAGAGGCGAGCGTGCGCAAGCTCACGCACCGCGAGGTACAACTGCACTTGGTCGAGTGGCACGTCGAGCCCGGTGCTGAAGGCGCGCAGGTTTTCAGGAATCAGTGCCGCCTGAACATCGTGGTCGTCGCGGCCCGGTAGCAGCGGTATGCCGATATCGCCGCCGGAGACCACTTCGCTCGCCAGTTGGCCGACGACGTGACCCAGCTGCAACGAAAACAGGGTGCCGCCGAGTGATCGCATGACCTGACCGGCGTTGGCGATCATGTCTTTCATTTCGTCTGGCACCTGCTGGTCGAGCACCGCAGTCAACGAGTCGGCGATAGAGCTTGCTACGGGTTCGGCCAGCTGCGTCCACACCGGCAGGGTCAGGCGCGCCCAGTCGGCTCGCGTGAGCAGGGTGGGCTCCGACGTGAGTTGGGTGATCGAGGTTGCTTGATCGAGCCACAGTGCGGCGACATTCAGTGCCAGCCGCAGCTGTTCGAGTTCTTGGGCCGTCGAACGCACAGAACCGTGTGCGGCGATGCGCCCCGATTCGTCTTTGGCAAGCTGCCAGTCGATTCCGTCGCCACTGGCATTCATCGCCTTTTGTAACTGACCCATCAGGCGTGCGAGAAGTAGGGGGTCGCTGGGCAGGCCAGCCGCTCCCGCGAGCTTTGCCGGGTCCATTCCGCCTTCGCCGGCGAGAAAGCGGCGCATCATGTCGCGAAAGTCGTCGTCTGCCCCGCCGAGGGGATCATCAGCCATGGCTCCTACGCTAGTGCGAGTGCCTCAGCGGCTCATGTGTTTTCGCTTAGGCTGACCTGCGCAGCGGTGCGCTCCCCGCGAACAGCCCGCCCGCACACAGCCCGCGTCCGATCCATCAAGAGAGAACCCCAGTGAGTTTGTTTACGGCCGAGGCACGCGACGACCTGCATGATCCTGCCGTGGTCGATGCCCGGCAGCGCAGCCGCCGCGTCGGCTGGTTGTTGCTGGCGTTGACCCTGTTTGGCCTCGTCGGCCTTGCCGTGTTGCCGTCGCCGTATGTCATTGAACGACCGGGTCCGGTCTTTGACACGCTGGGCTCGGTATCGGTGGAGGGCGAAGAGTTGCCGCTCATTGAGATTCCCTCTCAGCCGACGTATGACACGCCTGGTTCGTTGAGTCTGTTGACGGTGAACGTGTACGGGAACCGCGAACAGGCTCCGTCATGGTTTGAGGTGATGGCTGCGTGGTTTGATCCGAGCCAGTCGGTGGTTCCGGTCGAGGCCGTGTTTCCTGAGGGCGTGAGCACTGAAGATCGGCGCGAGCAGAGTCGCGTCGATATGGACAACTCGCAGCAAGAGGCCATCGCGGCAGCCATGCGTGCGATTGGTGAGCCGTACGAGAGCCAACTTCGGGTGGTCGACACTCTGCCCGAAAGCCCTGCCGAGGGCGTACTTCGCAGCGGTGACACAGTGCAGTCGGTGAACGGCGTGGCGGTTCGGGATGTCACGGCGCTACGCGCCGCGATCGCCAACAACGGCACGGCATCGCCGGTGTCACTCGGGGTAATTCGTGACGGCTCAGAGCGTCTTCTCGATGTCACGCCAGTGCTGAGCGAGGGCGAAGATCGTGTGCCCGTTATTGGTGTTTTGGTGGCGGGTGAGTACATATTTCCGTTCGAGGTGAACATCGAGCTTGAGAACGTGGGTGGCCCGAGCGCGGGGATGATGTTCGCCTTGGGCATCATCGACAAACTGACAGAAGACTCTCTGGCGGGCGGCGCCGACGTTGCCGGAACCGGCACGATTGCAGCTGACGGCACGGTGGGGTCGATCGGCGGCATCGTGCAAAAAATGCACGGTGCCGTGAATGCCGGCGCTGATGTTTTCCTCGCACCGGCAGGCAACTGCAGCGAAGTGGTGGGCAACGTGCCAGGCGATCTCGAAGTGTTCTCCGTCGCGACCCTGAACGAAGCGATTGAGGTGCTGCAGACGATTGCTGAGCAGGGTCAGCTGAGCGGGCTGACGCGCTGCGAACGCTAACCGGCTTCAGGACCGACCCGTCTCGGGCACGGCCGGTCGCTGTGGCGCCGCGCAGCATCCCGCAGTACGTCGAATCGCTGGGGCGCTTACCAAGCTGGCTCCACTAGTCTGCAGAAGTACGCCCGCCGACTCTTGGAGCCTTTTCGTGACGTCCACTGCAACGCCCTCTGCTAACCGTTCGCGCACGACCCTGGTGATCTCCGCCGCCATTATCGGTGTGCTGGTCGTGGTGTTCTTCACGTTTGCGAACGTGTACACCGACATTTTGTGGTTCGACCAGCTGGGTTTCTTGTCCGTTCTCACCACTCAGTGGATCGCAACGGGCGTGGTCTTCCTTATTGGTTTCACCGCCATGGCTCTGCCCGTCTGGGCGAGCTTTCAGGTCGCGTACCGCTGGCGCCCCATGTACGCAAAGCTCAACTCGCAGCTCAACCGCTACCAAGAAGTGGTCGAACCGCTGCGTCGCGTGGCGATGCTGGGCATCCCCGCCGTGCTGGGTCTGTTCGCCGGTGTCACTGCAGCGGGTCAGTGGCTGATGGTTTTGCAGTACCTCAACCGCACCAGCTTCGGCCAGGCCGACCCGCAGTTCGGCCTCGACATCTCGTTCTTCGTCTACGACCTGCCGTTTTGGCGCGGAATCATTGCCTTCGCTTCAGCGGTAGTCCTGCTGTCGATCCTGGCGGCGGCCGCTACCAGCTACCTGTACGGCGCGATCAGCATCAACGGTCGCGAGATACGCATTTCGCGCACCGCTCGCATCCAGCTGTCAGCAACGGCCGCCCTCTACATTGCTATCCAGGGTGTGAGCATTTGGTTTGACCAGTACGCAACGGTCATTCAGCCAAGCCAGGGGTTCCTCGATATTGGGGCTGGCTTTACCGAGGTAAATGCGACCATTCCGAGCCGCGGCATTCTTGCCGGCATCGCCCTTCTCGTGGCGCTTCTGTTCGTGGTTACCGCGATTATTGGGCGCTGGCGTTTGCCCGTGGTCGGAACCGCGCTGTTGCTCATTAGCGCCCTGCTCATCGGTGGCGCTTACCCGTGGGTTGTTCAGCGTTTTCAGGTGGTGCCGAACGCGCAAGAGTTCGAAGCACCGTTCATCCAGCGCAACATCGACGCCACCCGCGAGGCGTTCAACGTGGCAACGACCGAAGAAATCTCCTACGACGCGGTTACTGACGCCACCGCGGGGGCGCTGCGTGAAGACGCAGAGACCACGGCGAACATCCGCATCATTGATCCGGCCCTTGTTACAGACGCGTTCGCTCAACTTGAGCAGTTCCGTCAGTACTACCAGTTCCCTGAGTTCCTCGACGTGGGCCGCTATGAAATCGACGGCCAGATTCAAGACACGGTTATTTCTCTACGTGAGCTGAATGCCGACGGCCAGACTTCGCAAAACTGGATCAACAATACGATTGTTTTCACCCACGGCTATGGGGTGGTCGCCGCTTATGGCAATCAGCGCACCAACGACGGTCGGCCGTCGTTTCTTGAGGGTGGCATTCCAGTTACTGGTCTGCTGACTGATGAGTTGGGGTCCTACGAGCCCCGCGTGTATTTTGGCGAATTCTCTCCGGAGTACTCCATCGTGGGTGCGGCTGAGGGCGCCGAGCCTCTCGAGCTTGACTTTCCGTCGGAGGGCGGCGAGGAACAGACCGGCAACGCGGAGTACACCTTCACTGGTGAGGGCGGCCCAGCGCTTAACAACGTCTTCAAGCGGGTCGTATACGCGATCAAGTTCCAGTCGGAGGAGATCTTCCTCTCGGGAGCTGTCAATGATGATTCACAGATTCTGTACGACCGTGACCCGCTCGAGCGGGTTCAGCGCGCAGCCCCCTACCTGACGCTTGACAGCGACCCATACCCGGCCATCGTCGACGGCCGCATTGTCTGGATCGTCGATGCGTACACCACCTCGGCAAGCTACCCCTACTCAACAACGGTGTCGCTGAGCCAAGCCATTGCCGATACGTACACGCCTCCGCCTGCCTTTCCGGTTGACCAGATCAACTACATCCGCAATTCGGTGAAGGCCACTGTTGACGCCTATGACGGTTCAGTGACCCTCTACGCGTGGGATACCGAAGATCCGATTTTGAAGACCTGGCAAAAAGTCTTCCCAAACACATTGCAGTCGGCCGTCGAGATGAGCGAACAGCTTCTGTCGCACGTTCGATACCCGGCTGACCTGTTCAAGGTGCAGCGCAACATTCTCGGGGCGTACCACGTGACCGACCCGCGTTCGTTCTTTGCCACTGACAACGAATGGCGTACCCCGAACGACCCGATCTCGGCAGCGGCAGCACCCACCCTGCAACCGCCGTACTACCTCACGATGAAGGTTCCAGGCGCTGACAATCCCGGGTTCACGCTGTACTCCACGTTCATCCCGCGAACGGCCAGCGACAACGAGCGCAACGTTCTCACCGGGTACCTTGCGGCAGACGCCGACGCGGGTCCGAATTACGGCAAGCTCACACTGCTTACTCTGCCTTCGCAGACGATTCCTGGCCCGGGCCAGGTACAAAACCAGTTCAGTTCTAACACTGAGGTGGCGAACCAGTTGGCGCTACTTGAGCGGGGTGAAACGCAGGTGCTGCGTGGCAACCTGCTGACCTTGCCAGTGGGTGGCGGATTCTTGTACGTGCAGCCGGTATACGTTCGATCGACCGGTGAAACCAGCTTCCCGCTTCTGCGTAAAGTCCTTGTCTCGTTCGGCGATTCGATCGCCTTCGAAGACACGCTCGATGAAGCGCTCGATGCGCTCTTCGGCGGAGATGCTGGAGCAACAGCGGGTGACGGCGGAGTACAGCCGGTCGACCCGGCGGTACCGGCCGACCCGGCTGCCCCTGTTGCCCCGACACCGCCGACGACACCGACGCCGACAACTCCAGGAACTGGCGCTACAACCGAGCTCGGGCAGGCGTTGCAAGACGCCCGTCAGGCGCTTCTTGATCGCCAGGCTGCCTACGCGGCGAACGACCTCGTGGCTGCCGCCGAAGCCGACAAGCGGGTGCAAGCAGCGCTCGAGAGGGCGTTTGCGCTGAGCGACTAACGCGACTGGGCATGACCTACCGTTCGACCCGCCGTCAGGCACCTGCTACTCTTGAGGTACGCCGCGGGGTGGAGCAGTTCGGTAGCTCGCTGGGCTCATAACCCAGAGGTCGTAGGTTCAAATCCTGCCCCCGCAACCATGTCGTGTTTCGAATACTCGCAAGATATTCGAGATGCAGTCCACACTTCGCTCTCCCTCGGGGGGGCGTTTTGTGGTTTCTGACGGGTGCATTATTGACGTGTGAGTGAAATAGACGGCGGGTATCCCGAAGGATTCTTTGACCGCGGTGATTCTTTGCCAGACGCGATCTTCTACCGGCCGCCGAGGCTGGTCACCCACATCGATGACGCGGCAATCGGCGCGATCACCGCGCTGTATTCAGAACTCGGCATCGATGGTTCATCGCCGGGCCAGCAGCGAGTACTTGACCTCATGTCGTCGTGGGTGTCGCATCTTCGAACCGCCCCGAACGAACTAGTTGTGTTGGGCCTGAATGCCTCGGAGCTTGACGCCAACGCAATGGCTACCGAGCGTGTCGTGCACGATCTGAATGCCGACCCCGTGCTGCCGTTTGCCGACGAGTCTTTCGACGCGGTGCTGTGCTGCGTCTCAATCGACTACCTCGTGCGACCCGTCGAGGTGCTTCACGAGGCCGCGCGCGTGCTGCGGCCGGGAGGCCAGATCGTCATCACTTTCTCGAATCGATGCTTTCCGAGCAAAGCCATCCGCGGTTGGCTGCAGACCGATGACGAGGGTCGGTGCGCCATCGTGCTCGATTATCTGCGCCGCACCGACGCCTTCGATGAGGCGCAGGCGAGCCTATTAACGCCTGCCGGTCGTAGCTACCGAGGCGATCCGCTTTATGCAGTGACCGCCCGGCGGTCGGTGTAGCTGGCGCATCGCAGAGGATCACGGGCAGGCGGCCGCTTGGTCGCAGATGGCAGAGATAGAGTGCTCCAGTGATTGCCCGTTTGATTCATGTGTCGCGACCCGTGCTGTGGGTGAACACCATTGGGCCCACCGTCATCGGCGTGTGGCTGACCGGTGATCTGTGGCGGTGGGATGCCCTTGCCCTGTTGCTCTGGGCGACCCTGCCCTTCAACCTGCTGATCTATGGCGTGAATGACATTTTCGATCAAGAGACCGATGCCCTGAATTCACGCAAGGGGGGCGTCGGTGGCGCTCGAATCGTAAGTTCAGAAACGCGCGCGATCGTTAAAGCCATCATTGTTACCAACGTTCCGTTCGTGTTGTATTTCTTCATCACCGTGCCGCCGGCCGCAATAGCTTGGATCGTCGTCTACGGACTCATCTTCGTGTCCTATTCCGCACCGCCACCGCGGTTCAAAGCTCGTCGCTTTCTTGATGCCCTCAGCAACGCCGCCTACGCTTTTCCGCTGGTGTTTGTGCCGCTTGCCCTGGGCGAGTCTCCGCTCTGGCCGGCCGCAGTAGGCCTGATGGCGTGGAGTGTGGCTAAACACACCTACGACGCCGTGCAAGACATTGACGAAGACCGCGCGGCGGGTATTCGCACCACTGCTGTCGCTCTCGGCGCGCGCGGTGCCGTCGTGTGGAGCGGCGTGTGGTGGGCGCTGTCAACCGTCGGCTTTGCTCTGGTCAACTGGCCAGTGGCCGTGGTGAATGCGCTCATAGCCGGGTGGCTCGTGGCGTCACTCTGGCGTGAACCGACTCCGGTGACGGCTCGTCGCCTGTACCGGTATTCGATCGCGTTTCCGTACGTTGCGGGCTCCGTCGCCGGCTCGCAACTTGTCGCCGCCATTCTTTTGGGGGTCTTCTGATGACTCGAACTCGAACCCGAACTCAATCAACGACCACATCGCAACGTATCGTCGTGCTGGGCGCCGGCATTGGCGGGCTCACCGCCGCCGCGCTGCTGGCCCGCGCCGGCCACCACGTCACCGTGCTAGAGGGTTCTGACTGGATCGGCGGCAAGAGCAGGCGCCTCATCATTGACGGTCAGCGGGTTGACACCGGGCCGGCTTTAGTGACCTTCCCCCCGGTCTGGCAGGAGCTGCTGTCACGCTACGACGCGGTAGGAGCGGGCCAGGCGGCGGGCCGCGACGCTGCCGACATCGCAGATGTCACTTTGCACAAGTTGCCCGAGGTGGGTCGATATTTTTATCGAGAGCACGACACCATGCTGCCGGTGGCCGAGGGGCACCCCTGGCATGCGGCCTGGGCTCGCTTCGAACGCGAACACGGTGGCCTCGGCCCGCTCATGTCGAGCATGCTCACGGCGCACCCCGCATCGCTTTCGTCGCTACCGGCCGTCGGCGGCGTCTTTCGCCGCTACGGCACCCGCATGACGACCCGCGCTTTTCTTGACGGACTGAGCTGGATGCCCGAGGGCCTGCGCGAGGTCATCGCCATTCACACGCTCAATGCGGGCGTCTCACCGCAGCAGACTCTTGCCCTGTACGCGAGCATGCCGGCGATCATGGCGAAAGACGGTGTCTGGGTGCCCGAGGGCGGTGTCAATGAGTTGCCGCTGGCGCTGCACCGCCTAGCGGTAGAGGCGGGCGCGCAGGTGCACATGGCTGAGCCGGTGACATCCGTCTCGAAGGGAGTGGTGACGACCGCGCTTGGTCGCTATCAAGCTGACGTCGTCGTCAGCGGGGTCGACCGGGGTGTGCTCGACGGGCTGTTGAGCGCGGGCCCAGCGGGGGCTGCGAATTCCACACAGCCACGAAGGCCAGATGCGCTGTCGTGCTCGGGCGTTGCCATCTACGCCTCACTGGAGGGACTGCTACCCGAGGGTACGGCGACGCATTCTGTGATCATGCCGGATGATCCGGCGGCACTGCATCGCAGCCTTGACGCCGGCGAGGCGCCCGAGCAGACGATGACTTTTCTCAACTATTATCGCCCGAACGAGGTGTACCCGAACGAGCGGGCCACGGTGGCCGTGCTGCTCACCGCACCGGCCGATGGGGCTCACTACGACCTGGAGAGCCCGTGGGTCGCACGCGAGATAGCGCGGGTAAGTGCCGCGGTGGGGCTTGATCGCCCGATCAGCGAGTTTTTTCGTGACCACGTGGTGCTTGATCCGCAGTATTTCTCAGGCTGGGGTTCAACCGGTGGGGCGCTGTATGGCGCCACGAATCCGCTCTGGCAGAGCGGCCCGTTCCACAGTCCCGGTTACACCAGCTGGTCACGGCCGTGGTTGTGGCGCGTGGGCGCATCTGTGCATCCGGGTGGCGGTATTCCGGCGGTGCTCGGCGGGGCGATGATCGCGATGGAGAAGCTCATCGCCCGCCTCGAGCGACGCCGGTAACGAACTAGTCGGGTAACTAGCTCGTCAGCGAGCTAGGTGGTCAGCGCCGGAATGATGGCGCCGGAGAACACCTGCCATGCCAGAGCGGTTTTGGCAACCAGGCTGAGGGTGATGTACGTGCGCTCACCGTGCAGGTAGCTCTTCCACTTGCCGACCTGCTTGTACTGCAGCCACTGGTTGATGGCGAAGGTGTTGAAGAAGATGAAAATCGAAATGATAATGCCGATGACGAAGCCTGGCACCTCACCGGGGGCCTCGCTACCCGGTCGAATGAGGTAGATGACCACGACGATCCAGGGCACGATACCGACCATCGACCCGAAGATGAACGGCAGGAAGCCTCCGGATCCGGGCCGTTCGTACTTTTCTTGCAGCGCGCCGAAGAAGATCATGGCGGCGTTGGCGGTGAAGAGGCCGAAATACGACCCGAAGTCGGTCACGCCATTGATGGCCAAAATGAGCCAGATCATGATGGATGAACTCAGCGAATATTCCGTCCACCTGAAGAAGTTGCGGCTCTGCAGCAGGCCGTTCTTGTAGCGCCCGTAGAATATCGGGCTTGAGATCAGGAAGTGGAAGAAGGCACTCAACCCGAGAAAGGCGACCACTCCGATGCCAATGTTGACGTCGAAGAGGGTGACGCGCTCGGGTGGAATGGGAAAGCCGGGAGGCCCCGCGAGGTAGTCAGCTGTGACGGCGAACAGTACCTGGGTGCTCAGCATGGTCAGCACCACGGCGAAGCCGATGGCCTGCACGAGGTGCAGGCTTCCGGCGACCACGTTGTAGGTGCGAAGCCGGTCGATTTGCTTCTCGGGGGTATAAACCGCTGTTGCCATCACGTTCTCCTCGGGGTTTAGGCCCAACGGTGACGCAGGGGCAAGTTGAGCAATATAAAACTTAGCAGTGCCCTGGCGCGAAGGCGAGACTGTGTCAGTCGCGCGGTGGCTGAGCCCCGAGCCACTGCACAGCAGCGGCACCGGCGGCAACGCCCCGCTCAACGGCGCTTCGCAGCGATTCAGTTGACCGCTGCCCCGAAAGCCCCTGCTCAGCCAGTTCGGCGGCGACGGCACCCGCGAAGGCGTCACCTGCCCCGGTCGTGTCGACCACGGTGACCCGTGGCGCGGGCAGGTGGCCGCTCTCGCTGGCACTGGCAAATACGGCGCCGTCGCCACCCAGCGTGATGACGATGCTGCGGCAGCGGTTCAACAGCGCGGCCGCCGCTGCGATTGCGCTGCCAACGGAGTCAACTTTCAGGCCTGTCAGATCGTGCGCCTCTGCCTCATTGACGATCAGCGGATCACACAGCGCGAGCAACTCAGCGGGCACATCTCGGCTGGGTGAAAGGTTGAGCACGGTGCGCCCACCGAGCTCGTCAACGGTTTCGGCGGCCGTGCGCACTGCTGGCAGCGGAACCTCCAGCTGCGCAAGCAGCACCGTCTCACGCCCACCGATCGCTCGAATCGCGGCCTCAACCTCATGCGCGTTGACTCGGGCGTTCGCTCCGACAGCCACCACGATCGTGTTCTCACCGTCACGCGAAACCGTGATGAGGGCAATGCCAGTGGGCGCATCATCAACCACGACAACGCTCGAGACGTCGACGCCGCCTGTGCCCAGAGCATCCAACATCGACCGCCCATTGCCGTCGGCCCCGACCGCGCCCAGAAACACGGGCATCGCGCCTGCGCGTGCCGCAGCGAGTGCCTGATTAGCTCCCTTGCCCCCGGTGGCAACTAATAACTCATCGCCAAGAAGCGTTTCACCGGGGAGCGGATGCCGTGCAACAAGCACGGTGTAATCAATGTTGGCCGAGCCGAGAACAATAAGCGAAGCGGTCATGGCTTCATCGTGTCAGAGCGAGCCCGCCGGCGGTCACGCTCGGCGCGCCACGCACCCGTCGACCACAGCGCCCACGCCACGAGAACCGGTTGAAACAGCAGCCGGATGCCCCGCGCAAGATCGGTTTCGAGACCGAAGCCGTCGCGCCCCTCAGTGAACTGAGCAATGTTGCCCGGAAAGATTGCGAGAAAGAACAGCGCTACCAGCCAGCCAACCGGCACGCGCCAGCGGCCCAACACGATGAGAGCTGCGCCGAGCGCTATCTCGACGCCGCCGGAGGCAAGGACGACAAAGTCGGGGTTCAGGGGTAGCCACGGTGGTACCTGTGCAAGAAATTCTTGGCGGCTCACGGTGAGGTGGCTGATACCGGCAGACAGCAGAAAGGCGCCGAGAAGCCAGCGGGCGATGCGCTGTGGCCAGCTCGACCCGGGGGCACGGCGGCGAGAAGTCATTGCTGCAGTCTGTCGCGCCCAGCCCAGTCGTAGGCTGAGAATCGTGAACCCGTCGACCCAGAGCGCCAAAGACAGCGCCGAAGGCGACACTGACGCGGGCGACGTGGCAGGCGCTGGCGCTCACGTCGTTGCCGTCGCGCAGTTCGGCCCGGTCGCCGACCGCCATACCAACCTCGCCGCGATGCGCGCTCTCGCCATCAGCGCGGCGAGGGTCGGCGCGGGCCTGATCGTCTTTCCGGAATACTCGTCATACTTCACCCCGAAGATGGGTACTGATTGGCTCGCGGCTGCCGAGTCGCTGGACGGGCCGTTCGTCGAGGGCCTTGGCGAGCTTGCTAGCGAGACCGGCGCCGTCATCGTCGCAGGTTTCATCGAGCTCGGCACACGAGCTGATCGCTTTCGAAACACGGTGGCCGCGGTGGACCCCGACGGTCGTGTGTTGAGCGTGTCGCGCAAGTTGCACCTGTACGACGCGTTCGGTGCGACTGAGTCTGACTGGGCCGAGCCGGGTGCAATCGAGCCGCCACAGCTCTTTGATGCCGTCGGGCTGCGAGTCGGTATTCAGACCTGCTACGACCTACGTTTTCCTGAGGTAACCCGCCGTCTCGTCGATGCTGGAGCCGAGCTGGTCCTGGTTCCGAGCGAGTGGGTGGCGGGGCCCGGCAAGGTGCACGCGTGGCGCACCCTGCTCGCCGCGCGAGCAATCGAAAACACCGTGTATGTCGCCGCCGCTGACCACGTGGGGCCCATCGGGGTAGGCCACAGCATGATCGTTGGACCCGATGGTGAGGTGCTGGCAGAGCTCGCGGGTGAGATTGCGGTCGCCGTTGCAACAGTCGACACGGGTCATGTTGCTCAGGTTCGGCGAGCGAACCCGGCCCTGCAGTTGCGGCGTTTTCGCGTTGAGCCGGCCTAGCTTCCCTGCACATTCGCGGGCCCCAGCGTGGCGTGAGTGACGGAATGCGCATACCATTGTCATTAGTGAATAGAATTTGCTTCACGCCAGCTATACAATTCTCCCCCTGATCGTGAGATCAGCCCTTCGTCGGTGAAAGTGATTCGTGCCTCTTCCTGCCTATGAGCGATGGAGTGCCACTCAGCCCCACACTGAGACGCACCCCGCCATCATCGCTCTCAACAGAAGCGGCCTGCACGCCTTTCTCTCTGAGAGCCACGACGACGGGGTCGCGGTACTTGACCTGTATGGAGTCATCGTGCAGACCAACCAAGCACTGCTGCGCAGAACCATGTATCAATCTGGCGAGCTCATCGGCCGACCCTTCGTCGATGCTCTCACCCCGCAACATCGACCTCGCATGGTCGCCGTCATCGACGACGTCGCTCAACATCACAGTGTGCGAGTGGAAGCGATCGGTGTGAAGCGTGATGGATCATCGTGCGGGCTTGACATCACCGCCATCCCGCTCGTCAATGATCAGCGTGACGTGGTCGGGTCAGTGGTGATCACTCGCAATGTCACTGAAAACCTCGCTCGTGACGTGGCGAACGAACGCAGCGAGCAACTACTGAGCTTGGCAGGGCGGGTAGCCGGTTTCTCGGGGTGGTCGCTTGGTCTTCAATCGGGCGAGATCACGTGGTCGGCCTCTGACGCTGACGCATCGCATCCCAAGCCAGCCACTCAGGGTGAGCTCATGTCGATTATCGAGCCGGCCGACGCCGCCCGCCTGGAACGCGCAATCGGCCGAGCGGCAGTCGGTGATCGTATGGTGTCGACCACTGTGCGCATGAGTATTGCTGCCGGGCACACGCGAGATGTGCGTTTGATTGCCGAGCAAGTGCGTGATGACCGGGGTGCCATTATCGCGTTGAGCGGGGCCGCACACGACGTGACTGACGTGGTGGAACGCGAAGATGCGATGCGGCGAGCAGAACGCATGGATTCGCTGGGTAGCTTTGCCAGCGGCATTGCTCACGATCTGAACAACGTGCTAGCTCCCATTTTGATGGGAAGCCAATTGGTGCGCTTGGGTGCTCTCGACGACCAGCAGCACGAAACCGTCGCGGTGATTGAGGCGGCGGCGCGCCGTGGTGCCGACATGGTTCGCGGCATCTTGTCGTTCTCCACCGGTGCTGCAATTCGGCGAGACGATATCAACGTGAGCGCTCTATTCGGCGAGCTCAGCGACCTGCTCACCGACACAATGCCGCCGGGAGTCGAATTGCGCACCGCGCCCGGCGAAGACGACCTTTTCGTCACCGGCGACTCGACGCAGCTGCTGCAGGTGCTCACTAATCTCTGTGTCAATTCTCGTGATTCCATCACTGGCGCCGGAGTCGTCACTGTGACCGCGCGGCGTGACGGCCTCGCCCATACCGGGGTTGGGGGCGAGACGCTCGAGATCGTGGTCACTGACACCGGTTCGGGCATGTCGGCTGACACGTTGAAACGGCTTTTCGAGCCGTTCTTCACCACGAAGAGCGCAGGATCTGGCACCGGTCTCGGGTTGCCCATGGCGGCAGCAATCATCCGCAATCACGGTGGCACTCTGACGGCCTACAGCGACGGCGTCACTGGGTCAACGATGACCGTGCGGCTGCCGCTGGATTTTGGGGGAGCGATTGAGCATCTCACCCCTGACGCGCTGCAGCCATCTGCGACGTCGACGTTGCATGGCGGGCAACGAACGGTGCTCGTTGTCGACGATGCTGACGACATTTTGCGCCTGTGTCGCCAGGTTCTCGAAGACGCCGGGTTTGCGGTCGAAACCGCGAGCGACGGCGAGCACGCAGTCGACGTTCTTCAACGGTTCGCCGGCGAGATCGATGTGGTTGTCAGTGACATTTCGATGCCTCGTCGTGATGGCATCTCACTCGCGGCGTGGGTTGCCGATCATCTGCCAGGCCTGCCCGTCGTCTTGACCAGCGGCAAAGAGACACGTGCCGGGCTCGAGCCCGCGGTAGAGCGTCGCGTGACTGACTTTCTCGAAAAGCCTTTTTCGATCGAGGCCCTTCGTCGCTCAGTCGGGGCAGCGCTTGAGACATCTCTGCGAGGAGAACCGTGATTGCTTCGTCGCAGGGGCCGTGGAAGATTCTGTTGGTCGAAGATGATTCTTTGATCGCCTCACTGGTGGCCGACGGATTACGGTCGTTTGGTCACGACGTGATCGTCGCCGATCGACCGTCGACGGCAGAGAAAGTGTTTCTCGAATTCGACCCGCACCTGCTCGTGAGCGACCTGAATTTTCCGACCGGTGAATCGGGCGCAAAACTCATCGCTTATGCACGTTCACACCGGCCCTGGGTGGCGGTCATGGTGCTGTCGAGTCATCGCTCACCGCAACTCGCTGTAGCTGATGCTGAGCTGATACCCGATGATGCTGTGTACCTCGTGAAATCGAGTGTCGGTTCTGTCGCCCAGCTGCACGACGGTGTGGCGGCCGCGATCATGGGCGGCGAAACCGTGAGTCTGGAGGTCGGCGATGACGCTCGCGATGAAATTCTGGTGAGCGCAACGCATGCTGACGTGCTGCGCATGTTGGCCGACGGAGCATCGACGCGGGCCCTTGCTCAGTCGCGAGCCACATCGGTGCGTGCTGTCGAAAGCATGCTGGTGCGCCTTTATCGGGGCCTGGGCATCGATTTGTCGTCAGAAATCAATCCACGAGTGGCGGCGATTCACTTGTGGATGTCAGGAAAAGTTCGCGTGGTCGCAGCGGCGCCCCGAGAAAGGGCGTCGCAATGAGTGACGACCTCGGCCCGCGAGGTCGTTCTCGCGAGGTGCTGGCCCGGTTTCTCGAAGAGACGATGCGCAAGCTTGACTGGGCGGCCGCGCGCGTTGCGTGGGTGGAGCCTGACGGCATGCACGTAGAGCCATGGCACCTCGCAGATGACCCACCTGCTGAGCTGGCATTTCTTGGGCTTGCAGCTCAGGCACAGGCCACTCTCTTATTTACCCCTTTCCAGCAGTTTCTCGAGCCGACCATCGTGGCTCCCGATGAATTGGAATGCTCTCGTGGGATTGCAGAGCCCCTGCGCAGTGCGGGCATCCAGTCGCTCGCCATTCTCGATATTTCGGGGGTTCTCGACTTCGACGCGCGACTCACGTTCGTACCGCGGCCAAACTGCGTCATCACCCCTGAAGCCTGCGTGCTGCTGAGTGCGGCGGCTCAGTTGATGCCCACCGTGTTACGGCAAGAATTCGAACGAGGCCTAGCGCAGCGAGGCGCACAGCGTGATGCGCTCACCGGGCTACTGAATCGTCGTGGTCTGCAAGATCTGGTGCAGCAAAGCACAGGGGTCGGCACCCGTGCCGTTGTTTTCGTTGACATCGATCGGTTCAAGTCGATTAATGATCTACACGGACATGCGGTGGGTGACGAAATTTTGACGGACGTCGGCGTACAGCTTGCTAAACGCATTCGCCCGGCTGACCTGGTCGCAAGACTTGGTGGCGATGAGTTTGTCATGGTGGCGCATGATGTCATCGACGAAGAGGCTGCGATTATTGTGGCGCAGCGACTCGTGTCGGCTGTTGCCCGCGACCACCTGGTGTCGTCAGGCAGTGTGGTCTCCGTGTCGGTGAGCGCGGGCGTGGTGATGTGGCAACCCGAATTCGAACTTGTTGACGTCATTCGTGATGCGGACGAGCTGATGTACCAGGCGAAGCGCATCGGCGGCGGTATTGCAGCGCGTGATCAGCACGGCCGGGTTCTCGTCGTGAACGCCGTCGGCGGCGGTCGGGAGCTCGTTGACACTGGCCGAGCGCCCATCACGGTGGCACCGATTTTTGATCTTGCGCGGGATCAGCAGTGGGGGGTTCACCTCATTCTCCGGGGTGAGTTGTGCCAATTTGAGCCCGCACACATCGTGTCGCTCGTTCAGCAGCGGCTTCAGGCCGCAATGCCTGGTAACCCCACGCTGCTACACGTTTTGCTTGAGCCGGTCGGGCGGGGCTGGGCTAGCGGTGATCTTTTGCTCGACCTGGTTACCAAGCTCGCGAGCGACCTAGGGGTGCCGATGACTGTGATGGTTGACGGCCACACTGAGTCAGCTGATCTCAGGCTGGTGGCTTTAGAGATTCGGGCACGTGCCGTCGCGGGCTTCGCCCTGGCTCGGGTGGGGTCATCGGCGGCCGATGTGCGACTGATTGCGGCGACGGAACCTGAGATTGTGGTACTCGATCGTGACCTTTGCGTGAATTTAATGAACTACTCTCGTTCTGGTAGCCCGGTTAGGGTCGTCTCAGGAATGGCCAAAGCGGTCGGGGCTTTCCTGATTCTCATCGGTCCGCTGAACGACAGCAACACCTCATCGAATACCATCGACGCCGCCCAACTTCTTGCCTGGGGCGGCGATGCGGTCATCGCATCAGAGAGCCGTCAACAGGAAGGTGTGTCATGAAGCGCATGGGAATAGTGGCCGTCATTGGGCTTGTAATGCTGTCGGGTTGTGCTGCCACGCCGGCAGAGGTTGACCCCGAGCCGAGCACGACCGATGAGAGCGCCTACGGTGGTTTCGCCATCGACCCACCAGCGGATGACGAAGTGGTGCTGACCATCACGG
>Ga0222707_1000115_pt1 | contig 34552 bp, 39 predicted proteins | sample AntAcemetage1574_FD_179831 | JGI IMG/M metagenome (GOLD analysis project Ga0222707, IMG submission 179831) | Saline water microbial communities from Ace Lake, Antarctica - #1574 | ecosystem: Environmental > Aquatic > Non-marine Saline and Alkaline > Saline | place: Antarctica: Ace Lake...
CGCCTTTTCGGTCATGTTGACGGCGGGTGAGTTCGGTCCAGGCCATTGGGGTCTCCGTTCAGCTGCACAACCGAACAGAATCACAACCTGCTGAACTCACTCAACTAGTTTTAAATCGGGCTCTCAGCTATCATGTCACTCTCTCTTCCTTATGTTTCGCGGTCCCGCAGAACGGGCCGCCGTCAACTGTTCGAGACGGTGAAGAGAGGTAGGATCAGCCTGCTAGAAAACGTGGTCATGCCACAAGGTGTTCAGCGCTGTATCCTACCCCATCGTGGTTCCTGGCCGGGACCCACGATGGGGTTTATATAGCAGGGTTGAGACACATAAGGTGTTTGATCCCACGGTTTGATGGTGCGATCCTTTTTCAGAAATGGAAGGAAGCATTATGGGACAAGTTCGTCACGGGAGCGCCACGACCACGCACGCCGTCAGAGCAGCGATATAGCGATCGCAAGCTTCGCTCTCGGCGCTGAGCAAGGAACTCGGCACCAATCCCAAGACGGTTGCCAAATGGCGGAAGCGGGCGACGGTTGAGGATATGAAGACGGGCCCGAAAGAACCGCGTTCTACGGTCCTGACCGAAGCCGAAGAGGCCGCGGTCGTCGCATTTCGGCGTCATACGTTGCTGCCGCTGGACGATTGTCTCTATGCCCTGCAGCCGTCTATCCCGCATCTGACACGATCAGCGCTGCATCGGTGCCTGCAACGACATGGCATATCGCGCCTGCCTGATATCGAGGGTGACAAGCCGAAGCGCCAGAAGTTCAAGCGCTACCCCATCGGGTTCTTCCACATCGACATCGCCGAGGTTCAGACCGCTGAAGGCAAGCTCTATCTATTTGTCGGCATTGACTATTTGTCGGCATTGACCGCACCAGCAAGTTCGCTGTGACCCAACTCGTCGAAAAAGCTGACAGGCGCACTGCTTGGGAGTTCCTGCAGCACATGCTCGAAGTCGTGCCCTATCAGGTCCATACCATTCTCACGGACAACGGCATTCAGTTCGCCGAGCAACCGCGGAACCGCAATACCATCTATTCTCGGCCAATGCGCTTTGACATGATTTGCGAGGCCAATGGGGTGGTGTCAGACGAATTCGAACCAGTCTCAGCTATGCCAGTGGTGCTCTCCATTATGCCGAGCAAAGACCCCGCCACTCGGAGAGAGCAGCGGCGCGGTTCAGCTTGAAATTCTCCCGTGAGTAAAGGTCGCGTTCCTGGTTGAAGTGGTTGTGGACTGACGCGTGGACGGAGACGAACTTCTGCAGACTTCGCATTCGTCTGAAGCGCAGCATCGCCCTCTCCCTTCGTCGAAACGGCAGGTGCGAATTTTCAGCTCGGTTGTTGAGCCACCGGCCCGTTTCGTGCCTTTCCGCCCCACCCGTCTGTTTGAGCGCGGCCCCGTGTGAGCGAAGCTTGTCAGTGACAATCACCTCCGGTTGGCCGTGCTTACGCATTGCTTTCCTGAGAAATTTCAACGCGGCCTTCTTATCACGGCGCTTGGTGACATAGCTTTCCAGCACCTCGCCCTCGTGATCAACCGCCCGCCAAAGGTAGTGTTGCTTGCCGTTGATCTTCACGAAAACCTCGTCCAAATGCCACCGCCAGCGGATCGACTTCAGGATTTGGATCCTCCGCTTCTTGATCTCGGCCGCGAACATCGGACCGAAACGAAGCCACCAGTATCGGACCGTTTCGTGGCAAATATCGATACCCCGCTCGTGGAGTAGATCCTCCACGTTGCGAAGCGAAAGTGGAAACCGGACATACATCATCACTGCAAGTCGGATGATCTCCGGGCTGGTCTTGAAATACCGAAAAGGCGAGCGTTTTATCATCCAGTGAGCCTACGAAACCGCCCTGCCCCGCTCAAGCCAGTTTCTTCTGACAGTGCCCACTGGACTGTTTTGCTGCGCCCTTCACCCTTGATCGACATGCAGAACTGGATCGCCGCGTTCGAAAAGACTGGTGGCCGCCCTGTCGTCCCTCATGCGGCGCGAGCCAGGTCATATCCTTGTCCAACCAGATCAACACAGACCTGCGCTTTCTGAGCGCAGCTTTGTAGTCAGACCAGTTGGTCGTGCGGTAGCGGGTGGGGTCAGGCTTGCTCATGCCATCCATCTAACCGCCTGGATTCGTGATGTGAAACCTTTGCCGTCAGAGTTCTGCAACAATGCCAGGGTGGAATAGAAGGCAGGCAGGTCAGTGATTGGCTTGGCCGCCGGTGCAGGTTGCGCTTTCGGATTGCGCCGTTTCCGCCCCGCGTTCTCGATCTTGCGCTGGGCAGCGCGTTGCATTGCGCGGTCCAGCGATTTCGGCCGATCAGGCGGTTCAGGATGTTCCTGGCGCGAGGCATCGGCCACCGCTACTATCCTTGTCTCGGTAAGCCCCAGCTCGTCGCGCCGACGCTATGCGTCTCGCATGACGCCCGCCCTCATCCGCCACACACCGCCTTCGAGACCTGTTGTAGGCGGCACATAGCAAATCGTGTCGAACGGATAACTCTTGTACCCCCAATGGCCCGATATTGGTTGTTTGTCCGGAAAGGAGACTCGGGGGATCGTCGGGGCCAAAGCGTCTAAAGCGTCTCCCGTTTTAACCAAAAGGAGTTCTATGCCCCAACTTGCCCGCCTGGAGACGTTTCATAACGAGTACGTCTGCTTTGTCCGCGCGACGGCAGAGGATGGGCCTTTCAGCTGGGGTCAGACTTCGACCTACACTGCCGACATAACTGCCTGGGTGTTTCAACGGCAAGTCGTGCCATGGGCGTTGGGTGCCGACATCGCGGATATCCCGGGCCTTGTGCATCTGATCGAACGGCTGGAACACAAGGATCCGGGCAGCTACCGTGGCCGTGCGCTGGCAGGGCTAGACACAGCGCTTTGGGACATGGCTGGACGCCGGGCAGGCAAGCCGGTGACGATGTGCACTATGCATCTTCTGGTGGCGACCCCCAATGCCGGAAAATACCTCGAACTGTCGATCGAGGGGGATGACTACTACCCTTGGCAGCGCGACCTTTTCGTGGGGCAGCCCTTTACAGTCACCGACGGCCACGTCACCGTGACAGATACCCCAGGTTGGGGAGTGGAGATCAGCCCGGCTTGGCTGGACAGAGCCACATACACCGATGCCGCACTCGAGAGCTTCAGACCAAGCGCGTATGGCGCACTTTATCACAAGGGAGGAAAACCATGACAAATACGATGTTTCCGCACGGAATGACCCGACGCGGCATGCTGAAAAGCGGGATGGCCTTGACGGCGGTGGGATTGATCGTGCCGGCTGGCATGGCAATGGCTCAAGCCGAGCCGAAAAAGGGCGGTGTCTTCCGTGCCGGAATCGGTCATGGTTCGTCCACCGACGGCTATGATCCCGGTCTTTGGGACCAGCTTTATGTGCAGACCTTTGCGGCGGCCCGGCATAACTATATGATCGAGATCGGTGCAGATGGTGCCTTGGCACCGGAAATCGCCGAAAGCTGGGAATCTGCGGATGGCATGACGTGGGTCTTCAAGATCCGTGAGGGTGTGTTCTTCCATTCCGGCAAATCGGTCACGCCGGACGACGTAGTGGCCTCGCTGAACCATCACCGAGGCGAGGGCTCGACTTCGGCGGCCAAACCGTTCTTTGATGCCGTGACCGACATCACGATCGACGGGCAGAACGTGATAGTCACGCTGAATGCTCCGAACGCCGACTTGCCATTCCTCATGTCGGACTATCACCTGCCAGTCATGCCCAGCACAGATGGAAAGATCGACCCAACCTCGACCGATGGCTGTGGCGGATATATCGTCGAAAGCTACGAGCCGGGCGTGCAGGCCACGCTGAACCGCAATCCGAATTACTGGAAATCGGACCGGGCGCACTTTGACCAGATCGTGCTCTTGTCCATTCTTGACCCCGCAGCGCGCCTGAACGCGCTAATCACGGGCGAAGTTGACGTGATCGACCAGGTTGACCCTGCCTCGATCGCTATGGTGCAAAGCCGGGGCGTCGCCAACATTCTGTCGATCTCGGGCAATGCGCATTACGTTTTCCCGATGGACGCGCGGGCCGCGCCGTTCAACGACAACAACGTGCGTCTGGCGATGAAGTACGCCTTCGACCGGCAGGAACTGGTGGACAAGATCCTTGCAGGGCATGGGTCAGTGTCGAACGACAACCCCGTCGGACCGGCGAACCGGTTCTTCAATGCTGATATGGAAGCCAAGACCTACGACCCTGACAAGTCGAAATTCTACCTCAAGGAAGCCGGTCTGGACAAACTCGAAGTCACGGTATCGGCGGCCAATGCGGCCTTCTCGGGCGCGGTGGATGCTGCGGTGCTGATCAGCGAAAAGGCTGCGGCGGCCGGCATTACCCTTACAGTCGACCGGGTTCCGGACGATGGGTATTGGGACAATGTCTGGATGAAGAAGCCCTTCTGCGCCAGCTACTGGGGCGGCCGCCCGACCGAGGACCAAGCCTTTACCATCGCCTATGCCAAAGGCGCAGCCTGGAACGAAAGCTTCTGGGAAAACGTGCGGTTCAACGACCTGCTGATTGCCGCGCGGTCCGAACTCGACGATGCCAAGCGGCGCGAGATGTATTACGAGATGCAGCAGATCGTGTCCTTCGAAGGCTCGACGCTGATCCCGATGTACAACAATTATGTGATGGCGCTGTCGAAGGCGGTGGCGACGCCCGAAAAGGTTGCCGGGAACTGGAACCTCGATGGCTTCCGCGCAGTCGAGCGCTGGTGGTTCGCCTGATCCGTCTGGCAGCATGAACGGGCACCGGCGGGGAACCCTCGCCGGTGTCTTTCGGCACTTCGGTCAAGTGCGGCACAAAGACCGCAGGGCCTGACGGTTCAAACGGGAGGACACGATGAACGAGATCTGGCGCATGATCGGGCGACGGCTGCTTTTGGGCCTGTTGACCCTGTTCATGATTTCACTGGTGATTTTCGGTGCGACCGAGCTTTTGCCAGGCGACCTTGCCCGTGAGTTGCTGGGTCAGTCGGCAACCGAGGAAACCCTTGCCGCGCTGCGCGAGCAATTGGGCCTGAACGATCCCGCTCCGGTGCGCTACTGGAACTGGCTCACGGCCGCGCTGCAGGGTGATTTCGGCGTATCGATGGCGACCAAGAGACCGATTGCCGATCTGGTAGGCGCGCGGCTTGGCAACACGCTGTTTCTGGCGCTTTACGCAGCAGCACTCGCCGTGCCCGTTTCTTTGACGCTGGGCGTGTTAGCGGCACTTTGGCGCAATTCAATCTTCGACCGCGCGTCGAACGCGCTGGCGCTCACTGCAATTTCGTTCCCTGAATTTTTTGTGGCCTACATCCTAGTGCTGTTTCTGGCGCAGTCGGGGCTGTTTCCGTCGATGGTGCGGATCACCGGAAGCACGACATTTGGCAACCAGCTTTACATGTCATTCCTGCCAGCACTGACACTGACCCTTGTTGTCTCCGCGCATATGATGCGAATGACGCGGGCAGCCATCATCAACCTGCTGGCCAGCCCCTACATCGAAATGGCACGGCTTAAGGGCATGTCGCCGCTGCGCGTTGTGCTGCGCCATGCGGTGCCGAATGCGTTGGCACCTATTATCAACGTCGTTGCATTGAACCTCGCCTACCTGATCACGGGAGTCGTGGTTGTCGAAGTGGTGTTCGTCTACCCCGGCCTCGGTCAGTTGATGGTCGATGCGGTAAGCAATCGGGACATTGCTGTGGTGCAGGCCATCGCGTTGATCTTTGCTGCCGCCTACGTCCTTTTGAACCTTCTCGCGGATGTGCTTTCGACGCTTAGCAACCCGCGCCTGATGCACCAGAGGTAAGCCATGCAGATGCTTCTTGCCTTGATCATCGGCCTTGTACTGTTCTTCATCATGGGGCTTGCCAGCCGCGCCGTGATGCGGACACTGGCGCCTTCGCACCTGATGCCAACCTTCCGGGACATGCCCCTTACGGCGAGTTTCGGCATTGCCGTAATCCTGATCTACTTGGTGGTGTCGCTGCTTGCCCCGGTTCTGGCCCCTTTTGGCGAAAGCGAAGTGGTGGGTGGCCAATACCTGCCTTGGGCTTCACCCTATCACTTAGGCACCGACAAGTTGGGCCGCGACATGCTGACCCGGTTGGTCTATGGCGCACGCAACACCGTGGGCATCGCCTTTGCCACCACTGCTCTGGCATTTGGTGTCGGCACAATTCTTGGCATCTGGGCGGCGCTGGTCGGAGGCTGGCTGGACCAGACGCTGTCGCGAATGGTTGATGCGCTGATGTCGATTCCAGCGCTGATCTTCTCACTTTTGCTCTTGACCATCTTCGGCACCTCGGTGCTGTCGCTGATCCTGGTGATCGCCGCAGTTGATGCCACGCGGGTCTATCGCCTGGCGCGGTCTGTGGCGCAGGGCATCGTTGTGATGGACTATATCGAGGCGGCGCGGTTGCGCGGCGAAGGCATGTGGCGGCTGATCTGGCGCGAGATCCTGCCCAATGCGATGGCGCCCCTCGTAGCAGAGTTCGGCCTTCGATTCTGCTTTGTGTTCCTTGCCATCTCTGCGCTGTCCTTCCTGGGGCTTGGTATCAAACCGCCAACGGCTGACTGGGGCAGCATGGTGCGCGAAAATGCGACGCTGATCACCTTTGGCGATGTGACCCCGCTGCTCCCTGCGGGCGCAATTGCGCTGCTGACGGTTGCGGTGAACTTCGTGGTGGACTGGCAATTGCACCGCGCCAGCGGATTGAAGGAGTAGGCCCATGGACAAACAATCCCTCCTCTCCATCCGGGGCCTTCGGATCGAAGGGCGTTCTGGCGATGCATGGCACGAGATCGTCAAGGGTGTTGACCTGTCCCTGAACAAGGGCGAGGTGCTCGGCCTGATCGGTGAATCCGGCGCTGGAAAATCCACCATTGGACTTGCGGCTATGGGTTTTGCACGCGACGGTTGCCGCATCTCGGGCGGCAGTATCAACTTCGACGGGATCGACCTACGCGCCGTACCAGAGGCCGAACGCCGCGCCTTGCGTGGCAAGCGCATCGCCTATGTCGCACAATCCGCGGCGGCGAGTTTCAACCCTGCCCACAAACTGATCGACCAGTACTGCGAGGGCCCGGTTGTCCATGGCGTCATGCCACGCGAAAAGGCCGAGGCCGATGCGGTCGAACTTTACCGCCGCATGCGTCTGCCCAACTCCGAAGAGATCGGCTTTCGCTATCCACATCAGGTTTCGGGCGGGCAATTGCAGCGGGCGATGACGGCCATGGCCATGTCCTGTCGGCCCGACTTGATCATCTTTGACGAACCCACGACAGCGCTGGATGTTACCACGCAAATTGAGGTGCTGGCCGCGATCCGCGATATCGTGCGCCAGTTTGGCACGGCGGCGATTTACATCACCCACGACTTGGCTGTGGTTGCCCAGATGGCCGACCGCATCAAGGTTCTGCTGCGTGGGGACGAGGTGGAAGAAGCCGATACCCGCAGCATGCTTGCCGCCCCCCGTGAGGAGTATACCCGCAGTCTTTGGGCGGTGCGGAGTTTTGCAAGGGCAGAACAGCCGCCCGCCACTGGCACACCAGTGGTTTCTGTGCGTGGCGTCACCGCAGGCTATGGAGCGGTTGATGTGCTAAAGGATGTCAGCTTTGACGTCCATGCCAGACGCACGGTGGCGGTGGTGGGCGAAAGCGGCTCCGGCAAGTCCACCACGGCGCGTGTGATCACCGGGCTTCTGGTCCCTTGGAAAGGTGAGGTTCTGTTCAACGGCAAAGCGCTGCCCCCCAGCTTTAAAGCCCGAAGCCGCGCGGAGTTGCGCCAATGTCAGATGATCTATCAGATGGCTGACACCGCGCTTAACCCTAAGCTGCGCCTGCGCGAGTTGATTGGGCGCCCGGCCGAAATGTATCTGGGGCTGAAGGGAAAGGCCCTTGACGCCCGCATCCGCGACTTGCTGGCGCTAATCGAACTGGAGCCGGACAAATACATCGACCGCCTGCCGGAAGAGCTTTCCGGCGGACAAAAACAGCGCATCGGCATCGCGCGGGCCTTGGCCGCCGAGCCGCAGTTGATCATCTGCGACGAGGTGACATCTGCACTTGACCAGATCGTGCAAGAGGGCATCCTGAAGCTTCTGGACCGACTGCAAAGCGAATTGAACCTCGCCTACATGTTCATCACCCATGATCTGGCCACTGTGAAAGCCATCGCTGACGAGGTGGTGGTGATGCAGCAGGGGGTGGTGGTGGAGCGGGGCCCGAAGACGGAACTGTTCGGGCGTCCGCACGAATCCTATACCGATCTTTTGTTGTCGTCGGTGCCCGAGATGGACCCCGACTGGCTAACCCGACTTCTGGCTTCGCGGGGCGAACATGCGTGATCTGACAGGTATTTCTGCGCTGGTGACAGGCGGCGCGTCGGGTCTGGGCCTTGCCACGGCGCGCGCTCTTGCGGCGGCGGGCGCGCGCGTCGCGGCGCTGGATCTGCGGCCGGGGGAAGCTGAGCCAGGTATCCTGCCCGTAACCTGTGACGTGGCCGATGAAACCTCGGTCACGACGGCGCTGGATGCGGCCGAAGCGGCGCAGGGTGTGGCGCGGATCGTGGTCAATTGCGCTGGTATACCGGGTTCGATGCGGCTGGTGGGCCGCGACGGCCCGGTCGAGATGGCGCGGTTCGAACAAGTGATCCGGGTGAACCTGCTTGGCACAGTTTCGGTCATGACCAAGGCCGCCGCCCGGATGATGACGCTTGATCCCCTTGGCCCGGACGACGAACGCGGCGTGATCGTCAACACTGCCTCGATCACCGCCTACGAAGGCCAGATCGGGCAAGGTGCCTATGTCGCCTCGAAAGGCGCGATCGCCGCTATGACCATTCAAGCCGCCCGCGAGTTCGCCGCCCGGGGTGTGCGCGTTCTTGCGATCGCTCCGGGCCTGTTCCACACCCCGATGGCTGCAGAAGTGCCGCCCGAAGTGGTGGAGGCGATTACTGCAGATGCGATCTTCCCCCGGCGTTTTGGCGCGGCCGAGGACTTTGCAGACCTATGCTTATCGATGATCAGCAACCCGATGCTGAATGGCGAGGTAATCCGGCTTGATGCGGGTGTGAGGCTACGGGCAAAGTAGGTGGCAAAAAGCGCTTGGCAAACCAAAAATAGAACTGCCCGTCAATACTGTTCCATCGTTGCTGCCGCCAACAACCACTCGCGGAACAGCTGGGCATCTGGGTGGGCGGGGCCTTTTTCGGGTGCGACGAGGTAAAAGCACTCGTCGATAGGCAGCGCCAGATCGAAGGGCCGCACAAGGCGGCCCATGGCCAGTTCCTTGGTAGACATCGACCGTCGGCCCAGCGCTACACCAAGCCCGTTGGCCGCCACCTCGAAGGCCATCAAAGAGGTGTCCAGATGCAGCCCCGAGCCTGGATTTACCTTTGTCGCCCCCGCCGCTTTCAGCCAGGTGGCCCAGCCTTCCTGATAGCCCAGAACATGCAAAAGGCGCTCTTTCGCCAGATCGTCGGGTTCGCGCAGTCGCGCCGCGATCTCGGGCAGGCAGAGCGGCTCCAGCACCTCCCAGGTCAGGCGGTCAGCGTGAAAGCCGGCCCAGCGGCCAAAGCCGTAGCGGATATCAAGGTCGTAGCGTTCTGCTTCAAAATCCTCGGCCCAGACCGATGAGACAATCCGCACATTGGTTTTGGGATGTGCCGCCATAAAATGCGGCAACCGCGCGGCCAGCCAGTTCACAGCGTACCCAATGGGTGCGCGCACTGATAGCATTTCGGCCCTGCGGCCGCCGAACACTTCCAGTGTACCGGCCGACAGCCGCTCAAACGCGTCTTGTACCTTAGGCAGATAGGCAGCCCCCACCTTGGTCAGGGCCAGACTGCGCGGAAGCCGCTCGAACAGCGGTTCTTTCAGGTAGTGTTCTAACAGCTTCACCTGTTTTGAAATCGCCGCCTGCGTGAGGTTCAACTCGAAAGCGGCATTGGTGAAGCTTAATTGCCGGGCCGAGGCCTCGAAGGCGCGCAGCCAAGACAGGGGTGGCATCTGGTGCGACATGGCTATCCATTCCTTTCGAGTTATGGGGCGACCCTCCCCATCTGACGCTGCGTGGCTGGGTCGGCTGAGACTGATGACCAAACACAGGCGCAGCTTAGCCCCTTTTTTCGTCATGTGTAAGTTGGCCAATTACCGGCTAGGGTTTTACTGTTCCAGACGGATGATCCCATGACCGCACCCCCGTATTCCCAACTCGTCATCGGCCAGTTGCTCAAGGCACCGGCCGGACGAAATCCAGACCAGACAATCCATGATGGCGAAGGGAAAGTGCAGACCTACCGCCAGTTCCATACCCGGATCGGCCAGCTGGCGGCAGCACTGACGCGGATGGGTCTGGATCGCGGGGCTACCGTTGCCGTGATGGACTGGGACACCCCACGCTATCTGGAAAGTTTCTTTGCCATACCGATGATCGGGGCGACATTGCATACGGTGAACATCCGCCTGTCGCCCGAGCAGGTGCTTTATACGATCAACCATGCCGAGGATGACGCGATCCTGTGCCACGCGGATTTTGTGCCGTTGCTTTTGCCTTTGTTGTCGCGGATCAAGCGCCCGGCCAAGCTGATCTTTCTGACCGATGGCGCCGCGCCGCTGCCCGAGGGATTCTATGGAGAATATGAGGCGCTTTTGGCGGCCGAGGGCCTCGATTTCGCCTTTCCCGACTTGGCTGAGGACACCCGCGCGACGCTGTTCTACACGACCGGCACCACGGGTGACCCCAAGGGGGTAAGCTATAGCCACCGTCAGCTGGTGCTGCACACGTTGGCCGTTGCGGCCGGGCTTGGCACAGTGCCGGGCAAGGGCGGCATCAAGCGCGATGATATCTATTTGCCAATCACGCCGCTTTTTCACGTTCATGGCTGGGGGTTTCCCTATATCGCCACTTTCCTTGGCCTGAAGCAGATTTATCCTGGCCGCTATGAGCAAGCGCGCCTGTTGTCGCTGATTGCTGAACACGAGGTGACCTTCTCGCATTGTGTGCCGACGATCCTGTCAATGCTGCTTTCGGCACCGGAAGCCGCGACAACGGATCTGTCACGGTGGAAAGTGCTGATCGGTGGCTCTGCCTTGTCAGATGCTATGGCACGGCAGGCCCGCAGCCATGGCATCGACATCCATGCCGCCTATGGCATGTCTGAAACCTGCCCGTTCGTGACCGTGGCTGATATGGTGGCGAGCCCGTCCAATGACGACATAGCCATTCGCACCGCTACCGGGCGGGCGGCTCCGTTGGTCGAGGTGAGGGTGGTGGATCCCGACATGCGCAACGTGCCGCATGATGCTCGAACGACAGGCGAGGTTGTCGCCCGCGCTCCTTGGTTGACGGCAGGCTATCTGAAGAACCCAAAGGGAAGCGCCGATCTGTGGCGAGACGGCTGGCTGCATACCGGTGACGTTGGCCACATGTCCCCAGACGGCACGCTGCGCATCACAGACCGGCTGAAAGATGTGATCAAGTCCGGCGGCGAATGGGTATCTTCGCTGACGCTGGAGAACCTGGCCTCCCTGGTGCCCGGCGTGCGAGAGGTGGCGGCGGTGGGCGTTCCCGACGACCGCTGGGGCGAGCGGCCAGTTCTGGTGGTGGTGCTTGACGTAGCGGAACCCTTGGAAAATGCAATCAAGGCCCGAATCGTCACTGCAATTGCGACTGGGGATTTACCGAAATGGGCCTCACCTGACCGCATCTGTGCCGTGGCGCAGCTGCCGCGCACCTCGGTTGGCAAGATCGACAAGAAGCTTATTCGCCAGATGCTGGCAAACGGAGAAATTGCATGAGCCGTGAAGCCGTCATCGTTTCGGTTGCCCGCACGCCTATCGGGCAGGCGTTCAAGGACAGCTTGAACAACATAAGGTCGCCGACGCTTGCCGCCCATGCAATCGCCGCAGCGGTCGCGCGGGCAGGAATTGACCCGGGTGAGGTCGAGGATCTGGTGATGGGTACAGTCCTCGGTGCGGGGACCGCCGGGATGAACCTGGGAAGGCTTTCTGCACTTGCGGCGGACTTGCCCGTCTTAGTGGCAGGTCAGACGGTTGATCGGCAATGCGCTTCGGGTCTGATGGCGATTTCGATCGCTGCACATCAGATCGTGCAAGAGGGGATGGAGGTGGCGATCGCCGCGGGACAAGAAAATATCTCGGCTCTGCAAGCCCGATATTTTGAGTGGGCATTTGCCGAGACGGACCCGGCTGTGACGGCCCACGCCGCCCACGCTTATATGCCGATGCTCGACACGGTGGAAATCGTTGCCCGGCAATATGGTATTTCGCGTGATGCGCAGGACGCTTTCGCACTGCAATCGCAGACGCGGGTCGCGGCGGCGCAGGCGGCGGGGCGGTTTGATGGCGAGATCGTGCCCATCACGGCAACGCGCCTCATCCGAAACCGCGAAACTGGCGAAATACGCGGCGAAGCGGTGACGCTGGCCCGTGATGAGGGCAACCGGGCGCAGACCACGCTGGAAAGTCTTGCCGGGCTGAAACCAGTGCGCGACGGCGGCACGGTTTCGGCGGGCAACGCCAGTCAGCTTTCGGACGGGGCAGCTGCACTGGTCCTGATGGAGAGGCGCATGGCGGAACGTCGTGGCCTTCCTGTTCTTGGGGTTTTTCGCGGAATGTCAGTCGCGGGCTGTGCGCCCGAAACCATGGGTATTGGCCCGATCCACGCAGTGCCGCGCCTGTTACAACGCGCGGGCCTGAAGGTGAGTGATATTGATCTGTGGGAGTTGAACGAGGCTTTCGCGGCTCAGGCACTGCCCTGCATCCAGGTACTTGGCCTTGATCCCGAACGGGTCAATGTGAACGGCGGCGCGATTTCCGTGGGTCATCCCTACGGCATGACCGGTGCCCGTCTTGCTGGCCATGCCCTGCTGGAGGGGCGTCGTCGCCGCGCGCGGCTGGCAGTTGTGACGATGTGCGTGGGGGGCGGAATGGGGGCGGCCGGACTTTTTGAGATTGCGTAATTCGGCCATAACCAAATCAAGGCCTCAGCGTGAAAACTGGTTATTTGCACTCTCGGCCGAAGTTGCCTCAATTTAGGATTACGCAGGTCAAAGTCGATCAGCGCTCACTGTCAGTTGATCTGACATACGTTCCTGCCGATTGGGCACGAAAACCCGTCGGCAGGTGCTTTCTTTCAAGGATGGAGGGTTTCGCATGTCAGCTTTCACGAAAGTCTGGGTCGCTGTTGCAACAGCAGCATCGCTTCTGGTGTCGGGAGTAGCCAGCGCAGAAGCTACGGGTTGGACTGGGGCGACTGCTTTTACTGCATCGTGCCTTACATGGGCGGTGCCGGGGGCAATGATGTTCTGGCTCCGCCCAATTGCATGGCCATCGTTGTGCTGGGCCGTGGCAGCTTCAAGGTTCACGTCAGCGACGAGGAGCATGAAGAGCTGATTGCCGCCGCCCGCACACTCAAACCCTTTTGATCCTTGGAGAAACCCTTGTTCGGAATTACCCCCTCGGCCCGCCTGCGCCCCTCGCCTTTCTATGAAGCCACGTTGAAGGAAGGTGTCACCAACTTCACCACCTATAACCACATGCTGATGCCCACGGCCTTTGACAATCCGGAGGAGGAATACTGGCGGCTGATCAATGGGGTCAGCCAGTGGGACGTGGCTGTCGAACGGCAGGTTCAGTTGAAGGGGCCGGATGCTGGACGGCTGGCACAGATCCTCTCACCCCGAGACTTGTCGAAGCAAAAGGTTGGGCAGGGCAAATATGTGCCGCTGTGCAACCACCAGGGCGTCCTCATCAACGACCCAATCTGCCTGAAACTGGCGGATGACCTCTATTGGCTGTCGATTGCAGACAGCAATATCTGGTTCTGGGCTCGCTCCATTGCCGCCGAGCGGGGGCTAAACGTCGAGGTCAGCGAACCCGATGTATCGCCAATGGCGATTCAGGGCCCCAAAGCCGAAGACGTGGTCGCCCATGTCTGCGGCGACTGGGTGCGCGAGCTGAAATACTTCTGGTTCCGCGAGACAGAGATTCAGGGCATCCCAGTGGTTGTCCAGCGCTCGGGCTGGTCCAAACAGGGAGGGTTCGAAATCTATCTGCGCGACGGGACCAAAGGCACGGCGCTGTGGAACATCTTCCGCGAGGCCGGTGCGTCTTGGGGCATCGGGCCGGGCGGCCCAAACTGGTGCGAGCGGGTGGAATCTGGTCTGATCTCTTATGGAGGGGATACTGACGGCACCACCAACCCCTATGAAGTACGGATGGGCAAATATATCGATCTGCAGGTGCCTGACGATACCGTGGGCATCCACGCCCTGCGACGCATCGCAGCCGAAGGGGCAAAGCGGCACTCTCTGGGGATCATTCTGGATGCGGGAGAGCCGGTGAAGCCCGGTTTCCTGTGGAACCCCATCTTCAAGGAGGGTCGCAAAGTGGGCGACCTGACCAACTGCGTCTTCTCTTACCGTCTGCAAAAGAACATCGGCTTTGCGCTGATCGACAGCGCCTACCTCATCGGGGATGCTGTTCAGGCGCAAGTGGCGGGTGTGATGCAGCCCGGAAAATTGACCGATCTTCCTTTCCTGTGAGTCTGATATGAGCTTTGATTTTATCACCGAACCGGCCCGCCATGTGCCGGTCATTCACCACACCAATGTGCTGGTCGTGGGGTCTGGCCCCAGTGGACTGGCCGCCGCGTTGGCTGCTGCCCGCGCGGGCGTGCAGGTCTGCATGGTTGAACGCTTTGGTTATTACGGCGGGAACATCACCGTGGTGGGAGTCGAGGGTCTGGGCTGGTATCGTCATCAGGCAACCATTGAGGCGAATGGCATCGGACGCGAATTTGAGGATCGCGCCAAGGCGATGGGCGCAGCCGTGCCAGAAAGCCAATCGCTGAGCTATGAGTTGGACAGCGAAGGCTTCAAGCTGGTCGCCGACCTGCTGGTCGAAGAGGCTGGCATTCATGGCATGATGCACCGCACTTTCGTTGCCCCAGTCATGGCAGGTAACCACATCGCAGGCATCATCGAGGAATCGAACGCGGGACTGGAGGCGATCCTTGCGAAAGTGGTGATCGACGCGACGGGGGACGCAGATGTTGCCGTCCGCTGCGGTGCTCTTGCGCCGAAAACTCCGTCCGAGCATATGCAGGGGGCATCCGTGATGTCCCACCTTGCAGGCGTCAACAAGGCCGAGTTGATGGCCGAAGTGAAGGCCGATCCGCAGACCGACAAGGACTGGTCCACCGGCGAAGGGACCCTGGAAACCGACTCGAAAGAGGACGACATGTTCTCGCCCTTCCTGAAAAAGCCCTTCGCTAGGGCCATTGAGGAACGCATCATCCCCAAGCATCTGACGACCATTGCGGGCACCTGGGGTGCGATGCACGACATAGGCGAGTTGACCTATACGAACCTCGTGCATCTAGGCAGGATCGATGGCACCGCCCCCGATAGCATGACGCAGGGAGAGGTCGAGGGCCGCAAACAGGCGATGCTTGCCATCGAGGCCCTGCGGCATTTCATGCAAGGCTGCAAAGGGGTGCGGCTGCGCAACTTCGGCATGAACATCGGCATCCGCGTCACCCAGGCCGAGGTCATCGCCTTTTGCCGCAACATCATCGCGTATTTCAATGCACCGAAAACTTGGGCGCTCCGCGCCTTGCCCAAAACCGCCTCCGGCAAAATCCAGAAGTTCATTCTGCGGGCCATAGCGCATGAGATGGGGTTCCAGCCATGACATTCGAAGCCCCGGTCAAAGAACTGCTGTTCAACATTGCGAACATAGCGCCGTGGTCTGGCGAACCGGCGTATGACCTTGAAATCGCGGGAGCAGTTCTAGAAGAATTCGGCCGCTTTTGTGTCGACGAAATTGCGCCCCTGAACGCGCCGGGTGATAGGGCTGGATCGCGCTGCGAGGGGTGGCAGGTTCACACGCCGTCCGGTTTCCCTCAGGCTTATGCCAAGTTCACGGCGATGGGCTGGCAGAGCTTGGTGCATCCGTGCGAATATGGCGGGCAGGATTTGCCTCGCGCGGTCGGGGCTGCGGCAGGTGAAATCATCAACGCTGCCAACATGAGTTTTGCATTATGTCCTTTGCTAACCGACGGCGCGATCGAAGCCTTGCGCCACTTTGGGTCACCGCAGTTGCAGCAGACCTATCTACCCAAGCTGGTGTCGGGCATATGGACAGGTACGATGAACCTGACCGAACCGCAGGCGGGCAGTGATCTGGCGCTGCTGAGAACCCGCGCCGAACGTCAAGCCGATGGCAGATATCAGATTACCGGCACCAAGATTTTCATTACCTATGGCGAGCATGATCTGTCCGAAAACATCATCCATCTTGTGCTTGCCCGCACGCAAGATGCGCCCAAGGGCATCAAGGGTATCAGTCTGTTTCTGGTGCCCAAACAGCTGGTGGAGGATGGAACGCCGAATGCTGTCCGCTGTCAAAGCATCGAACACAAACTGGGCGTCCGGGCCAGCCCGACATGCGTGCTGGCGTTCGAAGGTGCGACCGGGTTTTTGATCGGGCGCGAAAACGCTGGACTGGAATACATGTTCACCATGATGAACGCCGCCCGCTTTGCCGTGGGCGTTCAGGGCGTAGCCATTGGCGAGCGCGCCTATCAGTTGGCGTTGTCTTACGCCAAGACCCGCCATCAGGGCCGCCCCGTTGATGGCAGCGCGCCCGAGGCGGTCGCCATTATTCATCACCCCGATGTGCGCCGCATGCTGGCCCAGATGCGCGCCATGACCGAAGGGTGCCGCGCACTGGCCACCTTTGCTGCCGGATGCCAAGATCGGGCCGAGACCGCAGGCACGCCCGAACAGCGCGCTGAAGCCTTGGCTTTGGTCGAGTTCCTTGTACCGCTGGTCAAGGGGTTTTGCACCGAAAAAGGGGTGGAGACCGCCTCGCTGGGCGTACAAATCCATGGCGGCATGGGCTTCATCGAGGACACCGGGGCGGCACAGCACTACCGCGATGCACGCATCCTGCCGATCTATGAAGGCACAACTTCCATTCAGGCCAACGATTTTCTTGGCCGCAAAATGCTACGCGACGGCGGCGCGGTCGCGAGACGCATCGCCGCGATGATCGCCGTGACGGAACAACAATTGCAGACCGGCTCATCCGTGGCGCAAGAGATTGGCGCCCGGCTTACCGATGCCCGCAGCGCCTTTGAGGCGACCGTCGCCCATTTGATTGCGGTCGCGCCCGCCGATGCGAACGCTGCCCATGCCGGAGCGGTGCCCTTTCTGATGTTGGCTGGCAATCTTGTGGCTGGGTGGCAAATGGCACGGTCTGTACTCGTGGCCGAAGCGGCGCTGGCGCGCGGCGAAGAAGGCGTGTTCATGGCGACCAAAATTGCCACAGCGCAGTTCTACGCCCACCACATCCTGCCAGAGGTTGACCTTCAGCGGTCCCGCGTCTCGCAGGGCGCGGCAAGTCTTCTTGGCGTAACATTCTGACCCGGCAGAGTGCATCTGCCCCCTCCTTCACTTTTTGAATAGGACCGCATCCATGGCCATCCAGATCGACCCATCGCACTACACGAACCTTGCTATCGAAGCCCACGATGATGGGGTTCATGTCGTGACCATCAACCGCCCGCACAAACGCAATGCATTGGATTCTGATACGATCGAAGAGTTGGTCACGTTTTTTTCCACCGCTCCGCGCGCGGACGTCCGCGCCATCGTGCTGTCCGGATCGGGGGATCATTTCTGCGCCGGGCTGGACCTCATCGAGCACCATAAGGCAGACCGTACTCCAGCCGCCTTCTGGCAGCTTTGCCTGCGCTGGCACGAGGCGTTCAACAAGATGGAATATGGCGGGGTTCCTGTCATCGCCGCCCTGAAAGGCGCGGTCGTGGGCGGCGGGCTTGAACTGGCGAGTGCGGCGCATATCCGCGTGGCCGACTCGACCACCTATTTCGCATTGCCCGAGGGGCAGCGCGGCCTCTTTACTGGGGGCGGGGCGACAATCAGGGTGGCCGGTCTGGTTGGCAAGGCGCGAATGATCGACATGATGCTAACGGGCCGAGTTTATCAGGGCCAAGAGGCCGTGGATATTGGCCTTGCGCAACATCTCGTAGAGGGGTCCAGCTTAGACCACGCATTGAATCTTGCCCGCAAGGCGGCACAAAACCTGCCTTTGACCAATTTCGCCATTTGCTCTGCCATCAGCCACATGCAGAACATGTCGCCGCTGGATGCCGCCTATGCTGAAGCCTGCGTGGCTGGCGTGGTCAACACGCAGCCAGAGGCGCGAGCCAGGTTGGAGGCTTTTGCCAACAAGACCGCAGCGAGGGTACGGCCAAATGAATGATGCGCGGGCCGGTTCGACGGTACTGATCACTGCCGGAGGTTCGGGCATAGGGCGGGCCATGGCCGAAGCCTTTGCGGCAACCGGCGCGAGAGTTTGGATCACTGATATCTCACAAAGTGCTTTGGATAGCTGTCCCACGGAATGGCAGCGCGATTGCCTCGATGTGGCCGACCCGGTTGCCATGTCAGAGCTATTCCAGCGCGTTCAAAAGACCTGGGGCGGTCTTGACACTTTGTGCCCCAATGCAGGAACGCCCGGGACGACCGCACAGGTCGAGGATCAGGACTTTACCGCATTTCAGCGGTGCCTTGCCGTCAATTTGGGTGGCGCTCTGCTTGCAGCGCAGGGCGCTTTGCCGATGATGAAAGCGGCAGGAAATGGCAGCATCATCTTTACCGGTTCGACTGCGGGACAGTTTGGATCCCCTTACCGAGCGCCCTATGTCGCGGCGAAATGGGCTATCAATGGCCTAATGAAGACGGTTGCAATGGAGGCAGGGCCTTACGGCATCCGCGCTAATGTCATCGCCCCCGGCTGCGTCGAAGGCCCTCGGATCGACGGCGTGATTGAACGCGAAGCGGTGGTAAAAGGGACCACAGCTGACATCATTCGCAAGGCCTATGAGGCTGGTACTTCGCTGCGGGTCTTTGCGCGCCCGCAGGATGTGGCCGCGATGGCCGTGTTTCTGGCATCAGATGCGGGCGCGCGGATCTCGGGGCAGATCCTTACCATTGATGGTCACACCGAGAATCCCGATTCAAAACCTTGACTGAACAGAAAGGCGAGAGAATAGCAGTGAATGGCTTATACTGTGTTGATTTTCGTTGAGAATTGACCCGGCGGCGGCCAAATCGTAGCAGTCGGCGATCAAAAGCAGCTTCCGCCCACTAGTTGTTTGATCCCATGGTTTGATGGTGCGATCCTTTCTCAGGAATGGAAGGAAGCATTATGGGACAAGTTCGTCATGGGAGCGCCACGACCACGCACGTCGTCAGAGCTGCAATACAGCGATCGCAAACTTCGCTCGCGCAGCTGAGCAAGGAATTGGGCATCAACCCCAAGACTGTTGCCAAGTGGCGCAAGCGTTCGACCGTGGAAGATCTGAAGACCGGTCCGAAAAAGCCGCGCTCAACCGTTCTCACAGAATGCGCAGACGGAAGGCCTCAGAACTGCAGATGATCTATATGTTGATCATAGCCGTGGTGTTTGCCGCTGTCTTTGGCGCCAGATTGTTGGTGTTTCTAGCTTGGCTCTTAGCGCTGCCTGTCTTGTTCATCTGGGACGTAATCGTCGGGTTTGTGCAAGGCGCGCGCACTGACAGATCTTACCACGTAGGGCAGCCAACGTATTGTGTGTCGAGCCCTCGGGCCGCCCAATCACCCTTCCGCCATTGGCACCCAAACAGAGAACGCCCCACTTTCGTCTGTGATCCTTTGCTCAATGTGCGCCGCGGCTTCTGCGGCGTCAATCGCATCAAGGATCTTGGCCTGTGCGGCATTGAATGCCACGGCCTCATCGAGGCTGTCGGTCCGGTGGTTCAGCCCTGTGGTGCTGTCATGCCAGACGAATGCGTCGTATCCCGCGAGGACAGCAATGCCTGTGGGATCAACCACCTCCCAGGTCTCAGCGCCTTCGGGCCCGAGGCGCACACCGTTGATCACACGCGCGGCCGCATGATCACGACGTTGCTCGGCAAAGCTGCGGCGGCGGTGGTCTTGGGCTGCAGCTTGCGTCTCGTGGAGATGGCCGTCCGCCGTGCGGAACAGGTTCTCTTCGATGTGATCGCCAAAATACATGATGGCCTCGGGGCGCGTGCGCAGATCGTAACACCATTTCAGCCACCCTGCGGCTGTTGCGTGGTCGGGGTCCGCACTTTGGGCTGCATCGGCCTCGATTTTATCCATCATGCCCAGCATGAGCTGATACCCCGCCGCATAATCAAATTCCGTCACACCCGCTGCGTTAAAGACCCGCTGCAATGTCTGATATGCGCCGTCGCACACACCCATGTCTTTAAAGAATTGCAATGTTGTTTTCATCCGACGGCTCCATATGCGTGTGCTGATCCGGCCAGCCATGTGACGGCATGCCCGTTGGTGTTGATGGCTTTGCCGCCGGCAGCGCCGGGGTTGCCAGACACAATAATGAATGGCTCGTCAAAACCACCTGTGTCGATCATCCCCGCACCCCCAGCGGCCCCCCAGCCACCGCCACCGCCTGCACGCGCAATGTTGGCGTTTCCGTTCGTATCTCGGTAAATTTCAAAGGTGTCGCTGCGGCCGGCTTGTCCGGGCCCGCCTCCGGGTGCCGTGAAGGCGGTATCAAATACTGAGCCAAACGGCTTTACTGGCCGCAAGTCTGGAAAGGCTGTGTTTACCGCGGCCTGTAGTCGATTTGTCTGGGTAAACACTTCACCTATACCGCTCGCAGTGCCGGGTATGATCCGGCCGCCACCTTGCCCTGATATGCCACCGATCTTGAACGGACCGGTGTTTCCACTTCCACCACCCATTGCAGTCTCCTTTTAAATTCCGTCACCTTCTTGGATGGCCGCGCCACTCGCGCCACCTGCGCCACCGTGGGGGGCAATTGTTTGTCCTGCCCAGCTATTGGCATCGAGTGCCACGGTGCCAACCTGTCCGATCAACCCGCCTGCGCCAAAACTGCCCAGCGTTGTCCCGTTGGTGTTGCCTGTGTTGGCAGGACCACCGCGACCACCCCCTGCGCCACCGCCGCCGGGGGTGTGGATGTTTGCAAGAGTAATGATGACTGCTGGTGTTCCGGTGTGGGCAGCACCCCCACCGCCACCGCCGCCGATATAGCCGCCCGCATTATCAATACTGATGGGGCCGGTCAGGGCGATGGCAGGCCCACCCGGTGTCGGCGCGACGTAAGTGACACGGTCGGCTTGCAGATAACCGCCATCGCCACCCTTGCCGATGATGAAGCCGTTGTTGATCAGCGTGAGCCCGCCAGGGAAAGTACCGCCCATATCGAGAGCGGGGATCGAGGTATTGTCTGACCAGATATAGATGCCAGGCGCGATCGTGACCCGCGCGGCGGCGGCGCCATTCCAGCCTTGGCCCAAGAGGTAGCTGCGCAAGTTCAAATGCAGCTGATGCGCGGAGATTGTGTGCGAGAACTGCGCAGACTTGCCCCTGAGGCTGGCCTTGCCAATCGGCCCGCTTGGCACGCCTGCAAGTGCGCGCACAGCCGTTTCGCCAAGCGCGATCGTGGCCGTGGCGGGGCGGCCAAGCTCGGTGTTGACGGCCGAGAGTGAGAGCGGCCCTGTGGTGGGAAGCGGCATGGGTCACGGGCTCCCGAATGCTGTGACATTGCCCAGCACCGTCAGATTGCCAGAGGCGTCGAGCACCATGATGTTGGTGCCGTTGTGGCGAAAGGTCAGCGTCGTGCCGCTGGCATGGGCCGTGAAGGCGCCCCAGCGGGCCCCCACCTCGACGATCTCTTCACTGCCATCGGCGCGTTTGAGGAAGAGCTTTCCGTCGCGGGTGTTGATTGCAAGCTCACCCAGATCAAGCTGGGCCGTGGTTGGCACCTTGGTGGCAACCGAAGAGCGTTTCATACGAATGATACTGGCCATGTGGCCTCCTGCGGTTCAGCCTCATGTGAGGCAAGGATCAAGGCGGATCAGAATGTGCCGCCGTCAAGGGTGATGCCGGTGATGCTGCCACCAGTGATGGCCACCGCATTGGCAGCTTGTGTGGCAAGCGAGCCGAGCCCGAGGTTTGATCGCGCCGTGGTCTTGTTCGGCAGATCGGCGAGGTTGGAGGCTGCGGCCAGCTTGCCGGCCAGCCCATTGGTCACCGTGCTGGCAAAGTTCGGATCATCGCCCAAGGCAGCGGCCAACTCGTTCAGCGTATCAAGGGCACCGGGGGCTGCATCGACCAGCGCGCCAATCGCGCTCGCAACAAAGGCCGTGGTTGCAAGCTGGGTTGTGTTGGTCCCGGTAGCAGGTGTCGGCGCGGTGGGCGTGCCGCTCAGCACCGGCGAGGCAAGCGCTGCCTTCGCATCAAGTGCTGCCTGCAGCCCTGTCACCTGAGAGATCGCGTGGCTATGGGTGGCAGGCGTAAAGCTCGTTGGCTTGCCGGTCACCCCTGTCCAAGGCACGCTGTCGGCAGCCTCGGCCGCATCCACCTTGCCATTGTTGTTGCTGTCGTAGGTGGCCTTCAGCATATCCCCCGCACCAAAGCCCGTAAGCGCGGTTTGCACGAACGCTGTGGTGGCGATCTGCGTGGTATTTGTCCCGCCTGTCGCTGTGGGTGCCGTTGGCGCGCCGGTCAAGCCGGGCGAGGCCAACGCCGCCTTTGCGTTCAGCGCCGTCTGCAGCCCCGTCACATCTGCAATGGCATGGCTGTGGGAGCTTGCGGCTTTGCCATCCAGTGCTGTCTGCAGGCCACTGACCTCCGAGATGGCATGGCTATGGCTGGCGGCCGCCTTGCCCGCGAGCCCGGCATCGAACTGCGACTTGCGCACCAGATCGGTGCTGACGCTCGCATCCTGGCTGGATTTCGGCACAATGGCGAAGGTCTTGGCGCCCGCGATCGCCTGCGCCCCGGTCAGGTCAACAAAAGCCCCGCGTCCGGCCAGCGGCAAGATGGCTGTGGCATTGCCCGCGCCGTCATCGCCCTTGCCGATGTAAAGCGTATCATCGACCTCGTTATGGGCGACCTCGCCGGATTTAAGCGCGGCGGGCGCGCCTGCATTGCCGGCCTGGCGGCGTTTGAACTGGATTGTGTTGGCCATCAGAAGAAGCCTCCGTTGATAGGGGTGTCAGTGGGAAGGATGGTGATGCCGGGATCGCCTTGATCGCCCTTGTCGCCTTGCGGACCAATCGCGCCTTGCGGCCCGGGCTGGCCACCGATCCGAATGCGGTAAGGACCGGTCGCGATACGAACCGCCACAGGTGCTCGGATGGTGATCGGACCGGTCTGGGATGGTGCGAGACTCATGGCGCAAGCCCCCGTGTCACCGGCAGCATGACTGGGATCTCAAGGAAGAAGCCCAGATGCAGATCAGGATCAACGTCAACGCGTACGAGATCAAGGACCACCCGCCCGGGTGCCAAGGCCAATGTCTGATCGGGACGTAGCGCCAACTCCAAGACCGTATCGCTGACCCGCAGCACGCCACCATCAGCGCTGCTGATTGTGGCCAGCACCGTCGGATCACTGGCGCGCAGCCGCAGTTGCCCGGCATAGGCGGCCTCTTCGACAAAGACGGGGGCGGCTGCCTCGATCTGCAAGCGCCATGGATAGCCGATCATCACTGCCGGGCCTTCGGTCATGGTGGTGACGCTCATGGCTGCCACCCGCAGAGCCGGGCGCCTGTCTCATTATGGGCGAGGATCTGGCGCGCGGTGCCATCTGTCATCTGATCAGCGCGTGAGGGGCGGATGGGTGCGGCCCAGTCGCAGACCATCTGCCCCGGCCCTTGATGCTCAGTCGCGCATCCAGCGAGTAAGGCGGCGATCACGCTCAGCAGGGCTGGCAATCTCAACATCATGGCGGGTGTCCTTGGCGGTATGAAGCGCGCGGATGCGGGCATCGGCGCGGCGGATGGCGTAGTTGGCCTCAGCGACCTGGCGACCCTGGCGTAAGGCGATCCCAAGGGCTGCAAGAAACGCCAAAGCCATCGCGCTGTAGAATGCTGCGCGCCTACCAAGGCGCATGAAGAAGGCATAGCCAAACCTCATCATGGCGTGCGCCCCGTGCGGTGATCGTCAATTCGGGCCGCGCGTGCCTTCAGCGCGTAGAGAATAACACCGACAAACACGGCCATGCCGATCCACGGCAGTGCAGCGGCCAGCCAGCTCTCCATCCCAAAAAGCGCAATCATCCGCCCTGCCATATCCTGCGCTTCTTCTGCCTCAGCCAGGGCGGGCGCGATCTGTGCCCCGAGCGTGCCCGCAGCACCCACAACGCCCAGCCCGATCTGGGCATTGGCCGCGGCAACGATGCGGCTTTGCTCAGGGCTGCCCGCGGCGCGCGTAGGTGCCACCTTGCGCGGTATGGCGTGCTCCAGCGCCTCGGCCAGTGCCACATCGACAATCGGCACCAGCGCCAGCGCATGGTCATCGCGAAAGGCGAGGATTGCGGCCCGTGTGCGCGGGCCAATTATACCGTCAACCGTTCCCACATCATGATAGCCAAGCGCGCGCAGGCGGGTCTGGACATCGCGGACGGTCATCGTGACAGCAGGCGCCACATGACCTGCACGCCGCACACCCAAGAGCTTAGAGACCGGATAGCGCTTTACATTGACCGCATCGCTCTGGTTACCGCCCAAGCCCCAGACCCATGCACCTTCAATCCGGTCAATGAAGAACACATGTCCCTGCCAGCTGGAAGATCCCCGTGGGATCACCCCGATGTCGCCAGGCTGCGTATCCGCAATCTCCACTGGGATGCCCCAGTCCAGATAGGACCGCGCGGTCAGCTTGCGCGTTGAGCGAATGCCAGCCCTCTCAAGACAATGGCCGACGAAGGCGGCGCACCAAGCCACAGAGTCATGCTCAACCCACTCGTGACCGACCGAGGCGTACATCGCCACGATGGCAGGGTTGTTCTCAGGGCCGGGACCCTCGGTGGTGCCGATATAGCCGCGGGCAATCTCAAATGGTGTCATGGTCGTTTCTCCATGGAAAAGGAAACGCCGCCCCGAAGGACGGCGGTGTAGAGTTTTGGTCGTGTCAAAGAGGGGTTATTTCTTCTTGCCCAGCCAGGCCGCCAGCAATGTCTCCGCTCCCCGCGGCCCAAGATAGGCCAGCGTTGCCACAAACCCTGTGCTGACTGGCTGGGTCAGACCCATATAGCTGGCTGCAGCATCACCAATGAGCGCCATGCCGACGGCCACAGGGATTTCCCACAAAAGCTCTTTGCCAAAAAAGCGTCGCTTGCCCAATTTCACCTCCCCTGAATGATACATCAGCCGCCCCGTGAATGCCCCGATCAGCGTGGTGACTGCGCCGCCAAACAGGTTGTTGATCATTTCGATAAAGCTCTGGTCCTGCATGGCCGCCGTCTTTCGTGCTGGATGGTCTCGGGCCGATGTCGCGGCCCAGCTTAATATTCTCCGCCGTCAAGCAGCGCCTCAAAGGCGCTGTCGGCGTTGTTGCGGATCTTTAGGGTTGGCGGCGTGGTGCTGGTATCAAGCCACAGCATACCGGGCGCTGTTGCCGCAGGTTCCACCTCGCCGCTGCTGGTCGATCTCAGCGCTGCAACAATCTGGTTGATCTGCGCGCGCACTGCGGCGCCATTGTCATTAATGATCACAAAGCTGGGTGCTTGAGACACTAGGCCACCTCATCTGCAATGAGCCGCAATTCCGACACGATCGGCGTGAATGCCGGATCGTTTGTTCTGAGCCAGGCCCGCGCCTCGACCGCGCGCGCCTCAATCTCGCTGTTGTCGATCCGTCCCCATGGGCCCCAAAGCGGGTTTGCCGCTGCCGGGTCGTCATCGGTTTCGCGCACCTCGAGCACGACGTCGATATCAGCGCCCTCGGAGCCGTCAAAGTCGGCCCAGGTATCGATGGGTGTCATACGGTCATCGATGTAATCCGACAGGGCCGAGGCCCCGACCAAGATGTCTGAGCGTAAGCGCACGCGCCTCAGCGCCCCAAAGTCGAGCAGCCCATCGAATTGGTAGAGCCCTTCGGTCGCCAGCACGACCGGGCTGCCTGCCGCATCGTTTCCGGTTTCCAGTTTCAGCGTCCCTGCGGTGGTCACCAGACCAGTTTTTTGACCTGCAAAGCCCGGATCCGCCGACAGCGTGTTCAGCTGCGCAAAGCTCAAGATCTGCACGCCTTTGGTCGTCACCGTGCTAACGGGGCCAATGCGCCCCTCGCTGTCTTCTGCGCGCAAAAGATAGGTGCCAGGTTTCAGGGGCACGACCGCAATGGCTTCGCCGCCCGAGACGCGGTCCATCAGCGTCGAGTTCGCCCAAGAGGCATTTGCGTCCTTGCTGTGGCGAATGATGACGCTGCCACCCACGCGCACATCCACATCCACCGCGCGCTGCCATTTGAGAACGGCGAGCCCGCCTGCCGACTGGATGGTCAGACCTTCGAGGACCGCCGGCGGTGCCGTCAGCCCCACCACCTCGCGCGTGCCCTCGCGCCAGGGGGACGAGACCCCCAGCACAGACACGGCTTTGACGCGGAAGTCCCATTGGCCTGGCGCAATATCGCGCAGCTCCATCAGCGTGCCGCTCGTCCGCCCGTAATCTTGCCACGCGCCCCCATCGCGGCGGGCCTCGAACTGGTAGCTTTCGACAAACCCGCTTTGGGCTGCAGTCCAGCGCACGCGCAACAACACCTTTACCGCCGAGCCGTCCCGCGTGACGTAGAGCTCCTCCTCGCCCTGCGGCGCACCAGGCGGTGCGATGTCAAAGGCCGAGGGCAGCGTCGTGCGCGGGGCGGCTGCATAGATCTGCTCCTCGCTGGCGTCCCAGTCATAGACCAGCGGAGAGGTCTCGCGCAGCAAGAGCTCTGGCGCAATCCGCGGACCGGACCCCACCTGCGTCAGGTCCAACCGCACAGCTTCAACCTCAAAAGGTTTGCCATCATTTGGATCTGGCCCGCCAAACCCCCAGCGGGAATAGCGCATAAGCGTCGTCTCGCCTGCGGCCACACGCCAGGCTTTGAGCTTTCCCGAGAACCGCACGCGCATCTGCCGCCGTGCGCGCTCCAGCTCAATCTTGGCTAACCGCTGCGCCATTGCCGCCGAGATCGTGAAGGGCAGCGCGATATCGCGCCAGACCTGTTCGCCGCCGTCTTCCAACCGGTAGGTCTCAGAGGCATAGGCCGGGAAGTCATCAGGCTGCCAGTTATTCTGCGGGCTCACGAACTGGCCGCGCACCGCGTTGAAGTTTGAAGCGCGGGTTTGGCGGGTTGTCAGCGTCATGCCACCCTCACGCGCATCATCGGAGGTGAGCAGGCTTGATGGTATCCGGTAGGCGCCTGCACGCATGCGCCATTGGCCGGCCTGCCAGATGCAGCGCCCGGCCATGGCGGTCAGCATTGCCTCGATAATGGTCTGGGCGTCTCTGATAGCGAGACCACCCCATTGCAGCTGTAGCGTGGCTCGGTACCACCGCCTGCAAGCACGATCTGTTCGTCGCAAATGTTTGCCGCCTCAATCAGGCTGTCGGTCTCGATCCCGTCCGGCGCACCGATGCCCGCCCCAATACCATAGATGGGATGCGCCATGTAGTCAGCCACGCAAAGCGCTGCATTCTCAGTATAGCCGCGCGCGCCAATGCGTGGATCAAGGATATCGTCCTTGCCCTCCATATCGACCGTGATGTTCGGGATCCCGCTCGGGAAGGCATCCGGATCATAGGTCAGTCGCAGATAGATCGCAGCACAGCCGGCCAACCGATGCGCGGGCGTCCAGAGATCTGGTGCTGCCGCGATGAGGCCCGCGAATGCACTTTGATCGTCATGCCCGAGGCGTTTCTCGACTGCGAGTTTGCCCGCCCACCGGCCTTGCGCGACCCCTGCGGCATTCACCGCCATCTCACCCTCGAAGTAGATCGCGCCAATCGACTTCACACGGTGGGCGGCCAGCACCACGACGAGGTGCAGGTCTTTGTCCTTGTCCCCTGTCGAATGCAGAAAGGTGATCACGCCACCCTTGCGGGTCCGACCATAAACCATCTGGCGCGGCATCACCGGCTCGCGCACGGTCACCGTGCGGGCCTGCAAGGCGATCTGGCCCACAGATGGCTTGGGCATCATGGATTGTGCCGCCGCCGAGAGCAGCATCGACGCGCCGAAGTTGGCGGCAAAGCCAATCAAACCCGTCGCTGCAAAAGCGGCCGCCACGCCGCCCGCCGCGATCGCCGCACCGCCAAGTGCGACGGCGCCAAGAATAATGGGTGGCATGGATCAGGTTCTCCAGGCGAGACGGCAAGAGCTCAGCGGCAGGGTCACAAGCCCCTCGGGCGCGACGAAGGCTGCCCGCGCGCCGATACACACGCCAAAAGCCTCAGGCTCTCCGCCCAAAACAATATCCCCGCGCTGTGCAAGGCGCGGATCGGGCAGCGGTTCTCCAAGCAGGGCGCGCACACCATCTTCAAGCCTGTGCCAGCCCAGCCGGCGCAGTACCCGCTGGCAGCCAAGGGGCGTGCGGTACCGCCCCCGCCAGAGGGCGGCATGGTCCGGCCCGCCTGTCAGATCCCGGCGCAGATCAAAGGCCCAAGTCGCGCAATCATGCTGGCCCCATGCGAAGGGGCGCGTGCGGGCATCAGTTATAGCGGCGGCAAACAGCTGTTCCCAATGTGGGACGCGGACGGCCATGTGGATGACAACGCTGTTCCGTTCCATCATCCCCGCCCCCAGGTGATCTCTTGGTCCTGGATCGCGGTGACATGCGCAAAGCCGAGATCGCCCGTAAAGAGCACCTGCTGGTTTTCATGGGTGTAGCGCCAGTTGCGTGGCACATTGAGATCAATGAGCCGGCTTTCATAGCTGATCGTGATCCGGCAGCTTTGCACATCTTCCTGGATCTCCGGCACATCAAGGCGGCCGGTGAAGGCCTGCACGGGATCGGCGATGATCTGACGATCCTCGGTCAGAAGGGCCAGCCAGATGCGCCCTGGCTGACCCTGGCGCGCTTCATCAATCGCAAGCCCCACCAAATCAAGCGGTACGCCAGAGAGTGAGACCGTGGTCCCAGAGGCCACAACATCCGAGGTTTCCTCAAGAGCCCCAAGCCCCAAAAGCACGCCGACGCCGGTCCAGGTCTTGCCGTCCCATTCCACAGGACCAGCCCCAGTCCAGATCCGCACCGTGCCGGATGGGAAGACGCCTTCAAACAAGATCGCAGGCCTGAGATCCGCGGCGTCAAGCGCATCGGCCAATGCCGCCGTGATGTCGCGGCTCATCAAATGGCCTCGCGTGCGGAGAGTGTGAAGCGGTGACGCGCTACACGCGCGATGCGGGTGGGAACCGCGGTGGTAGGGCGCAGCAGCACCTGCGGTCTGTTCACCTCCAAAGCTGTGTTGGCGGGCAGCGCGCTGCGCATGGCTGGAAAGATCGTCAGTGTTGCGAACCCATTGATATCCGCTGTTACATCGAAGGCGATCTGGTGCAGGCGCGTGTCGCGCGCGGCACCGATGGAGAGAAAGTCACCCGAGGCAACGGCAGGCAGGCCAGAAGGCCAGCCGAGTGTTTGGATGACGTTGCCGCCCGTGATTGGCGTTGCCAGCGTGACCGGTTGCGTCAGCCCTTTTGGCTCAATTGACGGGTCGGCAAAAAGCAGCAGGCCCCGGCCAGAGCCAAGCGCCGTCAGGGCCGCAGAGACAGACCGCGCCAGCGGTCCTGATTGCGCGGCAAATTCGATATCATATTCCCACCATTCCCCACCCCAGTCCTGCACCTCCATGCTGCCCGTAAACGGTGACGGTGTCTGGCTGGTGGCCGTGACCAAGCGCCGCTCGAGGTTCGCAACCCAGGTGCGCGGCAGCTCCACAATGACGCTCATGCCAGTCGCCCCCGGCGCATGGCATTGCCCACAGCGGCCAGCGCAATCCGCTCGAACTCGGGCTGGGCATTGCGCAACACGCTTGCCAGCTGTTCAGCCACCCCGAACTGCGCGCCGCGCGCATCAACATTGAGATGGACAGCAACGGGGATACTGCCGCCTGCACCACGCGCAACCTCCGATCGGGACAGCACCCGCTCGCCGCGCTGCAAGATCGTGGGCACCTCATCTGGGCGCAGCCCTGCCCAACCGCCGGCATGCATGTGGGGGGCCGCAGCAAAGACGGCTGCGGGGACCGACCGCGTATGGCCAGAGAGCCCCACCATGCCGCCCGCATGAGAGACCGCAGCGGCAACAGACCCACCGCCACCAAAGGCACCCGACAGCGCATTGGCGACGGGTCCCAGCACCGCGCGGCGAAACGCCAACACGGCAAGATCTGCCAAGATTGATCGCACGAGGCCCTTGAAGTCGAGCTTTCCCGTCTCGACAAAGCTGCGGAACGAGCTTTCGGCGCTAGAGAAGGCGCGGGATAAAGTTTCTCCAAGGCCTTTGCCCCAGTTCAGCGCATCACTGGCATAGGACTTCAAAGCCTCAGAGACCGCGCGCCAGCCGGTCACAATCTGTGCGCCTGCGCCACCACCAGACCCGCCGCCGCCCACGGCATCTCCGGCTTGGGCCATTGCTCCTGCCAGGCGGTCAGCGGAGGCTGTTGCCTCGTCAAGAGCGGCAGCGCCGTCCTCGCTAGTACCCGCAACAGCATCGCGCAGCGCGGCCCAAGACCTCAGCGGTGCGGTCGCGCCATTCGCAAGATCCGTGGCGGCCTGCCGGTAGGTATTGGCCGTGGCCAGCGCGTCGGCGGCAATCCCATCAAGCCCCAGATCAGGTGCCGAAAGCGGATTGTCCGCAAAGGCTCGGCGGAACGCCTCCGCAGTAGCCGTTCCTGCATCCGCTGAAGCCCCCGCAAAGGGGTTGGCAATATCCCCGAGGCTCATTTCACCGATTTCGCCAAAGGTGGTCTCGATGCCCACAGCCGCCAGCGCATCGCGGATCTTGCCCGTAAAGGCGTCAATCCGGGCGATCGCACCATTCAGCATCGCCTCGATGCCATCGAGCATCCGGTTCGCCGCCGCGTAAACAAGATCCCCGATCACAGCTGGCAGGCGCGACCAGATTTCGCGGACGGCGAGCAGTGCACCCTCAAAAGTATTGGCTGTGGCGTTACCAAAGGCGACAACGCTTTCAATCGCCCCCGCCATGCCGGTGGCAGCATCGGATTTGAGATCAAAAAACATCGCTGTTGCGCGCGCGCCTGCGGCCGAGGCGCCCATCTTGATCCGGTCCCAGACCTCGACAGCAACATCCTTCAAGAGGCGCATGGCCTCGCCAAAGCCGCCGGCACCTGACGCGAGGCGCGTAAACCAATACACAAGCTCGCCTGCGCCAACGATCAACGCGCCAATGCCAGTGCGGATCAACGCGCCCTTGAGGACCACCAGCGTGGTGGCGAGCCCGCGGACAGACAGCGCCGCGGCGGCCATCGCGGCAACCCAGCGTCTGGCGAGGAATGTGGCGAAGGTTCCCGCATAGATCGCGAGCCGGTCAAGGTTCGCCAGGACCGCGTCAAACGCGCGGCTGATCGGGCTGGTAGAAGAGGCCAGCGCCACAAACGCATTGGCGACTGCTTCCAGCGACGGGGCAAGCGCCACGGCTATCCGGTTGCGCACGCCCGTAAACACCTGGCCAATGCTGACCAGCGCCAGTTCGGAGCGACGCATTGCGGCGATGGCATCCGCATCAAGCACCGACCCAAGCGCCTGCGCCTGTGCGCCGAGCCGGGTCATCTCCGCACCGCCGTTCTGCAGCAGCGGGATCAGCCGCGTGGTGTCGGACGCCATCGCCTCGAGATAGAAGGTCATCTCTTGTTGGCTGACGCCTGCCTTCTCCAGGCTTGAGACGTAAAGCTGCAGCGCCTCAGGACCGGAAAGGCGGGCGAACTGATCGGCGGTGACACCAACGCGCGGTGCGATGTTCTCAAAGAAGTCCGCCATCGGGCCACCGCCCGTTTGTAGAAAATCCCCCACACGGTCGTTCACGTCCTTGAGGATATCGGCGAGCTTTTCTTGCTCAATGCCCACCGTGGCGGAGGCAGCCGCCCAGCGTTGGAACAGCTCTGGGTTGGCATTGGCGACCTGTGAGAGCTGGCCGATTTCATTGGCGGCAGCGACCGTCGAGCGGGTCATCGCAACGACAGCACCTGCGAGCGCCGTAGCAGCAGCAGTCGCTGCGATCTTGGCACGGCGCGCAAAGGCCGCCATCCGCGCGTTTGCCTGGTCTAGCTCGCGGCTCAATCGCCCCATCCCGCGTGTGCCCGCCTCACCGACACCTTCCAGCTCGGCACGTACCTGGCGACCGCCAGTCACAGAGAGGCGGACGGAGACACGTTTTTCAGCCATAAGGCGTCCTTGCAAAATGTATCATCACATGATACGTAGGGGTATGATCGTTAGTTTACGAGGAAAGCTTGCCGCTGCAGCGGTCCAGGACCGCTTTGGCAAAGGCTTTCCAGCCGACATCGTGAAACGCACGCGTGCCATGCTTTCGGCATTAGACGCGGCGGTCGAACTTGAAGATTTACGGTTTCCGCCGGGCAATCACCTTGAAGCTCTGAGCGGGGATCGCGCGGGACAACATTCGGTGCGCATCAACGGACAATGGCGCATCTGTTTCATCTGGACCGATCAAGGACCTGCACAGGTCGAGATCGTGGACTATCACTAGGAGGGCCTGACATGAGCCTTATCACCAATCCATCCCACCCGGGCGAAGTTCTGGCCGAGCTGTATCTGACGCCACTGGATATGAGCGCAATCGCGCTTGCCGCAAAGCTTGGCGTGCCGCGCACCCGGATCGAGCGCCTCGTCAAAGGCCAGACCGCCATCACGGTTGATACTGCGATGCGCTTGGCGCGTTTTTTTTCGACAACGCCAGAGTACTGGATGAACCTTCAGCGCGCCTGGGATCTGGCACGTGCCCGCGAGACCATCGATGTCTCAGGTATTAAGCCCCTCGAGGCTGCCTGATCCCATTTGCTCGCACATTTTGCGCACCATCACCGCCTCAATGGGTGGCAAGAGTTCTGCGATGATCAGGGGCGAGACCCCGAGGGCCGCCCCGAGGTGTAGGGCCGCACCCATGTCCCAGCCAATAACGGCACCGCCGCTCATGCCGCCGGCAACGCGGATCTGCCCGCCGAGGCGCTGAACCAAATCCCAGATCTGCCAGCCCTCGAGTGTGCGCGGCGCATGCAGGCTGCGCGGGCAGGCCGCGCAAACAGAGGGACACGCTGCGCAATACTCACCGCCCCCGCCGAACTCCCAGTCGGCGAGAGCGGTTAGGCGTTTTTTTCCGCGTCCAGTATCAGCGCGCCTGCGATGTATGTGGTCTGGAACGCCTCAAAGATCGGCCAGAGCTCTAAAAGGGCATCGATGCCCTCAGGCGTCAGAGGCAGAGGCTCGCCGTCCTCGTCGCCAACGCCCTCCCAATCTTTCACGACGATGCGCGCCACGGCTTTGGCCACGATACGAGCAAGATCATCGTTGGATGCGTTGATTGCAGCATCAGTCGCTGCGGCGATGATCGCCGGATCGCTGCGCGCGGCTAACATGATGGCGGTGGTCAAAGGTGCGACGAATAGTCGGACACCATGGCCGAGTTCGAGCCAGCGCGGCTCCGTGGAGAGGTTTAATCGCAGCATCAGTAATCCTCGCGGTCGTTGGTCAGCGTAACGGTGCACATACGACCAACCCCAGGATCGCTGGCAGCCTGCCAGTCGAATGTGGCCTGCACGCCTTGTGGACCGGAGATCTCGATCCGGGGGCGTGGGAGATAGACGGCGTGCGCGGTGACGGTCAGGTTCTCACCCGTGGGCAGCGTGTAGGAAAACGCAAGTTCGCAGGCCTCGCCATTGATCGCCTGGGTCACCAGCGTTTGATCGGCAAAGCGCACGACGACATTGCCGGTCAGGGCGGCGATAGACGGATCAGCACCGTCGATCTTGCCATCCGCCCGGATCGTCTCGATGCGATCAAGGTTGTTGGCATAGGTCAGGTCGGCCGAGACGACATTGCCGATGTTTGCGCCGTTTCGCGTGATCGCCCCGTTGAAATGCCCGAAGCGCTTGAGCGCGATATTGGTGGGCGATCCGGCCGCACTGGTCGTGGCAATCTCCTCGCCCTGCGCCACGATGCTGGCCGTTGCAGTCAGCAAGCCTGATCGCGCCATCTGCCAGTTGAGGCTGTCGACCATGCAGCCGGAATATATCGCAAAGCGCGGCACCTCGGGCATACCGGTCTCAACCGAGAAGCTCGGCAGTGCCCAGTTTCCCGAGCGAAACTCGTGGCTATAGGGGGCGTCAGCTCCCGTGGTTGTAGGGGCCCCAAATGCTGCCTTCAGCCAGAACCCGAACGCTTCCGCATCTATTGGCATGACGACATTGCCGTCCGCCGTCACTGCATCCTTGATCGGCGCCTGTGGATCACGCCCATAGCCCAAGAGTTCCGATGTCTGCAGCGGTTGCTCCGCCCCCCGGAACGTGTCAACGACTTTGAGGCAGTGGCTTTTGGACTTTAAGCTTGGTTTCCCTCCGTTTGCTTTGGTGGATTTATCCAGACAGCAGTCGGGATGTGAGGCGGCCTGGGTGGCTTGCGGACG